>VFQO010000304.1_pt1 | contig 57978 bp, 54 predicted proteins | sample 3512331 | NCBI WGS metagenome assembly VFQO01 (sample SAMN10412371, study PRJNA504923) | tailings metagenome | isolation source: Replicate 3 from Balatoc abandoned mine | place: Philippines: Itogon, Benguet | collected 2017-08-28 | reverse complement strand
GGCATGAACTTCTTCATGGAGATCGCCAAGCTGCGCGCCGCGCGCACGCTGTGGTGGCGGGTGATGGACGGGCTGGGGGCGAAGGACGAACGCTCCAAGATGCTGCGCACCCACTGCCAGACGAGCGGCGTCTCGCTGCAAGAACAAGATCCCTACAACAACGTCATCCGCACCACGGTGGAGGCGATGGCGGCGGTATTGGGCGGGACGCAGTCGCTCCACACCAATGCTTTGGACGAGGCGATTGCGCTCCCCACCGATTTCAGCGCTCGCATCGCGCGCAATACCCAGCTGGTGCTGCAAGAGGAAAGCGGCATCTGCAACGTGGTCGATCCGCTCGGCGGCTCGCACTACATTGAAGCTTTGACGGCGACCTTGGTGGCCGAGGCCGAGGCGATGATGGCTGAGGTGGACGCAGCGGGCGGCATGACCGCCTATGTCGCCACCGGTGCGCCCAAGGCGGCGATTGAACGCGCGGCGGCGGAAAAGCAGACCAAGGTCGACAAGGGCGAGACAGTGATCGTCGGTGTCAACAAGTACCGCAAGGAGACCGAGGACGCGCTGGAGACGCTCGAGGTCGACAACCAGATGGTCCGCACCGGCCAGATCGCCCGCCTCGCCAAGGTGCGCGAAGGGCGGGACGAGGCCGCGTGCCGCGCGGCTTTGACGGCGTTGACCGCAGGCTGCGCGTCAGGCGCGAATGTGCTGGCGCTCGCGGTCGAGGCCGCGCGCCATGATGCAACCCTCGGAGAAATTTCCTCGGCGATGGAGGAGGTGTTCGGCCGTCACGATGCGACCCCCGCGCCGGTCAGCGGCGTCTATGCCAGCGCCTATGAATTCGACCGCCGCTGGGCGCAGGTGACCGACGGCGTGGAGGCTGTGGGCCGCCGATTGGGCCGCGCGCCCCGGATCATGATCGCGAAGATGGGCCAGGACGGCCACGACCGCGGGGCGAACGTGATCGCGAGCGCTTTCGGTGACATGGGCTTTGAGGTCGTCTCCGGCCCGCTGTTCCAGACGCCTGAGGAGAGCGTGGCGATGGCGCTTGAGCACGATGTCGACGTGGTCGGCGCCTCTAGCCTCGCGGCGGGCCACAAGACGCTGATCCCCGAGCTGATCCGCCTCCTGCGCGAAGCCGGGCGCGGGGACATCAAGGTCACGGCGGGCGGTGTGATCCCCCCGCAGGACTACGACTACCTGCGCGAGGCGGGGGTGCAGGGGATCTACGGCCCCGGCTCCAATGTGGTGGAGTGTGCGGCGGATATTCTGGTGCTGCTCGGCCACAACATGCCTCCCTTGGGCGAAGGGCTGAACGAGGCGGCGGAGTAGGCTTCCGATATTTCCGTTCGCCCTGAGCTTGTCGAAGATCTGCGCTTCTTTACTGGCCATCGCGCCGACGGAAAGACAGGGCTTCGACAAGCTCAGCCTTAGCGATTATGCGTTTGCAATTGATGCCAATCGTCTGAGGAAGAAGTGGGAGCACTAAAATGCGTTTACTTGCAGCAACATGCGTTCTCACCCTCGGCTTGCTCCATGATGCGGCATTCGCTTGCGGCGATCGGTCGGAGCAATGGTACGAGGATGTCAGCGACATCATCTTCGACGGCACAGCGCGTTGCGATGTGGAAATGGCCAAATGTACGATCCGGGTAACAAAGGTTCTGAAGAACCCGCTTAACCTGTCTGTCACCGGACGCACAATCGAGATCGACTTCTACGACTGGCACAGGGACCCCTTGAATGTCCTGCCCAACACTATCGTGCTGGCCTGTGGGGTTCCGGTCTTTGAGCCTAATCTGACCAATTTCCGCGGTCGCTTTTACGCAAACCGTGATCCCAAAAGCCAAGAACTGAGAGTCCGCCGACATCTCGTGCGATCATCGGATCGTCGGCTTCGGTCGCCGTATGATTGCACACAGATCGACGGCAAGATTGTTTGCAAGGAAGGCGAATGACCCACCCCCGCACCGATTGGACCCGCACCGAAATCGCGGCCCTCTTCGACCTCCCCTTCACCGAACTGCTGTTCCAGGCCGCCAGCGTCCACCGCGAATTCCACCCGCCCACGCAGGTGCAGCTGTGCACCCTGCTCAGCATCAAGACCGGCGGGTGTCCGGAGGATTGCGGCTATTGCTCGCAGTCGGTGCACGCGGACAGCGGCGTTGAGGCGACCAAGCTGATGGACGTGCAGACCGTGCTCCAGCGCGCGGCGCAGGCGAAGGATGCGGGCAGCCAGCGATTCTGCATGGGCGCGGCGTGGCGCAATCCCAAAGATCGCGACATGCCCGCGATTGTCGAGATCGTGAAGGGCGTGCGCGACATGGGGCTGGAGACCTGCATGACGCTGGGGATGCTCGAACCGCATCAGGCGGCACAGCTGGCCGAGGCGGGGCTCGATTACTACAACCATAATATCGACAGCTCGCCGGAGTATTACGAGCGCGTTATCTCTACCCGTGATTTCCAATGCCGCTTGGATACGCTGGATCACGTCCGCAGGGCGGGGATCAATGTGTGCTCCGGCGGGATCGTCGGCATGGGCGAGACGCGCGACGATCGGGTGGGGTTCATCCACACCCTCGCCACCCTGCCGCAGCATCCCGAGAGCGTGCCGGTCAACGCTCTGGTGCCGGTCAAGGGGACGGTGCTGGGCGATATGCTGGCCGACACGCCGCTGGCAAAGATCGACGATATCGAGTTCGTGCGCACGGTTGCGGTCGCCCGCATCACGATGCCGCGCTCAATGGTGCGGCTCTCGGCCGGGCGCGAGTCCATGAGTGAAGCCACGCAAGCCTTGTGCTTCCTCGCGGGCGCGAATTCGATCTTCACCGGCGACAAGCTGCTGACCGCCCCAAATGCGGGCGATGACAAGGACGGCGCGCTGTTTGCCAAGCTCGGCCTCACCGCGCTGAAGGGCGAGGAACCTGCGCGGGCGTGCAAGAGCGCGGTGGCTGCGGAGTGATTACCACGCGTCCGTCATCCCAGCGAAAGCTGGGACCTCAAGCGGCCAAGGACGGTGCTCGCCGCCCTAGGCCCCAGCTTCTGCTGGTGTGACGTGACATGGTGATGCGGTTCGGCTTATTGACGATTTCGCTGCTGGCAGCGGCAATGGCCTCGGCCGAAGCCGCGCCCGTACCCCAGCCGCTTACCATCGGCGAGACCATCACCCTTGAAGCCCTCGGCGCCGAACGGGTGGTCAACATCGTCCTCCCGCCTGACTACGCTGCCGAGCCTGAGAAACGCTGGCCGGTGATCTACCTGCTCGACGGTGCGATGAAGCAGGACCTGATGATGGGCACCGGGCTGATGCGCTGGGGGGCGCTGTGGGGACGCAGTCAGGACGCGATCATGGTCGGGATCGAGACCAAGGATCGCCAGCGCGAGCTGCTCCCGCCCACCAGCGATGCCGCCGAGCGCAAGCGTTGGCCCAGCGCTGGTGAAAGCGCCGTATTCCGCCAATGGCTGGCCGATACGGTCAAGCCAATGGTCGAGGCGCGCTACCGCACCGATGGCCGCGCCTTCCTCTTCGGTGAGAGCGCGGCAGGGCATTTCGTGGTCGAGACTTGGGCCGAGGCGCCCGCGCTGTTCACCGGCTACGCCGCGATCTCGCCCAGCCTACAATGGGATAGCGAGGCTCTGAGCCGCGGCGCCTTGCGTGATTCAATGCGTCCGCCGCTCTATCTCAGTCTCGCGGATGAAGGCGGCGCGACCGAGAGCGGGATGATGCGGTTGCTGGGAGTGCTCCCGGCCAAGCAGCCTTATTGCTTCTCCGACCGCCGTCAGCAGTTGCGTCATGCGACCAGCCTCCACGGCTTGCTTCCTGAGGCGCTGCAATATCTACTGCCGACCGAGGCGGATTGGCTCGAGGAATACGGGATGGTGCTGCGGTGCGAGCGACGGGGAGGGGCGACCCCATGACCATTCTCCGTCATCCCCGCATAGGCGGGGATCCAGCTGATCTTGCTGCAAGCCTCGTCGGTGGCTGGACCCCCGCCTGCGCGGGGGTGACGGAGATCGGGAGATGACCCTGGGCTTTTCTGTCGATACCTTGCTCCCCAAAGCGCGCGGGGGCGGGCAGCTCAGGATGGGGCTGGTGAAGCTTGAGGAGCATGAGTGGCTTCAACCCGCGCCCGATCTGGCAGCGCGGGCTGCTGGGTTTGCCGAATGGCCCCAGGGCGTGCAACTGACGCCCGAAGTTGATGCGCCAGGCCGCGAATTGGCGTCGATGCTGGGCGTGGATGGCGCGCTCCCCGAAGCGGCGCTGGCCGCCCACGAAGACCTCTGCCTGCTGACCAAGCGCGATGATGAGGACGTCTACCGCCTGATCGGCGCGGCGGTGGCATGGCCATCAGACTGGCACCCCGCCGAAAAAATTGGCCTGCCGTTACGCGCGCTCCATGCGCCGATTGCGGGCTATGAGGAGCAACTCGCCACCGGTGTCGACCGCTTCATGGCAACCCTGCGCCCCGGCCCGATCTACGCCCGCTGCAACTGGTTCATCGCGGCCACGGGCGAACGCCGCTGGCTTCCTGACCGCGCGCCGCAGGAAGCCTTCGCCCATGTCACGCCCGAGAACGCAGGCGAAACCCTGTTCGTCCGCTCCGAACGCCAGACCCTGCGCCGTCTGCCGCAAACGGGCGCGATCCTGTTCGGCATCGGAATTTATGTTGAACCGCTCGAGCGTCTCTCTCTCGCCAATAGCGCGATGCTGGGCAAGGCGGTGCAAACCCTCGTCAGCGGCGAGGGTGACCGTAGGGGCGCGCCCGCCTATGCTGCCAGTCTGATCGCTTTTGCCCAAAGGAATCCCGCATGATCGCCTCGCTGATTCTGCAGCTTCTCGCGCAAGCCGCGCAGCCCCCCAATCCCGATTGGAACTGCGACAACCCCATGGTGCAGCAGGAAATGAACTGGTGCACCGGGCAGGACTATGCAGCCGCTGATGTCGAACTTAACGCGCAATGGAAAATCACCGCCGCCATCATGAGGGAGCGTGATGCAGGGATGGAAGCCGATTTCGGCCCGATCAATCCCGTCACTCCGCACGAAGAAGCAGCAGCGCGGATGGCTTACTCAGGCCACTTCCAGACCTTGCTGGAGGCCCAGCGCGCATGGCTCTCCTACCGTGACGCGCATTGTCGGCTGGAAGGTTACTCATTCTTCGGCGGCTCCGCGCAGCCGATGATCGTTTCGGGATGCCTCGCCTCGCTTACCCGCCAGCGCACGCAGGAGTTGCGCGATCTCGCCGAAGTGCTCGGCTGAGGGTGCAAATCCGCTAGCTTGCAGCTTCCGCAAACCCTCGGCATAGCCCGAGCAGAAGATTAAGCATCTGCACGAGAGGTTGTCCGTCTTGTTCTCGAAAATCCTGATTGCCAACCGCGGCGAAATTGCCTGCCGGGTTATCACCACCGCCCGGAAAATGGGGATCAAGACCGTCGCGGTCTATTCCGATGCCGATGCACGCGCGCCGTTTGTGGCGATGGCTGACGAGGCGGTGCATATCGGCCCTTCGCCAGCGGCCGAAAGCTATCTGATCGCGGACAAGATCATTGCTGCCTGCAAGCAGACGGGCGCCGAGGCCGTCCACCCGGGCTACGGCTTCCTCTCCGAGCGCACCTCCTTCGCCGAGGCGCTGGCGAAGGAAAACATCGCCTTCATCGGCCCGCCGGTCGGCGCAATTGCCGCGATGGGCGACAAGATCGAATCCAAGAAACTCGCCATGCAGGCGGGCGTCAATGTCGTCCCCGGCTTCGTCGGCGAGATCGACGATACCGAGCACGCGGTACGGATCTCGAACGAGATCGGTTATCCGGTGATGATGAAGGCGAGCGCCGGCGGCGGGGGCAAGGGCATGCGCCTTGCCTATAACGAAGCCGACGTGCGTGAGGGCTTCGAGAGCGTGAAGCGCGAAGGGCTGAACTCCTTCGGCGATGACCGCGTGTTCATTGAGAAGTTCATCCTCAACCCGCGCCACATCGAGATCCAGATCCTCGGCGATCAGCACGGCAATATCCTGTATCTGAACGAGCGCGAATGCTCGATCCAGCGTCGCCACCAGAAGGTGGTCGAGGAAGCGCCGTCGCCCTTCGTCACGCCCAAGATGCGCAAAGCAATGGGTGAGCAGTGCGTCGCTCTGGCGCGCGCCGTGGGGTATTACTCGGCGGGCACGGTGGAACTGATCGTCAGCGGCGCAGACCCGACGGGGGAGAGCTTCTACTTCCTCGAAATGAACACCCGTCTTCAGGTCGAACACCCCGTCACCGAAGCGATTACGGGGATTGATCTGGTCGAACAGATGATCCGCGTGGCGGCGGGCGAGAAGCTTGCCATGACGCAAGACGATATCGCCATCGACGGCTGGGCGATCGAAAACCGCGTCTATGCCGAAGATCCCTATCGCGGATTCCTGCCGAGCACCGGGCGGTTGGTGCAATACTCGCCTCCGCTGGCTGGCTGGCAGGAGGATGAGACGGTTGGCGGCAAGGCGCGCCGCGGGGTGGCGCGTGGCGCTGGTTCCGTGCGCGTCGATGACGGTGTTTACGAAGGCGGCGAGGTGTCGCGCTTCTACGATCCGATGATCGCCAAGCTGATCACATGGGCCCCGACCCGCGACGAAGCGGCTGACCTTCAGATCGAAGCGCTGGACAATTTCCGCATCAAGGGCCTCGGCCACAATGTCGATTTCCTCAGCGCCATTATGCAGCATCCGCGCTTCCGTTCGGGCGAGCTGACGACCGGCTTTATCGCCGAGGAATATCCCGATGGGTTCCACGGCGCAGCCACCAGTGACGAGCTGAACCGCCTGCTCGCCGCGGTCTGCGCGGGCAATGAATTCACGCTGCAAAGCCGCGCGCGGCGCATCACCGGACAGCTGGATGGCGATGATGGACGCCCCGCTGTTCAGCGCGTGGCGAGCGAATGGTTGGTGAAGCTGGGCGATCAGCGCTTTGAAGTCATCCTGGGCGATGGCCATGCCATGGTGGACGGTGTGCGGGTGGAAGGCACCTGCGACTGGATGCCCGGCATGGTGCAGGCGACCGCGACCGATGGCCTCGGTAACAGCTATGGCCTGATCGTGGAGCGCATCGGCAATCATTGGAAGGTGACCACCCGCGGGGCAGCCCACACCGCGCTGGTGCTGCCGCTGAGGCTGGCTCGCCACGAATCGCTGATGCTCGAAAAGGTGCCGCCCGATCTCTCGCGCCTGCTGATCTGCCCGATGCCGGGGATGCTGGTGAAGCTCCACGTGGCCGAGGGTGAGACGGTGCAGCCGGGTCAGCCCCTCGCCACAGTCGAAGCCATGAAGATGGAAAACATCCTGCGCGCGGAAAAGGAAGGCGTGATCGCCAAGATCAATGCGGCCGAGGGCGAGAGCCTTGCGGTGGATGCAGTAATTCTCGAACTGGAGTGATCGCCCAGGATCGTGTGCGCCGCTGCGAAGCAATTTTACGCGCGGGGGGCGGAGCCGATGGGCGATGTCGCCACACCGCCGATCCGCCCCGCGCCCTGATTTGGGACGCTTAATTCAGCGCCAAATGAAGGCACTGGTTGAAGTCGGTGAGCACGTATCCGCCAAAAGCCGCGCCATTGGCAAAGCCGCGCCGCCGGTAAAGCGCTAGCGCGGGTTCAAAGGCGGGGCCACTGCCGGTCTCGAGGCTAAGGGTCGACAGCCCTTCTGCGCGGGCATGGGCGATGATGGTTTCGAGCAGCGCAGCGGCCAACCCCCGGCGCAGGAAATCGGGGTGCGTGCGCATCGATTTGACCTCGCCGCGCCTGTCATCAAGCCGCTTCATGGCACCGATCGCGGCGACCTCTCCGTCGGCTTGCACTGTCCAAACCGTGACAGACTCGTTTTGTAAGCCGCTGAGATCAAGCGCGAAGCTCAATCCCGGCGGCGAGCCTTCCAGCATGGCGCGTTGGTGAAACGCGATCAGCGCCTGTACTTGCGGGTCGGCGAGGTCGGCGATCCCGATCTGCACGCCTAGTGAGCCACCATCGCCACCGCGCGGAGCCAGCCGGCGCTGGCGCATGCCTTCTTGACCGGCAAGACCATCGCGATCTGTTCCCGCTTCGTCTCGTAGGTCATGCGGTCAGCTCTTCATCGAGAAATGCAGCGATATCAGCCAAATCGACGTCGCGCGCCACATACGCCTCGCCGAGCGCGCGCAGCAGGAGGTAGGGCAGAGTGGTGGCCTCAGCCTTCTTGTCATGGCGCATGTGATCGACCAACGCAGCACCGTCGCACGTGACGCCCAGTGCGGACAGACTGGCGGGCAGGCCAGACGCCGCGATTGCGCGCGCAGCCCGATCAGCATCATCCGCCGAAATCTCCCCCCGCCGCGCGGAATAACGCGCCGCTAGTACCATCCCTAATGCTACTGCCTCGCCGTGTAACAGCCTCTGCGAAAAGCCGGTCTCGGCTTCTAGCGCATGGCCAAAGGTGTGGCCGAGATTGAGCAGCGCGCGGCGATCCTCGGTCTCGCGCTCGTCTTCGGCGACGATCCGCGCTTTCATGGCGATGCTGGTGGCAATGGCGTGTTCGAGCGCTTGGGGCTCGCGCGCCAGCACCTTGGTTCCATTGGCTTCCAGCCACGCGAAAAACACCGCATCGCCGAGCAGGCCGTACTTCAGCACCTCGGCGTACCCGGCGCGCATTTCGCGATCCGGCAGAGTGGCGAGGACCAGAGGGTCGATCAGCACAAGGCTTGGCTGGTGGAAGGCACCGATCAGGTTTTTGCCTGCCGCAGTGTTGATCGCGGTTTTGCCGCCGACGGATGAATCGACCTGTGCCAGCAAGGTCGTCGGCAATTGCACGAAGCCGCAGCCGCGCTTGGTAATCGCGCAGGCGAAGCCGACCAGATCACCCACCACGCCGCCGCCCAGCGCGAACACGTGGTCCTTGCGGGTGACGCCCAAGGCCAGCAGCCAGTCGCACAGCTTCTCGAGCACGCCCCAGGTCTTGGCATCTTCTCCCGGCTCGACCACGAACCATTCCGCCGTCAGCCCGTGTGCGGCCAGATTGGCGGCGACACTTTCGCCATAAAGCCGCTGGGTGTTTTTATCGGCCACCAACGGTACGCTGCGCGCAGCCCCGTAACCCTTCAGGAACGGCGCAGCCGCTTCGGCAAGACGCCCAAGCAGCCCTTCCGCAATCACCACATCATACTCGCGCCCGGCCAGCGCGACGGGAATTACAGCCATTGATCAATCGCCTCGATGATTGCGCGTGCGGTGTCGGCATGGGGGCCGGTTTCGCTGACGACACGGATATGGGCCTGCCCATAGAAAGGCGCGCGCTCTTGCGCCAGCCGGGTGAGAATGTCTTTCGGATTGCCATTTTTCAGCAACGGCCGGTTCCCGCGCCGCGCGGTACGTTCAACCAGCGTGTCGATGTCGCAATCGATCCACACCGCGATCCCGCGTTCCAGCACCAGTGCCCGGGTGGCGGGATCGACAAACGCTCCGCCGCCGGTCGCGATGACGCCGTGGGATTCGTCCATCAGCCGAGCGATCACGCGTCGTTCGCCATCGCGAAAATAGGCCTCGCCAAAGGTCTCGAAGATTTCGGGGATCGAGCGCTGTGCCGCTTCGACGATCGCTTCGTCGGCATCGACGAAATCGCGCTGCAACAGGCTAGCAAGCTTGCGCCCGACGGTCGATTTGCCCACGCCCATCAGCCCCACCAACACCACGGGCCGCGTGATGCGCGCAGCAATCGCGGCAAGCGCGGTAGTATCGTTGAGAGGCGGCGCGGCGGACATTGCCGCAGGGCCTATAGATGGGCTAGGGCACGCGCAATATGCGAAACTCTCGCCCCTCGCGTCTCTCACCGACCGGCCTCCAGGAGGCACCCGTTCCGAGTGTTCCGGCCGGGTGGCGCTGGATGGTGATTGCGGGTGTTGTGGTTGCCGCTTTGCTGGCGCTCGCGTGGTTCGATGGGGGGGAGGAACCGTTGCACCCTATCGCCGATGATGTGGCTCTGCCGGAACCGGCGCAATGAGCGGCAAACGTTACGGTGCCAGCGTGCTGGCTATCGCGCTGGCAGGCGTGCTGGGCGGGGCGGGGCTCGCCGGTTTCGCTAGCGCGCAGGGCAAGCCCGAATCGCTGCTGCCGCCGGGGTTTGATGATCCCGCACCCGCGCCGTCTCCACGTCCTAGCCCCGCTCCGGCGCCGCAGACCGGCAATGCGACTCCGCCTGTCTCCCAGCCCGGCACTGCACCAGTGTCCGGCGTTCCCGTCGATCCGTCGACTCTGCCGCCGATGCCCAGCATCACGCGCGGTGATCTCTCCCGTTTGCCGAGCCTTGAGGCGCTGGAAAACATGTCGACCGAGGAGCTGGACCGGCTGCTCGGGTTGAAGCCCAAATCCGATATTCCCGCAGGTGCTCGGCGGGCTCTGACGCGGATCGGTGTGCTGGCGACTGGCGAGGGCGGGTTGCCGCCATCTGCGCTCGCGAATCAGCCGGACAAGCTGGTGCGCGCGGTTCTGGCGGGGACCCGCGGGCCGATGGTGTCGCGCTGGGGGCATATCCTCATGCGCCGCGCACTTGCGAGCCGCTTGGCTGCACCGCTCGGTATGGACCCGATCGAATTTGCGAGCCTGCGCGTCGGCGTGCTCAACGGGATGGGCGAATATGCACTCGCCCGGGCGGTGGTGCAGGATGTCGATAGCGCTGACTGGTCGCCCGGTCTGACGCAGGAAGCGCTCAACGCCTATCTCGGCAGTGGTGATATCACCGGTGCGTGTCCGGCGGTGCGGCTGCAAGGCTCCGCGCGTGAAGACGGCGAGTGGCAGATGTGGCAGGCAATCTGCAACGCCTATGCTGGCGAGAGCGCGCTTGCCGCCTCACAGCTGGACCGAGCGCTGTTCCGCGGCGTGGCTCCGCGGATCGACGTGCTGTTGGCGCGCCGGTTTGCGGGCGCAGCCGGGCGCGGGCAGCGCGGCGTGCAGATCGAATGGAACGGGGTGGAGGATCTCAACCCGTGGCGCTTCGGCCTTGCGACCGCGCTTGGCGAACCCCTGCCCGATGGCCTGCTCGATGGCGCGATGAAGGACAAGGGCGGGGCCTATTACGCCCGCGCCGGGGCGCTGCTGCCGATGCTGCCGGCGACTCAGCGCGCCGTCTTTGCCGGGCGGGCCGCGCGCGAGGGGATCATGTCGGCCGACGCGATGGTTGATCTCTATTCTGAAGTTTACGCCGATCCGGCTGCCAGCGGCGACCCGCAGGTCCATGCGGCCACGTTGCGCGAAGCCTATCTTGCCGCAGACCCTGTCGCCCGGATTGCCGCGATGGAGCGGCTTTGGGCCGCAGGCGCTGCGCTTGGCGGTGGGGACGGGTACGGTGCTCGGGTGCTGACGGCCTACGCGGCCGCGCGCATTCCTGCCGATGCCGCCCATGCCGATGCTGCGGGCGAGCTGATCGCGGCGATGCTGACGGCGGGGCTTGATGGCAATGCTGTGCGCTGGGCCAATGTGGTCGAGGAAGGCTCGCTCGGCTGGGCGCTCATCGCGCTTGCCAATCCGCGCGGGGGTGAAGTTGGTCAAGGCGCGGTTGAGAGCTTCACCGGCAGCGATGACAGCGAGGGCGCGCGCAAATCAGCCTTCCTCGTGGCGGGGCTCGCCGGAATTGGACGACTCAGCGAAGGCGATGCAAATGCGCTCGCTGGCGATCTTGATTTCGATCTGGCGCGTGGAACCCGCTGGAGCCGCGCCATCGCCCGTGCGGCTGAGGTCGGGAATCCGACGCTGGTGGTGTTCCTTGCTGGGCTCGGGATGCAGGGGACGAGCTGGCAGCAGATGACGCCGCTGCACCTCTATCACATCACCGCCGCGCTGACCCGGGTGGGGATGGAGGCCGAAGCCCGGATGATTGCCGCCGAGGCTGTGGCGCGGGGCTGATGTCCGCCGGTACCGAGGCGTTTCTTGCAATGCTGGCTGCCGAACGGGGCGCTGCGGCCAACACGCTGGCCGCCTATCGCCGTGACTTGAACCAAGCCGAAGGAGCCATCGGCGATCTGGTCGCCGCACCGCGCGATGCGGTTGCCAGCTTGGCCGGAGAATGGGCGAGCCTCGCTCCCTCAAGCGTCGCCCGCAAAGCTTCGGCCCTGCGCCAGTTCTTCAGTTTTGCCATCGACGAAGGTTGGCGCAGCGACGATCCCTCAGGTGCGCTACCGCGTCCGCGCGCGCGCCGTCCATTGCCCAAGGTGCTCGGCCATGATCAGATCACCGCGCTGTTCGCCCACGCTGAGGAGGAGGCATCGGGCGATGATCCCAAGGCGGTGCGGCTGCTGGCGCTGATCGAATTGCTGTACGGATCAGGCCTGCGGGCGAGCGAACTGGTGACGCTGCCAATCCACGCTGTGCCGCGTGATGCACCATTCCTGACGGTGACGGGGAAGGGCGGGACGACGCGACTGGTGCCTGTCGGTGGGCGGGCGCTGGAGGCGCTGGCCCGCTGGCTGGCGTTGCGTCCGCAGGTGGTGCCCCAGTCTCGCTACCTGTTCCCATCCGGCGGGGGCAAACCGCTGAGCCGGGTGCGCCTGTTCCAGCTGCTCAAGGCACTGGCCGGGCGTGCCGGGCTCGATCCTGCCACCATCAGCCCGCACGTCCTGCGCCATGCCTTCGCCACCCACCTGTTGGAGGGCGGTGCGGACCTGCGCGTGCTGCAAACTCTGCTCGGTCATGCGGACATTTCCACCACGCAGATCTACACCCATGTCGATGCTGCGCGGCTGGTTGCACTGGTCAATTCCCGCCACCCGCTTGCAACCCGCTCAACATCCGACTAGCCCCGCGCGATGATTTCCTACCTCGATTTCGAGAAACCGGTCGCCGCCCTCGAAGAGCGCATCGCACAGCTGCGCAGCGTCAATGCGCTGCATGATGTCGATGTTGCCAGCGAGATCGGCCGGCTTGAGGCCAAGAGCGCCGAACTTCTTGCCAGCACCTATGCCTCGCTCACGCCGTGGCAAAAGACGCAAGTTGCCCGCCATCCGCAGCGCCCGCATTTCCGCGACTATGTCGCCCATGCTTTCAGCGAGTTTGTGCCTTTGGGCGGGGACCGTCTGTATGGTGACGATCTGGCAATCATGGGCGGCTTTGCGCGGCTCGATGGCCGCCGGGTTATGCTGATCGGGCACGAAAAGGGCCATGACACGACCACTCGCATCGCGCACAACTTCGGCATGGGCAAACCTGAAGGCTATCGCAAGGCGATCCGCCTGATGGAAATGGCGAGCCGATTCGGCCTGCCGGTGGTGACGCTGGTGGACACTTCGGGCGCGTTTCCGGGGATCGAGGCGGAAGAACGCGGCCAGGCAGAAGCCATCGCTCGGTCGACTGAGGCGTGTCTGGCGCTTGAAGTGCCGATGATCGCGGCGATCGTCGGCGAGGGCGGATCGGGCGGCGCGGTTGCACTGGCCTCTGCCAATCGCGTGCTGATGATGGAGCACGCGGTCTATTCTGTGATTTCACCAGAAGGCTGCGCTTCAATCCTCTGGCGCACTTCCGAAAAGGCTGCCGATGCCGCACAGGCGATGAAGATCACCGCGCAGCATCTCAAGCGGGACAAAGTGATCGACCGGATCGTCAAGGAGCCGGTCGGCGGTGCCCAGCGCGATCCGCAGGCGGCGGCCCGTATGCTCGGCGCTGCGTTGAACGAGGAGATCGAACAGCTGTCGGGCCTTAGCCGCACCGAACTGGTCGCCCAGCGCGAGGAGCGCTTCCTCAGCATCGGGGGTTAAGCCCAGCAAAGGCTCCATCCCAAGTTAAGGTTTCGTTTGCCAAGGCTTTCCGTTGCGCTGCTTTGCCGATAGGCTTGCGGCAGAACATGACAGCGGGAGGAGCCACTCATGGCACGCATTTCACGCAAGATACTGGCGCTCGGCGCAGCGCCACTGGCGTTGACCGGTTGCATGGGCGCAGGCGGGGCTATCCCCTCGGCCTCGGCCCCGATTACGCAGACCGAAGCGCAGCAAGGCGCACAGTATCACCCGCAATTGCTGGCGGAGTTCGGCGGCGCGATGACCGGGACCCATGCTCAATATGTCGAGCAGGTGGGCAAGAACATCGCGGTGCAATCAGGCCTCGGCAATGCGCGCGAGAGCTTCACTGTCAGCCTGTTGAACTCGCCTGTGCATAATGCCTTCGCGGTGCCGGGGGGCTATATCTACACCACCCGCCAGCTGGTCACGCTAATGAACAACGAGGCAGAACTCGCCGGCGTGCTGGGGCATGAAGTTGGCCATGTTGCCGCGCGCCATTCGCAGCGACGTCAGGCCGAAGCGCAGAAAAACACCCTGCTCGGCGGCGGCTTGGCGATCCTTTCGGGGATATTGCTGGGCGATTCGGGGCTGGGCAACACCCTGTCGCGGACCTTCATGGAAGGCTCGCAGATGCTGACGCTCAAATTTTCGCGCCAGCAGGAGCTGGAAGCGGACGATCTCGGCATCCAGTATCTGGGCCGCGCGGGCTATGATCAGCGCGCGATGGGCACGGTTTTGGCCAGCCTTGCCGCGCAAAACGGACTCGATGCGCGGCTTGCCGGACGCAATGCCAGCGTTCCAGAATGGGCTTCCACCCACCCTGACCCCGCCAGCCGGGTCCAAAGTGCGCTTTCTAAGGCCAGTGCGGCGGGTGCTAGCGGTGTAACGAATCGCGACACCTTCCTCACGCGGATCGATGGGATGCTCTACGGTGACGATCCGGCGCAGGGGATGATCGAGGGCAGCACCTTCATTCACCCGGAATTGCGCCTCGCTTTCACCGCGCCTCAGGGCTTTTACATGGTCAATGGCACCCGCGCGGTTAGCATTCAGGGGCAGGGCGGGCAGGCGCAGATGACGCTGGCGGCCTATAGCGGCAATCTGGAAACCTATGTGCGTCAGCAGTTCACGGCCCTTGGCGGTCAGAACAGCACCCTTGCACCAGCTCAGCTTGAGCGCACGACGGTCAATGGTCTGCCAGCGGTATATGGGACTGCGCGCGTAAATAACGGCCAGAGCCAAGTTGATCTTGTGGTCTTTGCTTATGAATTTGCGCGCGACCGGGCCTATCACTTCACTGCGATTGCGCCTGCGGGCCGTGCGGCGACCTTCAATCCGATGTTCCAGTCGATGCGGCGTATCACTCAGGCCGAAGCGACCTCGGTGGTGCCAAAGAAATTGCAGGTGGTGACGGTGGCCCGCGGCGACACCGTGGCGAGCCTTGCGCGGCGGATGGCCTATGACAGCGCCCAGGAAGATCGCTTCCGGGTGCTCAATGCACTGGGCGGCGGCGCGACGGTGACGCCGGGGCAGAAGGTTAAGCTGGTGGTGCGGGCGCGCTGATTTGCGATCTTGCTGGCACGGCAGCCGCCAGTTCAGCCTGTATCTTGGAACGACAAAGAAAAAGCGGCGGGGATCGCTCCCCGCCGCTTTCCTGTTTGCCCGAAGGCAACCGATTAGTTGTTGGCGTTGAGGCCAGCGGTCATTTCGGTATCGACTTCGGTGAAGGTCGCGTCGAGGGTCGAGCCCAGCGAGGTCATGGCGGTGATCGCGGCGACGGCGATGAGAGCGGCGATCAGGCCGTATTCGATGGCGGTGGCGCCCTGCTCGTCGCGGATCAGGTTCTTGATGAAGTTCATGGTCGGTCTCCTGGTTGGTCTTCGATAATACTGCCCGTCCTAAGTTCGGCTCGGTTCGGACAATTGTTGAACTAGGGCCTATTTCTTTAGAAAACCCTAATTGCCTTCAATTCGTCATTGCATCGGTGCTACGGGATTCAATGTCGTCCCACATGTCGGAGGTCGTCGAAGCGACCTCCCAAAGCGCACCAATCATCGCAACGGCGATCAGGCCGACGACAAGACCATATTCCACGGCCGTCGCACCGGCGGTGTCATGCTGCAAACGCTTAAGAAAACTTGCCCCCATGACACGTGCACCTGTGCTGTCGTCAAACTGATACCCTAAGAATCGTTGAGGAAGATTAAGAAAGAGTTGAGATGGGCGGTTCTGATGGAAAGAAAACCGACATGACGCGTAGCTGGCTGGCAGTAGTCGCAGGCGCATTGCACCGCGACGACGGGCGCTGGCTGATGCATCAGCGCCCCATGGGCAAGCACCATGCGGGGCTCTGGGAATTTCCCGGCGGCAAGGTTGAAATATCTGAAATGCCTTTAGAATCGCTGGTGCGGGAGCTGGCGGAAGAGCTCGGAGTCGTCTGTCCTGCTGCCGCCTGCACACCTGCCAGTTTTGCCGAAGGCGGTCCGGCCGGCAACGGCCAGCCGCTTGTCATCCTGCTTTACACGGTGAGCGATTGGCAGGGTGAACCGCAGGCGCTGGAGGGCGGGGCCGTGGGTTGGTTCACCCCGGGCGAGGCGCTCGCGCTCCCAAAGCCGCCGCTCGATGTCATACTGGCACAGCGGCTGTTTCAAAATCTCGGATCAGAGCCAAACGCCTCTTGCCAAGCCTGACGCACCCCCTTATGTGCCGCCCCTCAGCGCGCACCCGTAGCTCAGCTGGATAGAGCATCAGACTACGAATCTGAGGGTCGGACGTTCGAATCGTTCCGGGTGCGCCAATAAAGCCCGCTCCTTGAAAAAGGGGCGGGCTTTGTCGGTTCTGGGCTTGGCCTAATCCGCCACACTCTCCTCGAGCGCATGCATATCATCGTCCGACAGGCCGAAATGATGTCCGGCTTCGTGAATCACCACATGGCGGATCAGCGCGGCAAAGCTGACGCCGGTTTCCTCCATCTCGGCCAGCAGCGGCTGGCGGAACAGCGTGATAACCGGCGGCAACCCGTCACTGTCCCACTGTGTCTGCTCGGTCAGCGCGACACCTTCATATAGCCCAGTCAACTCCCAACGATCAGCAATCCCGACAGCGTGCAACTGTTCGGCGGTCGCGAATTCCTCGATCCGCAGCACCACATTGGCCAGCGGCTGACGAAACGGATCCGGCAGACGAGCGACAACTAACGCAGCGGCGGCTTCGAAGTCGGCGATGCTGGGCTGATGCAAGATCAATGTCCTTTCTCGTCACCACGGGGGATGAATTGCCGGGGCAATCCCTTACATAAAGCAAGATGGGGACAGCATCCTTCCCGCGCAACCGGCGTATCTGCATGGAACGCCTTGGGAGTTGACGGGTTGACGTCACTCGGGATCGACAGGTGAGGGGGCTCCGACTGGGCCAATGAGTAAAGAAAGACGACAGACCATGAACTACATTTCGGCCCACGATCACGATGATGAGTTCGATCCGGAAAACCCGATGGGCAAGCCGGAAGTGCCGGATCATGTGCAGAACGCGATCCGCACTCTGATCGAGTGGGCAGGCGACGATCCGAACCGCGAAGGCCTTCGCGATACCCCCAAGCGGGTCGGCCGCGCGTGGCTTGAATATTGTGAGGGCTACAAGGAGGATCCGGCGATCCACCTGTCGCGCATCTTCGAGGAAGTGGGCGGCTATGACGAGATCGTGCTGCTCAAGGACATTCCCTTCCAGTCGCATTGCGAACACCACATGGCCCCGATCATCGGCAAGGCGGCGATTGCCTATCTGCCGAACAAGAAGGTGGTCGGAATTTCCAAACTCGCCCGCGTGCTGCACGGTTATGCCCAGCGCTTGCAGATTCAGGAGCGTCTGACCGCCGAGGTCGCGCAGTGCATCTGGGACAATCTCGATCCGCATGGCGTAGCAGTGGTCATCGAAGCACAGCATGGTTGCATGACCGGGCGCGGGGTTAAGACCCCCGGTGTGGGTATGATCACCAGCCGGATTCTTGGCTGTTTCCTCGACAATGACAGCAGCCGCAAGGAAGTGATGAGCCTGATGGGCTATTGATCGCATATCTGCGAATATTCAGGCTTTGAATTTCCTCACCTTCTAGTGTCTGAATTGCATCTTCAACCCCTTGGCTAAGCATAGCCAAGTCTTGGATTGTCCGATTCGCGCTGGTAGTCTCCTGCGATCCACGGCCCTAACGGCCGGGATCAAGCAGGAGAGTACCATGAAGAAGTACGTCTTTGCCGGGCTGGCGCTGAGCGCCTGCCTTGCTTCGCCTACCTTCGCACTCGAGCATGAGGTCGTGATCGACCATGAGGACGGCCCGATCGCGGCGGACTACAAGGGTTCGGTCACGATCGAAACCACACAGGTCGGGACCGCTGGCCCGGCCGGACGCCCGAACACGCTGCGCTGCAACTGGACTGCCACGCTGAATGTCGAGCGGGTCGCAAAGGTTGGCGAGACGCTCCAGTCGCGCCGCACCCTGACCAGCGATGGTGTGGTCAGTGGGTCGCGGCCCGGCTGGTGCGAAACCCATGCCAAGGCGATCGACCGGTTGGTCGACACCCGCCGGGATAACATTCGCACCGCCATGCTCGCATTGATCGATCAGGATCGCGCGGAACTTCTTGCCGAGGCCGAGAGCGCGCAGAACAGCCGCCGCGGCGTCTGATCTCACTAACGAGTCGTAGCAGAGCGGGGCGCTTCCACAGCGGAGGCGTCCCGTTTTCGCATTTGCGATCAGGGGCAAAGCGTCGTAGCCTTTGAGCTCGGCCCAGCCGATGAGCCCTATCGATGGAGATTGCTGATGCTGCGCAGACCTGCCACCCGCTTTTTTGTTGCCGCCGCGCTGGCGGCCGTGCTTGCCGCCTGTTCGGGCGAAGGCGCTTCCGATGTCGCACCTAGCGGTGATGCCGCTGCTGCGGGCGAAGTCCCGCCGGTGCTCAAGGAACGGCATGACAATTTCGAAGGGATCGGTGATGCCTTCAAGGCTGTTCGCGGGGAGCTGGACAAGGACGCACCCGATTTCACGCTGATCGCCGCCAAGGCCGGCGATATCAACACGCGCGCGAAGCTGATCGAAACCCACTTCCCGGCTGGCACCAGCGTCGACGATGGCTTCAAGACCGAAGCCCTGCCGTCGATCTGGGAGAAGCCTGAGGAATTCAAGGCCGCCGCACAAAAGCTGGTCGATGAAAGCGCTAAGCTGATGACCGTTGCGGGTGAGGGCGACAAGGCCGCAACCGGTGCTCAGGCGATGGCGATGGGCGGCGCGTGCAAGGGCTGCCACGACAAGTTCCGCCTCGACGACAAGAAGTAGGCCCTGATGAACGATCCGCTCGGTACACCCCACGCTGCCTCGCGCGATGTGAAGGTGTGGGACCCCTTGCTGCGGATCACGCATTGGAGTTTTCTGCTGATCATCCCGATGATGTGGTGGACGGCGGAGAACTCCAAGTGGGCTCTGCATCGTCGCACCGGATTGGTGCTGCTCGGCTTGCTGGTGTTCCGGCTCCTGTGGGGTTTTCTGGGGCCCGAGACCGCGCGCTTTTCCAGCTTTGTGAAAGGGCCGGTCGAGGTGATTGCCTATTTGCGCGGGGCCTTGTCAGATGCCGCGACCCGCATCGGACATTCGCCGATTGGCGGATGGAGCACATTGGCGCTGCTGGGGGCGATGTTGCTTCAGGTCAGCATGGGCCTGTTTGCGGGTGATCCCTATGACGGCATGACAGGGCCGCTTAACCCGCTGGTTGGCGTAATGACTGCCGATACCATCACCGAATTGCACGAGACATTCTTCTGGATCATCGCCGGGCTGATCGGCCTGCACTTGGTTGCGATCACCTTTTACGCGGTGAAGGGCAATGATCTGCTGAGCCCGATGGTGAGCGGTGACCGTCCGCCGATGCCGGGCGTGGCGGGGATTGGCCCGACGCCGTGGGGACGCGCGGCGCTTGCGGTGGGGCTGGCTGCCGGCTTTGCGCTATGGGTGGCCTACGGCGCGCCGCCGCTGACCTGATACGAAAACGGGGCGCTTCTCCTCTCGGAAAAGCGCCCCGTCTTTATGCATTTGAGGGTGAAGGTTCAGAGCTGGCCGAGCATGTGGTCGGCGCTCGAAACCTTGAAGTCGCCCGGCTCTTCGACATTGAGCTGTTCGACGATGCCGTCATTGATCACCATCGAGAACCGCTGACCGCGCTTGCCAAGGCCGAAGCCCGAACCGTCCATGGTCAGGCCGATCGCTTCGACGAATTCGGCATTGCCGTCCGCCAGCATGGTGATGTCGTCGCTGCCAGCAGCCTTGTTCCAGGCACCCATCACGAAGGCGTCGTTCACTGCGGTGCCGACGATCTCGTCGACGCCCTTGGCCTTGAGGTCGCTCGCCTTTTCGACAAAGCCGGGAAGGTGCTTGGCTGAGCAGGTCGGGGTGAAGGCACCGGGCACCGAGAACAGCGCCACGCGCTTGCCAGCGAAATAGTCTGAAGACTTCACGGGCTGCGGGCCTTCGGCAGTCGCCTTTATCAGCGTGACTTCGGGGATCTTGTCGCCAACGGAAATGGTCATTGTATGTGCATCCTCATGCCTTGGGGGTGTGTCTGCGGTGTTCTATAGCGGGTGCGGGCAGGTGGGCAACAAATAGACATATAAAGATAAGTTTATATTTGCCTCAGAACAACCTTGCCGCTAGGGGCAGAGCGCATAAGCAGACGTTCGCACACCAATGTGCCGATCTGCGCTTAGGAGATTGAAGCAATGGCTACCCTCGCTGCCGCCCCGACCACAGAATACGTGATCAAGGACATCGCGCTGGCCCAGTTCGGCCGCGACGAGATCATGATCGCCGAGACTGAAATGCCCGGCCTCATGGCGCTGCGTGAAGAATATGGTGCGGCCCAGCCGCTCAAGGGCGCCCGCATCACCGGCTCGCTCCACATGACCATCCAAACCGCGGTGCTGATCGAGACGCTTGTGGCTCTCGGCGCCGAAGTGCGCTGGGCGACCTGCAATATCTTCTCCACGCAGGACCACGCCGCTGCCGCCATCGCCGACGCCGGCATCCCGGTGTTCGCGATCAAGGGCGAGACGCTTGCCGATTACTGGGATTACGTGGGCCGCATCTTCGATTGGGCGACCGACGAAAACCCCGACCTTACCTGCAACCTGATCCTCGACGATGGCGGCGATGCTACCATGTTCGCGCTGTGGGGCGCACGTCTTGAAGCCGGGGAAGAAATGGGCGAGCCGACCAACGCCGAGGAAATCGAATTCCAGCGCGCGCTCAAAGCCTTCGTCGCTGCGCGTCCGGGCTACCTCACCAAGACGGTGAAGGCTATCAAGGGCGTCTCGGAAGAGACCACCACCGGCGTCATGCGCCTCTACCAGATCGCCAAGCAGGGTAAGCTGCCGTTCCCGGCGATCAATGTGAACGATTCGGTCACCAAGTCGAAGTTCGACAACCTCTACGGCTGCAAGGAATCGCTGGTCGACGCGATCCGCCGCGCGACTGACGTGATGCTGGCCGGCAAGGTCGCTTGCGTTGCCGGTTACGGCGATGTCGGCAAGGGTTCGGCAGCCTCGCTCCGCGATGGTGGCGCCCGCGTGATGGTCACTGAAATCGACCCGATTTGCGCACTGCAAGCCGCGATGGATGGCTTTGAAGTCGTCACCATGGAAGACGCCGTGAAGCGCGCCGACATCTTCGTCACCGCCACCGGCAACGAAGACGTCATCACCGCCGATCACATGATGAACATGAAGCCGATGGCGATCGTCTGTAACATCGGCCACTTCGACAGCGAGATTCAGATTTCCGCGCTGTCCAATTACAACTGGAAAGAAATCAAGGAAGGCACCGATATCGTCACCTTCCCGGATGGCAAGTCGATCATCATCCTCGCCAAGGGCCGTCTGGTAAACCTCGGCTGCGCCACCGGCCACCCGAGCTTCGTGATGAGCGCGAGCTTCACCAACCAGACCCTCGCCCAGATCGAGCTGTTCACCAAGGCTGACGAATATCAGAACGATGTCTACGTCCTGCCCAAGCATCTCGATGAAAAGGTCGCCGCGCTGCACCTCGAAAAGCTGGGTGTGAAGCTGACCCAGCTGTCGGGCAAGCAAGCAAACTACATCGGCGTGCCGCAGGCTGGCCCATTCAAGCCCGATCACTACCGCTACTAAGCGATGCGAAACCGGCGCCCCCGCACCGTTTTCTCAAGCGGTTCGGGGGCGCATCGGTTCATCCCCGTTGCACTCCCGCGCGCACGCGCATAGCGGTTGAGCGATGGACCTCTCGCCCCTTTCATTGGTGCTGATTGCACTTGTGCTTGCCGCTTGGGCGGTGGGTGCGGCGATGGTCGTTCTGCGCGCGAATCAGAGCGTCAAGCGCGCCAAGGCGATGCGCACCAGCCTGAAGCGGATGCAGACGCTGCTGGACGTCGCTCCGGCTTTGCCGCTCTTGGTGCGGGTGGACGGGCGGATCGAGGCGCCTGAGAAGCTGTCCCGGATGTTGGGCTTGGCCGCGATGCCCAAATATCTCAGCGAACTCGCAGCACCTGCGGGCAATCCCAAGGGCGGCGGACTTGCGCAGGCGCAGCTCGATCAGCTGTGGTCCCGGATCCAGACGACCCAGAAAAGCGCTGCGCCCTTCCGCATGGCCATCAACCTGCCAGGCGCGCAGCGCAGCCTTGCGCTCTATGGGACGCTTGCCGATCCGCAAGTGTCGCCCGGTGGAGCCGCGTTGGTGTGGGTGTTCGACTTTACCGAAAGTCATTCCGAAATGGCCCGCCTGCGCGCTGCTGCTGCGCGAGCGACGGGGGATTTCGCCGCGCTCGTCGGCTTGATCGAAGCCGCTCCCATGCCGATGTGGTTCCGCGGTTCTGACCTCACACTTCAGCTCGTGAACCAGGCCTATGTAGATGCCGTTGGCGCGAGTACGGCGGCCGAGGTGGTGCAAAGCCAGATCGAGTTGCTGGAGCCCGAGGATGGCCGCTCGCCCGCCGATATCGCCCGCGCTACGCTGACCAGTCAGGCTAAGTCCGAACGCATCATCGCCGCGACCATCCATGGCGCGCGCCGAACGCTGCGGGTGAGCGATCTTCCGCTCGGGCTGGAGGGGGTGGCAGGCTACGCCATCGACATCGAGGAACAGCAACAGGTCGCGCGCGAATTCCGCGCCTTCCGCGATGCCCAGCGCGCGTTACTCGACCAGCTTTCGGTCGGCGTCGCGCTTTTCGACGGCGATGAGCGCCTGACCTTCGCCAACCGCCCGTTCCGCCGCCTGTTCAGCCTCGCAGAAGATGCGATCGAGGCCCAAACGCCATTCGAACGCTTTCTGGCAGAAGCGCGTGAGCGTGGCCGAACGCCTGAAGTGCGCGATTTCCCCGAGTGGCGGCGTGAGCGCACCGGCTGGTTCGGGATGCAGGACACGCAAGAAGAAGCCTGGCCGCTGCCGGGCGGCACCCATTTGCGCGTCGTCGCTCAGCCAATGCCCGATGGCGGGCTCATTCTGATCACTGAGGATCGTACTGAAAGCCTCGCGCTTTCCGCCGTGCGCGACACGCTACTGCGCACTCGCACCGCGACGCTCGACAGCCTGTTCGAAGCCTTGGCGATCTTCGCGCCGGATGGCTCGGTACAGCTTTGGAACCGCAGCTTTGCCGGCACCTGGGGCCTGACGCCCGAACTCCTCGACCTGCACCCGAGCGCTGATGAACTTCTGAGCGCAATCGGGCGCAATCTGGTCAACCCCGAAGAAGCCGGGCTGATCGGGGCTGCCGTGCGCGCCGCGACGCTCGACCGGCGAGAAAAGGGCGGGCAGGTCGATCTGGCTGACGGCCGCACGCTGCGCTTTGCCGGGATACCGCTGCCGGATGGAAACGGCCTGCTCACCGTGCTCGACATCACCGCCTCGCAGAAGGCTGAACAGGCGCTGCGCGAACGGGCCGAGGCACTGGAGGAGGCTGACGCGGTCAAGGCCAAGTTCCTCGCCAACATGAGCTACGAATTCCGCACGCCGCTGACCACCATCGGCGGCTATGCCGAACTGTTGAAAAGCGGCGCGGCGGCTGATCCCGTGGCGGCGGGCGAATATGTCGATGCGATCCTCAGTGCAGTCGAGCGCCTGACCGAACAGGTCGAAAACGTGCTCGACCTGTCGCAAAGCGAGGCGGGGTTGCTGCCGATCCGCAAGGAACGCCTCGACCTGCTCGACTTCCTCACTACCTTGGTGCGCGAGCGTGAGGCGGCGATTGTCGCCGCCGGACTGAGCCTCGATCTCAAGGGCCGCCGCGGCCGGGTGATTGAGGCCGATCCGCGCCAGATGGGCCGTGCGATCGGCAACCTGCTCGACAACGCCGTCGTCGGCACGCCGGAAGGCGGACGCATCGTGATCGAAATCCGTCGCGCACCCGAAGGCACGGAGTGGGGGGTGGAGATCAGCATCGCCGATAATGGCCGGGGCATGACTCCGAAGGAACTCGCCCGCGCGCAGGGCGGGGTGACACCGGCTGGCGAAGGCGCGCCGGAGCGCCGCACCGGGCTCGGCATCCCGCTTGCCCGTCAGCTGATTGCCGCGCATGACGGGACGCTCGAAATCGTCAGCCGCAAGGGCGCGGGCACCACTGCGACCATCCGCCTGCCGTGACCGAGACGCGGTCTAGCCTCCCCGACTTGGCCTCGATGGCTGCCTACGGCGCAGCGATTGCCGGGCGGCTACGGGCGGGCGATGTGGTGGCGCTGACCGGCGGGCTGGGGGCAGGCAAGACGACACTGGCGCGCGCGATCCTGGCAGCTCTGGGACATGTCGGCGAAGTACCGTCGCCGACCTTCACCATAATCGAGACTTACGACTCGCCGCCGCTCAGGCTCGCGGCTGTACACGCAGATTTCTACCGCTTGGATGACCCCGCCGAACTCGCTGAAATCGGCCTTGATGATTACCGCGAGGGTGCGGTGCTGCTGGCGGAATGGCCGGATCACGCGGGCGGCTTCGCCCACGAGCCGGGGTGCCTGTCGATTACGCTCGAACCTATCGGGGAAAGCGGGGAAGGCGGGCGGATTGCGATTGCCCGCGGCGGTGCGGATTGGGTAGGGCGGATGCCATGAACCCGCTTCCCCAAGGCCTCGCCGAATTCGTCGCCCACGCCGGATGGGAGGGTGCGGATATCGACCCGCTGCCGGGGGATGCCTCGTTCCGGCGGTATTTCCGCCTGACGCGGGCGGGCAGTGGAACAGCCATGCTGATGCACGCCCCTCCGCCGCACGAAGACCCCGCGCCGTTCCTCCATGTTGCCCATTGGCTGAACACGCACGGGATGCGCGGCCCTGCCATCCTTGCCGAGGATGCGGCCCAAGGTTGGGTGCTGACCGAGGATTTCGGTAATGACCGGATGCGCGATTGGCTGGATGCGAACCCTGCGGACGAGCGCGCCGCCTACGAAGCCGCGGTCGAGGCGCTGGCCGCGCTCCACCGCCTGCCGCCGGGGCCGTTTCCGGCTTACGACATGGCGGTTTATGCCCGCGAGGCGGCGCTGCTGACTGAGTGGTATTGCCCCGCGCACGGCCTTGCGGTGGACGCCGCGGGCTATGCCGCCGCTTGGGAGGAAGCCCTCGCACCGCTGCTCGTTCGCCAGAACCCCGGTGTGACGGTGCTGCGCGATTATCATGCCGAGAACATCATGCTGCTCGGCGGCAAGGCGACTGAGCCGCAGGGCCTGATCGACTTCCAGGACGCGCTGGTGGGACACCCGGCCTACGACCTCGTCTCACTATTGCAGGATGCGCGGCGCGATGTCTCCGAGGCAATGGAAGCAGCGATGCTAGCGCACTACTGTACGACAGCGGGCGTTAGTGGAGACGATTTCTATGCCGACTACGCCCGGCTCGGCGCGCAGCGGAATGCCAAGATCGTCGGCATTTTCACCCGGCTCGACCGGCGAGACGGCAAGCCCAAATACCTCGCCATGATCCCGCGCGTCTGGGCGGCGATGGAGCGCGATCTGGCACATCCCGCACTCGCTCCCGTGGCGCGGTGGTTCGATGCCAATATCCCGGCTGAACTGCGCGCCGCGAACGGCGCTTTCGCCGCATGACGAAGCTCGCCTCCGACACCGCGATGATCCTCGCCGCTGGCCTTGGCAAACGAATGCGGCCGCTGACTGCAAGCCAGCCCAAGCCGCTGGTGCGGGTGGCAGGCAAGGCGCTGATCGACCACGCGCTTGATCGGCTCGCCGAAGCTGGCGTGGCCAAGGCGGTAGTCAACGTCCACTATCTTGCCGCTGCGCTCGAAGCCCATGTTCTCGCGCGCGCCGTGCCGAAGGTGACTGTGTCGGATGAGCGTGCGCAACTGCTCGAAACCGGCGGCGGGATGGTGAAGGCGCTCAGCCAACTGCCTGACCCGTTCTTTGCGCTCAACGCCGACAATATCTGGCTGGATGGGCCCAAGAGTGCGTTCCACGACCTGTCGCGCCGCTGGGATCCCGAAGCCATGGACGCGCTGCTGCTGGTCGTCCCGCACGTGCGCGCTGCCAATTTCGACGGCACCGGCGATTTCCATATGGACCCACTCGGCCGTCTCTCGCGCCGCCGCGATGGGCGGATTGCGCCGTTCATTTACACCGGCATCCAGCTGGTCAGCCACCGCCTGATGCGCGACGCGCCCGAGGGACCGTTCTCCACCAACATCCTCTGGAACCGGGCGATGGAGGAGGGCCGGCTTTACGGTCTCAGCTTCACCGGGCTGTGGTTCGAAGTCGGCACGCCGCAAGCGATCCGCCCGACCGAGGAGGCGCTGCTGGGTGGCTGAACCGCGCCACATCGGCCCGCTGGTCTACTCTATCGCCGCGCACCGCGGCTTTGCCGATGCGCTGGTGGCAGGCCTTGTCCCGCGATACCGTGAGCCGGGTTTTGGGCTGGCGCGCCTCACCCTGCTAGTTCCCTCGAGCCGCGCCGCGCGTACGCTGTCCGAAGCCTTCATCCGCCACGCTGGGGATACTGGCGAAGGCGGATTGCTGATGCCGCGCATGATTGCGGTGGGCGATCTCGACCTCGATGAAAAGCTGGGCGCGGCGCTCGATCCGTTAGGGGCGGCGGACATTCCTCCGGCCTGTGATCCGGTCGCGCGCTGGCTGACGCTTGACCGGCTGATTGCAGAGGAGCGCGAAGCCGAGGGCATGGAGCCGCTGCCGGGCCGCGCACGGCTGAACCTCGCGCGTGAAATGGTGCGGACGATGGATCGGTTGCTGGTCGAAGAAAAGGCTCCGGCCGATCTGATGGCGGACGAGGTGCTCGATCAGCTCGGTAATCTCGCCGAACACTGGAAGCGTGCGATCCGTCTGTTTGCGCGGGTCAATGCGCGCTGGCAGCTGGAACTGACGGAGCGCGGTGAGGTTGACGCCACCACCCGCCGCAATCTCCTATTCGACCGCGCCGCCCGCCGTTGGCGTGAGACCCCGCCGCCCTATCCGATCGTTGCTGCCGGGGTGACGAGCGCCGCGCCTGCGCTCGCGCGGTTGCTCAAGGTGGTGGCAGAACTTCCCGAGGGTGCGGTGGTGCTGCCGGACCTCGATCTGGCGATGGATGACGCAGCGTGGGCGGAGCTCGGCCTTGCCGGCGCTTCCGAGGAGCCCGGAGGACCGGTATTCGCCTCGGGCGATGCGCTCAGCCATCCGCAATATCATCTGAAGTTGCTTTTGAACCGCATGGGCGTGAATCGTGCCGAAGTGCAGCCATGGCACCGGCGTGGGATCGCGGCAGCGGAACCGGCCCGCAGCCGGGCGATTTCCTCGTTGTTCTTGCCCCCGCAGGCTAGCCGGGCGTGGATCGACCTGGATGCTGACCGGCGGCGGCTGTCAGGTGTGCGCCTGCTCGCCAGCGCCACTATCGAGGAAGAAGCGCAGGCGATCGCGTTGCTGGTGCGTGAGGCGCTGGAACAACCGGAAAAACGTATCGCCGTGGTCACCGCCAATCGCGGGCTGGCGCGGCGGGTGACGCAGCATTGCGAACGCTGGAACATCGCGGCCGACGACACCGCTGGTCGCCCACTGGCGCTGACTCCGGCGGGGCGATTGTTCGGCTTGCTGGCGGAGGTGGTCGCGAACGGCCCGGATCCCGCCAATCTTGTCGCTGCATTCGGGCATCCTCTGGTGCGCGGGCACGATGGTGAAGCGCGACGCGATTGGCTCAAGGGACTGCGCGCTTTCGACCGCCGCTTGCGCGGGCCAGCGCCTGCGCCCGGTATGGAGCCATTGCGCAAGGCCGCAGCCAAGGCCGAGGTCGCCGAGTGGTGGGCTGAAGCGGAAGGTTTGCTCGCGCCGCTGCTTGACTGGCCGCGCCAGATTGCCTTGGCCGCCGCGCTGACCCGGCTCGCGGACGCGGCCGAAGGGTTCGCCCAGACACTGGTCTGGGAGCGCGAGGATGGGCGCGCGCTCGGCACCATGATCGAAGAATTGCGCGGACAGGCCGAGGCGGCAGGCACGATGATCGAGACCGCCGATCTGGCCGGGATCTTGCGCGATGCGATGGAGGCGGTTGCGGTGCGCCCCGGTTATGGCGGCCATCCGCGCGTGGCGATCTACGGTCTGCTCGAAGCCCGCATGGCGCGGGCCGATCTTGTGATTTGCGGGGGGCTGAACGAAGGCTCATGGCCACAGCCCCCCGGAGCCGACGCGCTACTGGCGCCTGCGATCCTGCGCGCGTTGGGCGTGCCGGGGGCCGAATTCCGCATCGGCCTCGCCGCGCATGATCTGGCGGGCGCGCTGGGCGCGCCTGAAGTGGTGCTCAGCCGGAGCCTGCGCGATGCCGAGGGGCCGACGCTGCCCTCGCGCTTCCTGCTGCGGGTCGAGGCACTGCTCGGCGATGATCTGGACAAGGAGCACCGTGAGCGCGCGATCCCGGCGCTGCTGCCGCATCTCGACCGGCTGCGCCCTCCCGGGGCCGAATATCCGCGCCCCGCGCCCGACCCTTCGCCCGCCTTGCGCGACGTGCCGATCAAGGTCACCGCGCTCGACCGGCTGCTGGGCGATCCGTATCAGTTCTATGCGCAAGCGATCCTCGATCTGCGCCAATTGCAACCGCTCGCCGCCGATCCGTTCAGTGATCCGGCACTGCGCGGCACGTTGGTGCATGATCTCCTCGACAAGTGGCACCGGGCAAAGGCGAGCGATCCGGGCCTTGCGCTTGCTCCCTTTGCCGCTGCCTATTTTGAGCACGAGCGCGTCCACCCTCTGTTCCGCGCGTTGTGGCAACCGCGCCTGATTGCCGCGCTAGAACGGTTCGAGCAATGGATCGTCGCAGACGCCGCCGAAAAGGGCCGCACGGTGCTCGCGACCGAGATTTCGGGTGAGATGGTGTTTGATGGTGTGACGGTCATGGGCCGTGCCGACCGGATCGACCGATTGGCGGACGGGACGCTGGCAGTTGTCGATTACAAGACCGGCGCGCCGCCTGCTAAGAAGCAGGTAACGTCGGGCTATGCGCTGCAATTGGGGCTGCTCGGGCTGATCGCTGAGAGTGGTCGGTTCGCGAACGACAAGACCGGGCTGGTGGTGACGGGCACGCCGACCCGGTTCGAATATTGGTCGCTCGGCAAAGCGAAGAAGGAAGACGGCTTCGGCTATCAGGAAACTCCAATGAAGGAAGGCAACGCAAAGACGGGCCTGCTTCAAGAGGATTATCTCAACTTCCACGCCGACCGCCTGGCCGAAGCAATCCGGCTGTTCATCAAGGGCAGCAAGCCTTTCATCGCGCGCGAGAACCCCGATTACAAAGGCTACACCGAGTACGATCAGCTGATGCGGCTGGAGGAATGGGCAATCCGCCTGACGGATCCGGAGACCAAGCGATGAGCGGCGCGAACGGTTCCGTCTTCCCGCTGATGGACAACCAGTTGCTGGCAGCGGACCCAGACGACAACGTCTGGCTCTCGGCCTCGGCGGGGACGGGCAAGACGCAGGTGCTGTCTGCGCGCGTGCTCAGGCTGTTGCTGCGCGAGGATGTCGCGCCGTCGCAGATTCTGTGCCTGACTTTCACCAAGGCGGGCGCGGCCGAGATGGCGAACCGCATCAATGCGGTGCTGGCCCGCTGGGTGCGGCTGCCGTCTGTTACCTTGGCGAAGGAGCTCGGCTATCTCGGTGCGGACTTCGGCCCCGCCACGCAGGAACGCGCGCGCAGCCTGTTTGCGAGTGTGCTCGATTGTCCCGGCGGCGGCCTGCGCATCGACACCATCCACGCCTTCGCGCAGTTCCTGATCGGCAACTTCCCCGAGGAAGCGGGCCTCGCCCCCGGCACGCGGGTGTTGGATGATCGCAGCCGCGAACTGCTGAGCCGCGAAGTGCTGACCGATTTGTTCGAAGAGGCCGAGCGCGCCAATGATGTGCGTGTGCTCGATGGCATCGAACTGTTCACGACGCGCAAGGACCCGGCCGCGCTTCACAAATGGCTGATGCGCGCGGCTGAGGCGCAGGACATGTGGGAGGGGACAGCCGGTTGGCAATCGCCGATGGCCGGGCGAGTGCGTCAGACACTTGGCATTCCCGCCGACGCGGACGAAGTCTGGGCGACCGAACCGCTGCATCCCGATATCTACCCTGATGACGCGCTTGCCGCGATGCTGCCTGCTCTCGATGGCTGGAAGACCAAGACGGGGCAGGAGGCCGCTGCCTTCATCCGGCACTGGCTGACGCTGGATGTGGCGCACCGGGTTGCTGAAGCAGCGCAGTTTCGCAAGACGATCCTCAAGGCCGACGGGACCCCGCGCAAGATGGACGGGGCGGCCAAGATCGAACCCAATTTGCCCGAGTGGCAGGAGGATATTGCCGAGGCGCTTACGCTTTACCAAGATCGCCGCTCGCTCCTCGCCTGCGCCGAAATCGTTACATCAGCGCTCGAAATCGGTCGTGCCTTCGCTGTCCGCTGGGAGGCCCGCAAGGCCCGCGAAGGGCTGCTCGATTTCTCCGATCTGATCCGCAAGGCCGCCGCTTTGCTCGACCAATCCGAGGCAGCGGATTGGATTCGTTACAAGCTCGACCGCCATTTCGACCACGTCCTGATCGACGAAGCGCAGGACACCAACCGCAGCCAATGGGACATCGTCGAAGCGCTGATCGACGACTTTTTCAGCGGTGAAGGTGCGCGCGGTGACAAGCTGCGCACGATCTTCACCGTGGGCGACTACAAACAGGCGATCTTCGGCTTTCAGGGCACCAGCCCCGAAAACTTCGCCCGCGCCAAGCAGCGTGTGCACGGACGCATCACCGCCGCGCAGCAGGGCATCCGGCAGGGCCGTGTCAATCGCCGGGAGCCGGGCTGGCAGGATCTCGACCTCGGCCATTCGTTCCGTACCGCCGATATCGTGCTCGGCTTCGTCAACCGCATGATTGCGATGCTGGGCTTTGCTGAGTTCGGGCTGGACAAGGAACCTGCACCCCACGTCGGGGCCGAGCGCCCTGGGCTTGTCACACTTTGGCCGCCCGTCGCGCCGAAGCAGGGTGAGGGGCAGGACGACGAGGACGAGGCCGAAGACAGCGAGAACCGCGATTGGCTGCCCCGGCACGACACGCTGCTGGCAGAAAGCATCGCCAATCAGGTGCAGCGCTGGCTGACCAACGATCCCTTTGTGCTCGCGAAGGGCACTCGCCGCCACGCGCAGGCGGGTGACATCATGGTGCTGGTGCGGCAGCGCAAGGAACTCGCCGCGCAGATCGTCGCCAAGCTTTATGCGCGCGGCGTGCCGGTGGCGGGGGTCGATCGGCTGCGGCTGGGCGCGCCGTTGGCGGTAAAGGATGTGCTCGCCGCGCTGCGCTTTGCCGCGCAACCGCAGGACGATCTGAGCCTTGCCAACCTGCTCGCTTCGCCGCTGGTGGGGTGGAGCCAGGATGACATCCTCGCCTACGTGCCGCGGCCCGAGAAGGTGCGGCTGTGGGATCATCTGAAGCGCAAGGACGCACCGCCTGACGTTGCTGCCACGGCGGAGAAGCTGAGGGACCTGCTGCGCCGCGCCGATTACCAGACCCCGCAGGCGTTGATCGCGTGGCTGCTGACTGGCCCGTGGCAGGGGCGGGCGCGGCTCGTTGAGAGGCTTGGAGCCGAGGCCAATGATCCGCTCGACGAGCTGATCAACGCCGCCTTCGCCTATGAGGCCGAGTATTGGCCGAGCCTGTCGGGTTTCCTCGCATGGTTCGATGCCGGGACGGGCGATCTGAAGCGCGATTCCGACAGCGCCTCCGGGCAGGTGCGGGTGATGACGGTGCACGGGTCCAAGGGGCTTCAGGCCCCGATTGTGATCCTCGCCGATGCCACCGGCGCGCCGGGCGAGGCGGGCGATCTGGCGCTGGAGGACGATCCGTTCGGTCAGATGGGTGATCGCAAGCGCGAAGTGCCGCTCCCGCCGCTCGGCAAGGACGAGAAGAAGGGCAGGATCGCCGAGGCCGAGGAGGCGAAGAAGTCGGCGCTTTTGCAGGAGCATTGGCGCTTGCTCTACGTGGCGCTGACCCGCGCGGAGGAGGCGTTGTTCATTGGCGGGTCGCTCAACAAGAACGAAGCGAAGAAGGGCGTGCCCCACGACGACAGCTGGTACGCCCGCCTCGCGCCGCTGTTCGAGGGTGAGGAGATTGCTGATCCGGTTTGGGTTTGGCGCAAGGAATGGGGTGTGCGCGCCGAGCCACTGATGGCGGAGGATGCCACCACCGGTACCGCCGCGCCGCCCGTGCTGCCGCGCTGGGTGACCACGCCGATTGGCCCCGAACCCCGCCCACCGCGCCCGCTGGCACCGTCCAGCGCGGGCGAGGATGGCGGGGCCGCACCGCCGCTGCCACCTGAAGCCGCGCGCCATGCGGCCCGGCGCGGGAGCCTGATCCACACGCTGCTCGAACGGCTGCCCGATGTCGCTGAGGCCGACCGCGAGGCAGCGGCGCGTGGTTGGCTCGAACGGCAGGCGGGCGATCTCGACGCCGAGCTCCGGGATGAGATGCTGGCCGCCGCGCTGGCCGTGATCGAACACCCGCAGTTCGCTGCGATCTTCTCCCCCCGAGCGCTCGCCGAGGTGCCGCTTGCAGCGACTGTTGAAGGCGTGGTGGTGGCCGGTACGGTTGACCGGCTGTTGATCGAGGAGGCCCGCATCACGGTGGTCGATTTTAAGACCACCCGCCGCCCCCCTGCCAGTCTCGCTGCAATCCCGGTGGCGACTTTGCGCCAGATGGCGGCCTATGTCGCCGCGCTGGAAGTGATCTACCCGGGCCGCGAAGTGCGCGCAGGCGTGCTCTACACCCATGCCCCGGTACTGTTCGATCTGCTCCCCGCAACGCTAGCGGCGCACAAGAACGCGTTGCAGGCCGCGCAGCAATCCTTGTTGCCGCTCGATATTGAGTGAACAGCCCTGCACATTAGATTGCATTCACATGACCGGCGCTCTTATGGTCGTCGGCAAAGGAGAATTCGAAATGGCGACCGTCAACGTGACCGATGCAAGCTTTCAGGCCGATGTGCTGGACAGCGACACCCCCGTGCTCGTGGATTTCTGGGCCGACTGGTGCGGTCCCTGCAAGATGATCGCGCCCGCGCTGGAAGAGATCAGCGACGAACTCGCCGGTCAGGTGAAGATCGCCAAGATCGACATCATGGAGAATACCGATATCGCCGCGCAGATGGGCGTGCAGTCGATCCCGCTGATGGTGCTGTTCAAGAACGGCGAAGCGGTTGCGCGCAAGCTTGGCGCAGCGCCCAAGGGGCAGCTCAAGGCCTGGCTTGAAAGCGAGCTCTGACTCGCCAACTGGCCCTGCACCTGCGGGCCTGTTGGAGACACATGAGACACAGTCCTGGAACAGAAAAACTGCCTCTGAACCGCCCCCCATTGCGGACGGCGTGACAGGAGCGGGCAGGGCGGCATTGCGGGTCATGCGCGCAAGGCTGGCAAACTGCGCGCGAGTAGGAAAGCTGTTTTAGCCCAGCACCCGCGCGACAAACTCGTCCCAGATCGCCGGGCTGGACGCGCCGACGAGCCCCGGCTTGTCGGCCTCGTCCACCCTGTATTCGCTGCCGTCGAGCCGCGCGGCCTTGCCGCCCGCTTCGTTGAGCCAGAGGATGCCCGCAGCGTGATCCCACGCCAGCGTGCGCTTGAAACTGGAGACGTCGTTTTCGCCCAATGCGAGGCGCGGATATTGCTCGGCGGCGCAGCGCGGAATGTCGACCAGCGTGTAATGCGGGGCGAGTTTTGCATCGACCATCGCTGACTGTTCCGGCGTGAGAAAGATGCGGCTCACGGCGCTGACTGGGCGATCCTGCCCGGTGGTGCGCGCCGTAATCCTCTCACCGTTCACGAACGCGCCTTCGCCCGTACGGGTATGGCAGAAGCGGTCCTTGTTCGGATCATAGATCCAGCCAGCGACTGCGCGGCCAGCATCGGCGAGCGCGATGATGATCCCGAACGGCTCCTTGCCTTCCGCAAAGTTTGCGGTGCCATCGAGCGGATCGATGATCCAGCATTGGCCCGAGAGGTGATCGAGCACGCTCTTGTCCGCATGCACCGCTTCCTCGCCCACCACCGCAACGCCCGGAGCGAGCTTCGTCAGCGCTTCTGTGAGAAAGGCTTCGACTTCGCGGTCGACGATTGTGACGGGATCATCCGCGCCCTTCATTTCGACTTCATGCGCGGCCAGCTGGCGGAAGCGTGGCAGCATCGAGCGCTGGGCGGCAAACCGCATCAGATCGCGGATTTCCTCATCGAGGGCCGACAGGCCGGACGCGCTCATGAACGATAATCCGCGTTGATCGCGATGTAGCCGTGGGTGAGATCGCAGGTCCACACGGTGGCGCGCCCGTCCCCGAGGCCCAGATCGACGGCGATGTCGATGTCCTCGCCCTTCAGATGGGCTGCGACCGGGGCCTCATCATAACCTTCGACCGGCAGGCCGTCGCGCGCGGCCCAGACCCCGCCGAATGCGATCGAGAGCTTGTCGCGGTCCGCCGGTTCGCCCGCCTTGCCGACCGCCATGACCACGCGGCCCCAGTTCGCGTCCTCGCCCGCAATCGCGGTCTTCACCAGTGGCGAGTTGGCAATGCTGAGGCCCACGCGCCGTGCGCTGTCATCGCTCGCCGCGCCGCTCACCCGAATGGTGATGAACTTCGCCGCGCCTTCCCCGTCACGCACCACCAGTTGGGCAAGCTGGCGGCACACATCGGCGAGTGCTGCGGCGAAGGCATCCGCGCCGGGGCTGTCCCAGCTTTCGATCCGCCCATTGCCTGCCTTCCCCGTCGCAAACACCATCACCGTGTCGCTGGTCGAGGTGTCGCCGTCGACCGTGATGCAGCTGAACGTCGCCGCATTGGCGCGTTCGAGCGCGTCCTGGAGGAAGGCGGGCGCAACGTCGGCGTCGGTGAAGATATAACCAAGCATCGTCGCCATGTCGGGCGCAATCATGCCGCTGCCCTTGATGATCCCGGCGAGTTCGACGCGGGTGTCGCCAATCATCGCCGAGGCGCCTGCGCCCTTTGCGAAGGTATCGGTGGTGCCGATTGCGTTGGTCGCATCCTCCCATCCGCAGGGCTCTGCCACCAGCGCGGCTTCTATCCCGGCGCGGGCCTTGTCCTTGGGGAGCGGCACGCCGATCACGCCGGTCGAAGACACGAACACCTCGTCCACGCCGCAGCCCAAAGCCGCGCTCACCTGCGCCTGGATCGCCTCGACCGCCTCGCGCCCGCGCCAACCGGTGAAGGCGTTGGAGTTGCCCGCATTGACGATCAAAGCCCGCGCGCGGCCCTGCTTCACCGCCTCGCGTCCCAGTTCGACCTCGGACGAGGCACAGGCGCTCTTGGTGAAGACGCCCGCGACGCTGGTGCCCTCGGCCAGTTCGGCAAAGGTCAGATCGCAGCGGTCCCACGTCTTGTACCGCGCACGCGCAATGCGCAGCGTCACCCCTGCAATGGAGGGCAGTTCAGGGAAGGGGCGAGCGAGGGGCGAGCGTTGGATATCCATGGCGAGGGCCTCTAGGCGGGCGACGCGGCGGCGTAAATCCGCAAATCAGGTGGACGAAACGCGCGCGATTCCCTATCTATGTCCACGATGACCCGGCGTTTTCTTGCCTTTCTGGCCCTGCTGACTGGCCTTGTCGCTCTTGGCGGCCCGGCGCAGGCGTCTTTGGCTGAAGCGCTGGCTTGTGGTTCCAGCATCGCTGCTGCGGCGGGCGATGAGGCAGTTGGGGGCGAACATGTCGCTGTGCAGCCTGCACCTGCGACGATTAGCGCCACCCGCGCGGTCGAAGCGCCGCGCCGCGCTCCGGCCAAGCCTGAAACGCTGCGTCTGCCGGTCCTGATGGGTATCGAACGCGCCTACGAATAGGCGCGTTTTTCCGTTCCCGCATTGATTCCGGCGCGCCGGGCCTGATGGCCGCGCGCTCTTTCCCCATTATCCGTTTCGGGCCCGCACGCCGGGCTGCCGTCCGCATCAAAGGTTTGCCCCCTATGTTCAATAACGTCATCAAGTCCGTCTTCGGTTCGGCGAATGACCGCTACATCAAGTCCGCGCGCAAGGTCATCGCGCAGGTCAACGCGCTCGAGCCGCAGATCCAAGCGCTCACCGATGCCGAGCTTCAGGACCAGACCGTCAAGCTGCGCGCGCTGGTGGACAAGGGCGCGAGCCTTGATGAGATCCTGCCCGAAGCCTTTGCCACTGTGCGCGAAGCGTCGGTCCGTGTGTTCGGGATGCGCCACTTCGATGTGCAGCTGATCGGCGGCCTCGTTCTCCACCGCGGCGAGATCGCCGAAATGCGCACCGGTGAAGGCAAGACGCTGATGGCGACGCTCGCGGTCTATCTCAACGCGCTCGAAGGCAAAGGCGTGCACGTTGTCACCGTCAACGATTACCTCGCCCGGCGCGACGCCGCCGAGATGGGCAAGCTTTACAACTGGCTCGGCCTCACGGTCGGCGTGATCGTCCCCGGCATGCCCGAGGAATACAAGCGCGACGCCTACAATGCCGACATCACTTACGGCACCAACAACGAATTCGGCTTCGATTACCTGCGCGACAATATGAAGCACGAACGCAGCGCCATGGCGCAGCGGCCGTTCAACTTCGCGATTGTCGATGAAGTGGACTCGATCCTGATCGACGAAGCGCGCACCCCGCTGATCATCTCCGGGCCGACTGAGGACAAGTCGGAGCTTTACGTCGCGCTCGATCAGGTGGCGCGCGAGATCCCGGTCGAATGGCTCGACATCGACGAGAAGGTGAAGCGCGTCCAGCTGACCGAAGACGGGCTGGAGCAGGTTGAACAGCTGCTGATTGAGAAGGGGTTGCTGGCCACCGACAACCTCTACGATGTCGAGAATACGCAGGTCGTGCACCACCTCGATCAGGCGCTGGTCGCCAATTTCGCCCGCAAGCGCGATACCGATTACATCGTCAAGGACGGCAAGGTCGTCATCATCGACGAATTTACCGGCCGCATGATGGATGGCCGCCGCTGGTCGAACGGGCTGCACCAGGCGGTCGAGGCGAAGGAAGGCGTGCGGATTGAGCCTGAGAACCAGACGCTCGCTTCGATCACCTTCCAGAACTACTTCCGTATGTATCCCAAGCTGTCCGGCATGACCGGCACCGCGGCGACCGAAGCGGCGGAATTCTGGGACATCTACAAGGTCGGCGTGGTCGAAATCCCGACCAACCTGCCCGTCGCCCGGATCGACGAGGAAGACGAGTTCTACAAGAACATCGAGGACAAGTTCGGCGCCATCGCCAAGGCGATTAAGGAGAAGCAGGAGATCGGCCAGCCGGTGCTGGTCGGTACGGTTTCGATCGAGAAATCCGAACTGCTCAGCCAGTATCTCGACAAGGAAGGCGTGACGCACTCGGTGCTCAACGCCCGGTTCCACGAACAGGAAGCCCGGATCGTGGCGCAGGCCGGACGCTTCGGCGCGGTCACCATCGCGACTAACATGGCCGGGCGCGGGACCGACATCCAGCTGGGCGGCAATATCGAATATCGCATCCTCGACGAATTGGCCGACATACCTGAAGGCCCTGAGCGCGATGAAGCCGTTGCCCGCATCAAGGCTGAAGTTGCTGCCGAAAAGGATCGGGTGAGGGCGGCCGGCGGGTTGTTCGTGCTCGGCACCGAACGCCATGAATCACGCCGGATCGACAACCAGCTGCGCGGCCGCTCGGGTCGTCAGGGCGACCCCGGCCTGTCGCGCTTCTACCTGTGCCTTGAGGATGACCTGCTGCGCATTTTCGGCCCCGACACACTGTTCTCCAAAATGATGAAATCGAACCTCGCCGATGGTGAGGCGATTGGTTCCAAGTGGCTGTCGAAGGCGATCGAGACCGCGCAGAAGAAGGTCGAATCCCGTAACTACGACATGCGCAAGCAGGTGGTGGAATACGACGACGTGATGAACGACCAGCGCAAGGTGGTCTACGAGCAGCGCTCCGAGATCATGGACAGCGAGGCGGTGGACGACGTGGTGCTCGACATGCGGCATGACACGATCAACGCCATCGTTGGCACCGCGTGCCCCCCGGGTTCTTATCCCGAGCAATGGGACGTCACCGGCCTCAAGACCCGCGCCGAGGAGGTGCTGGGCTTCAACCCGCCGATCGACGACTGGCTCGCCGAAGATGAGGTCGAGCCTGAACTGATCGAAGAGCGCCTGCGCGAACTGACCGACGCGATGATGGACGAAAAGATCGCCGCGTCCGATCCCGCGATCTGGCGGATCGTCGAAAAGGACGTGCTGCTGCGCCAGCTCGATCACCACTGGAAGGAACACCTCGCGACGCTGGACGCGCTGCGTCAGGTGATCTGGATGCGCGGCATCGCGCAGAAGCAGCCGATCAACGAGTACAAGCAGGAAGCCTTCGCCTTGTTCGAGACGATGCTCGAAACCCTGCGCGAGGAAGTGACCAAGATCCTGTTCCGCTCCGAGCTGCGTGTCGAACAGCCGTCGATGCAGGCGCTGCCCGATCTGCCCGATTTCCTGACCGGCCACATCGACCCCTTCACCGGCATGGATAATTCCGCCGATGGCGACGGGTCGGAACTGCGGCCCGAACTGTTCGGTTCGCTCGCCGGAAGCCCGCGTGCGGCAACCGGGCCGGGCGGGGCGAACACCGACAACCCCTACGCCAATCTCGACATCAGCCGGAATGCGCCGTGCCCCTGCGGATCGGGCAACAAGTACAAGCATTGCCACGGTGCTATCGCCGCGGCGCAGAACGTCTGACCGGCGCGCGCTGGCTTAGCCGGGGGCAGGGGGCGAGGGTGTGATGATCGGGGCGGTCCCGGCGCTGCTTGCGCTCGCCTTCCTTGTCACCGCGCTGCTCTACGCCAGCGTCGGCTTCGGCGGCGGGTCGACCTATTCGGCGCTGCTGGCGCTGTCGGGCCTCGATTACCGCTTGCTCCCGCTGGTCTCGCTGGCCTGCAATATCGTGGTGGTGACGGGCGGTTCGATCCGCTTCGCCCGCGTGGGCCTGACCCCATGGAAGAAGGCGCTGGTGATCGTGGCGCTTGGCGCTCCGGCCAGCTTCCTTGGCGGGCTGACCCCGATCAGGGAGGCGACGTTCCTGACGTTGCTGGGCGCCAGTCTGGTGCTGACGAGCCTCTTCATGCTGGTGCCGGTGCGTGAGGATGCGAAAGGCGCCCCGACCCGGTTCGCGCGCTGGATGCCGCTCGCCGCCGCGCCGCTCGGCTTTTTCGCCGGGTTGGTCGGGATCGGGGGCGGGATTTTCCTCAGCCCCTTGCTGCATCTTGCACGCTGGCACGAAGCGCGCGGGATCGCGGCGACGGCGAGCCTGTTCATCCTCGTCAATTCGCTGTTCGGACTTGCGGGGCAGATGGTGAAGAGCGGCCCCGATCTGTTCGGACAGGCGGTTGGCGCGGCGCTGCCCTTGCTGATTGCAGTCGTAATCGGTGGGCAGGTCGGCAGCCTGATGGCGACCCGCGTGCTCCCGCCGCAGTGGATCCGCTGGCTGACCGCGCTACTGGTGCTGGTGGTCGGCGTGCGGCTGCTGGTGGGCGTTTAGGCTGCGCTCGGGCGGGATTGCCGGCGAGCAGATGGGGTAGCAGCGACAACCCATCCCCCATCATCGTCCGGCCGCTATGCCTTTTCGCCGTCTGATGATTCCGGCTTTGTGATCTTGGCCTCCAGCGATTCCTGCGCCAGTTTGTCCTCGGCGGCTTTGCGCGTTGACTTTGAGCGAGCAGGTTTGTGGTGAGTCGGTTCATCAGTCACTGGCATGTGCGCCTCCTGACGGCGGGGAGAGGCGCGCAGCAATAAACTGATCTATGTGAAAACCGAAGGGCTAATCCGCGCCGCTTCTTGCGGGCCGCCACCAGTGCGATGGTGCGGGTGGCGCCGCGCAGACAGTTGGCCGTGACGCGCCACATGGTGTCCGAGTTCCAGCGCATAGTCCCTCTCGCGCTGTTCCAGCGGGTGCATTGTGGATTGCGTAGGCCGGAGCTGCTGGTGTTGATCACCGGCACCCCGCGTTTGCGTTTGCAATAGCGCCCAATCGACTCCAAGACGGTGATTGGGGGAGGGCAGTTGCGGGCATGATGCCGAACGATCAGGTGCAGGGTTGCGAGGTCGGGGCGCAGCGGGCCCGCGCTTCTCTCATCGGGCCCTTTCGCCTTTATCATCCTGATGGTCGCGAGGTCCTGATCTCCAACAAGCGGGCGCGCGCCATGTTGGCGATATTGTGCCTTTCGGCCGGAGAGCCGGTCGAACGCGACACGCTACGAAAATTGCTATGGCCCGGCCGCTATCCCGCTCAGGCCAAGGCCAGTCTGAGGCAATGCCTGCTGAATCTGGGCAAGGTGCTCGCGCCGTTGGGGCGGGATGTCCTGCTCGTCACCCGCAACAGCGTGGCGATCCGAACCGATGCGATCATGGTCGACCTGCGTGAAGTGTCCGCGCCCGACCGACCGATCCTCGGCGAGTTCGATCTGGGCGAGCCCTTCGCGCACTGGGTGGCGGCCAAGCGGGCCGAGATCGAGCGGACAATCCCATTTGGCGATAGGCCTCTGATCCCCGCGCGTCATACCGACCGCCCGGCAGATCGGCGCGGCGTTGCCATTCTGCCGTTCCGTTCGGCGTCGCCTTCGGGAGAGCAGGATTACTTCACCGACGGCATGGTCGACGAACTCATCACCGCCCTGAGCGGCGTGGCAGGGTTGCAGGTGGCGGGACGGACATCGTCGTTCCATTTCCGCGATAGCACCATGACGCCCGCGCAGATCGCTGCGGCACTGGGCGTCTCGCATTTGGTCGAAGGATCGGTGCAGCGTCAGGGCGAAAAGGTCCGCATCCACGTGCATCTGGTGGACGGAGCCAGCGGGTTCGAGCTGTGGGGCAGCCGGTTTGACGGTGTGCTGGACGACATCTTCGAACTCCAGGAAGCCGTGGCGCGCGGCGTGACTGAGGCTCTGGCGGCGGCCTTGGGCATTGCGCTCCAGCCGCCGGTGGTGGGCAATCTCACGCACAGCAAGCAGGCCTATGATCTCTACCTGCAAGGCCGCACGCTCAATGCGCGGCTGTTCGGGGACGGGGTGATGACCCGTGCGGCCGAACTGCTGGAACAAGCGCTCGCGATCGATCCCGACTTTGCCGAAGCGTGGGTGCTGCTGGGCGATGTGCACCAGCGCATGGGGATTTATCTGGCGGGATACGAACCGGGTGAGGCTTCGATGCGGATGGCTGCCTGCGTGCGCAAGGCTTTGGCGATCAAGCCTCAGCTTGGTCATGCCTATGGCCTGCTGGCGCTGCACGAATTCACGCGCAACAATATGGTCGGCGCGCTCGATCTGGCGTTCAAGGGTTATGAGGTGGAGCCGAGCAATCCGGCCGTAACGGTCAGGATCGGAGGGCTGTTGCTGTTCTGCGGGCTGACCCGGCGGGGCATGGCGTTTCTCGATCAGGCGATTGACCGGGATCCGGCGGATGGCAGGCATTACATGGTGCGCTCTGCCGGGCAGCTTAACCTCGGCCGGATCGATGCTGCAGTGGCCGATGCCCAGCGCTGCGTCGATCTGGGCTTTCCGTCCGTGTGGCTGGGGGTCGCGCTGGCGGCGGCGGGCGAGCATGAACGCGCGGTCGAAGCCTACCAGCAGTCGCGTTATGCGATTGCGAGCAGCATTCCGCCGCCCAGTGGGACCGGGCCGATGCCGCCCGCTATGATCGACGCCTATTGGGATGTGGCGGCAAGGGGCGTGTGCAGCGGCAAGCCTGAAGACCGCGAGGCCTATTGCCGCACGCTCGATTTCCTGCACCTGTCGATGCAGGACAAGGAGCATCAGGCCATTACCCTGCCGGCGGTGTTCATGGGCTATGCCGAGATGCTGTTCAAAACCATCGGCGCGCGGATCACCTTGCAAAACCTTGCCTGCCTGATGTCGATCTGGACCGAAGTCGATCCGATGCGCCAGATTTGGCAACATCCCGAATTCATCCCCTTCGCTCAGCGCATCGGCATGGCCGAGGTGTGGGAGAAATATGGCTGGCCCGATCTGCTGCCGATGCCCAGCAACCGTGCCTGAAGGGGGCGATTGACGCCTTTTTCACGCTTTATTGACGATCTGCCGGATTGACGATTGACGCTACGGAAACGCATTCTCCGGGACGAGGCTTAGCGCGATAATCCAAGGGCTTGCACAGGCCGGGAGCAAGTGTTCCGGCACGCGCCTTGTCGCGCCTGGCTTGCGGGGGGACATCATGCCGGCAACGGGCGAGCAACAGGCAGCAATCGGTGCTTCGGCGATGCGCAAGGCGTTCTGGCGGATCATTCCGCTGATCCTCGTCGCCTACCTGTTTGCCTATATGGACCGGGTCAACGTCAGCTTTGCGGCGGCCGATATGAACGCCGACCTCGGTTTCAGCGCCACGGTTTACGGGCTGGGCGGGGGGTTGTTCTTTCTTGGCTATGCGCTGTTCGAGATCCCTTCCAACCTGATGCTGGTGCGGTTCGGCGCGCGCCAGTGGATCGCGCGGATCATGATCACCTGGGGCCTGCTGTCGGCGGGCATGATGTTCGTGACTACGGCCGAGCAGTTCTACATCCTGCGCTTCCTGCTCGGCGTGGCCGAGGCGGGGTTCTATCCCGGCGTGATCTACTACTTCTCGGGCTGGTTTCCGCCGTGCCATCGCAGCCGCGCGGTCAGCCGGTTCTATATCGCGGGGCCGCTGGCTTCGATGGTGATGGGCTCGATGTCAGGCTGGTTGCTCGGGCTGGATGGCAATGCCGGGATGCATGGCTGGCAATGGCTGTTTCTGGTGCAAGGCCTGCCCACGGTGCTGGTTGGTCTGGTGGTGCTGCGGTTCCTGCCGGATAGTCCGGCGGGGGTGGAGTGGCTCAATCCGGCCGAAAAGGCGTGGATCGCCGACGAGTTGGCGCGCGAGCGACGGCTGATCGGGGGGGCGGTGAACCACAATGTCCTCGCCATTTTCCGCAATCCGAAGGTGCTGCTCAACGGCGCGATCGGGTTCACCTGCATCGGCGCGTTCATCACCTTCACGCTTTCGGCCCCGATGATCCTGAAGGCGGCAACCGGGCTGGATACGACCGCCATCGGTTATCTGGTGGGTTTCGGCGGTTTGATCGGCACGGCGGCGACGCTGTGGCTTGGTAACCGGGCCGATCAGCGCGGCGATCGCCTGATCTATGCGTTCGGCTGCGCGTCGGTGATGGCGGGGGCGCTGCTGATGATCCTGCTGGCCCCGTCGCCAGTGTTTGTCGGACTTGCTTACCTGACCTTTGCGACTGTGTCGTTCTCGGTCGCGATGCTGGTGTCCTCGGGCTGGGCCGATGCGCTGTCTGGCCGCGAGCTGGCGGTCGGGGCGGCGGCGATTAACACCATGTCGCAGATCGGCGCCTTTCTGACGCCGTTCGCGTGGGGCGCGCTGGCGGACGTAACTGGCAACTTTGATGCAGGCCTGCTCGGCATTGCGCTGATGATGGCCGTCAATGCGGCGCTGATCTGGGTGCTACGCGGACAGGTGCGCGGGCAAGTTCTGCGTGCGGTGCCTGCTGCGGCGTAAGTTTTGAAGAGAGTGCCGCTCATTCCCGAGCGGACGGACTGGGGGAGAACGATAATGAAAATGATGAAATCACTGATCATCGGAGCAACGATGATGGCAGCGACGCTGGCAACCCCGGCGATCGCGGATGAAACGCCCTATACGCTCGGGACGGTGTGGGAGGCGAACCGCATTGATGTGCTGCCCGGCCAAGGTCCGAACTATATCGAATATCTCGCCGCGACCTGGAAAAAGAACATGGAGACGTTGAAGGCGGAAGGCTACGTCGTCAGCTATCGCGTGCTGGCAACCAACCATCGCCGCGGTGACGAGCCCGATCTGATCCTGCTCATCGAATATCGCGATTATCAGACGGTTGCGCAGATTGAAGCTCGCCGTGCGCGGATGAATGAGCTGACGGGGCAGACAAACCGCAGCGCCGCCGCTGCCTCGGCCGAGCGCGGCAAGATGCGCGAAGAGATGGGAACGACCCAGTATCAGGAATTGGTTCTGAAATAAGCGACCCGGTTTCAGGATCATGGCGGGCGGCGCGGGTTCCGGGGGGGGGGGGAGCTGCGCCGCCCGCTTCATTTTGTCGACAATCCCGTCATGCCGGAGGCGTGATCCGGCGTGTCATCTTGCGCCGCTGTGATGGATGACATTCGCCTCAAACTGGCCCGAGATTCACGGAGCCTCCTGATCAACCGAGATCCCACGACCAAGGTCGTGTATGCTAAGGAATAATCGTAAGAAAATTGGCTCCCCGAGTAAGAAGGGATTCGAACTTTCACGAAACGCCAATCTATAGAAAAATGTCTATAATCCGGCTGCTTGCGCCCTAATCTCTTGCACACCGCCTTTCATCCCGTTACCTGACAGAACACAAATAAGGGCGGATTGAAGGGCGGACTAGATATGCCAGCACGTGCCAAAGAACTCACCCCCGCGCAAATTCGGGCGCTGCAACACCCCGGAGGAGATCGCCCCGTCAAGGTCGCGGTTGGCGGTGTGCAGGGGTTACTAATCCAAATTCAGGCGAGCGGCGCTAAGTCATGGGTGCTGCGCACCCGCTACGGGCAATGGGCCGAAACTCGCCTGCGCGATGGCACTATTCAGCGCGGGCGTAAAAAGCGGGAAATCGGGCTAGGGGCTTATCCTGATGTGTTGCCCGGTGAGGCCCGAGAGAAGGCCCGTGCCGCGCGCGCCAAGCTTGAAGCAGGCGTTGACCCTATCGCAGAACGTAAAGAGGCACAGATGGCTTTGCAGGCCACACAGGCCCGCACCCTGACCTTTGCCGAGGCCTTCGAAAAGTGGGCGGCGGAAAAGACGAAAGAGTTTTCGACTGATCGCTACCGCAAGCAATGGCGGCGCGCGGTTGAACAATACGCCTTCCCTGAGATTGGCAAGATCGCGGTTGCCGACATTGCCTTGCAGGACGTTTTGCGGGTGCTGGAGCCGATCTGGAGCGACAAGACCGAGACTGCCAGCAAGCTGCGCCAGAAGATTGAAGGCACCCTTAGTTGGGCAACTGTGAAGGGCTATCGTTCGGGCGACAATCCGGCGGCATGGCGCGGCAATCTCAAGCACGTGCTGGCAGCGCCGAATAAGGTTGCGCCAACTGAGAATTACGCATCCTTGCAGCTTGATGATGCGCCTCGCTGGTGGGAAGCATTGCAGGCCCGCGAAGGCATGGGGGCGGCTGCGCTGGCGTTCCAAGCCATGACCGCGACCCGTTCGGGCGCAATTCGCTTGGCTACTTGGGACGAAATCGACCTAGAGCGGGCGCTTTGGACAATCCAGCCGGGGCGGCAATCGTCCAAAATCCCGCATGGCACCGATGCGCGCACCGTTCCCCTCACTCCCGCGATGATCGCGCTCTTGCGGGGCCTTCCGAGGCTTGCAGGCTGCAATTACGTGTTTTGGGCACCGAAGGGCGGGGCGCTGTCCGATGCCACCATTGCCAAGGCTATGCGGGCGCTACACGAGGCGGACATTGACGCGGGCAGCAAAGGCTTTGTTGACGTTCGGAGCGGGGAAGCGGCTGTCCCGCATGGCTTGCGCGCCAGCTTCCGCACTTGGGTTAGCGAGCGCACCACCTTTGACAGCGACCTTGCCGAGGTGGCGCTCTTCCACAAGCTAGGGAACAAGACGACGCAATCCTACAACCGCGCCGACATGATCGAAAAGCGCCGCCGGATGATGGCCGCTTGGGGCGAATTCCTCGCAGGCGCGAAGGCCGGGAACGTGGTCAAGCTGACAGGGGCGCGGTGATGGCGAGGCTTGAAAAGAAAGGCGCGGGCCTAACCGAGCGGCTTGTTTCGATCCCTGAAACACCATCGGAACTAATCGAGGCCTTTAGGCGCTGGTCCGATTCCTTGCCCGCTGCGCTTCCCGGCGATTGGTCGTGCGATGCGCGCAATCGTCATAACGCCGAGAGATGCCGGGCAATCTTGGCAACGGTTGGGCTTGCGGATGATGGCAAGTGCGGCGTGGACTTCACACCTTTGCGCGAACGGGGATTGGCTGAAAATTCGGCACAGTGGATCGCCGCGCTTTGGCTGGCCGAATACAATACCCTGATGCGCTTCCGCGAGCGATTTGACGCTGGCGATGCCACCCCTAAGAACATCGCTCGAATGCTGATGGCAGCCGAGGATATGGGGCGGCTGCAAGAGCGCCTATGGTGGCGCGCCGGTGTGGACCCTGAGAGCGGAGAGAGGCGCGAAGCGTTAGCCATTAGAGGGCGCAAGTTTAGAGGTGCGCCGCAGGGCGAACGCGCCGCCACATTGCAGAAAAGAGCTTTCCTAATACAAGTTGCAGCAAGTATTGGCACAAATAAGAGGGAAGCAATCGCAGCCGAAGCCGCAGCAAAGTATCGAGCGCGTGTCCGGGTCCTGTGGCGGGCAGAAGGACAAAAAGCGCGATCTAAGATATTGAATTTTCTAAGGAATAATTCAATTTAATAGCCTCTAAATTTCGAAATTTAGACCCTCGGTCGCTCCAATTGGGGCATGTTTAATGAGATAACACGTGCATCACTGAAAAGGATGCACGGAAATGCAGGCACAATCCGCCCCCGCAAATCAGACCTTCTTGACCGGGCCGCAGGTGCAGGCTCGCTATCAGCGTTCCCATGTCTCGATCTGGCGCTGGATGAATGACGAGGCCCTTGGTTTCCCCGCGCCGATCAAAATTCACCGTTTGAATTACTGGAAGCTGGCCGATCTGGAGGCTTGGGAAGCCAAGCAGGCGGAACGGGAGAACGCATAATGCAGAACGCCGCCCCCGAGGGGAGCGGCGCTGTTCCTATGCTTGGCGGCGTTGAACAGTCCCTCTCTAACAAAACCACCCCGACCCCGCAACCGGCGACCGTGCATCAGGTTCGCGCATTGCACTTGATTGGCTCGCATCACGTGAGGCCCGAACTTGCAATAACGCTGGGGGCTGCGAATGCCGACTGATGAAGAACAGCGCTTTGCGGCTTACGAAAAGCAGGGTGAAGAGATTGCCTGCATATCGTTTAACCCGTTCGGGCCTGATGCCGAGCAGGATGACGATCCGCGCCCGCTTCACGCACATGACGGAAAAGGCACCCGGCAACCTTGCCAGCTTCGAAGACTGGGACAATCTTGTCCGGCAAACTGTGGTGTGGGCCGATAGCGTTCTAATGAAGGGTGCGTTCGGTGACCCGATGGAATTGATCCGCGAGGCACAGGCTGCGGACCCTGAAGCCGAAATGCTGTTCGCCTTGCTCGATAGTCTGCGCGACCACTTCGGCACCGCAGAATTCACCGCAAAGGAAATCCAGCTTCGGTTGAACGCTTTTCAAGGCGACAATCTGCGCAACGCGGTCCGCGATATCGGTGGTGACAAGGCCGTTGAATCGTCTCGCAGCCTTGGCAGGGTGCTCCAGTATCGCGTGGGCCGCATCGTGCACGGGCTGCGCCTCACGGCTCGCCCTGACAGCAATACGGGCGTCAGGCACTACCGCGTGAGCACGACTGATACCGGGTTTAACGGGTATAACGGGTTTGTTTCCAGTCACACGGAAAGCAATCAGAGCAATTCAGATAATGAAGGGCGGGAAAGTAACCCGTCAAACCCGTTAAACCCGGAAACCGTGGCGGTTGGTGACTGTCCGCGCTGCGATGGCAACGGCTGCGCATGGTGCGCTCAATGAGCACCGAACTTCAGCACGATTGGTGCACCTCACACCCTCGCACACCGCGACGGGACCGGGGTGGGGCCGAAAGTTTTACGGCACGAGGGGGGAATGCGTTGGGTGCCAATCCCGACCATAAACGCCCTCTTTTTTCGTTTTGCTGCGCAGCAAATAGGCAGCCACCCCCCGCGCCCGAATTCTTCCCAAACCCGCAAGGGCGGACTGCGGCGGGTAAGTCTTTTTCCGCATCCCCGAAATTCGATTGAGGATTTAGCAATGGGACGACCCCGTAAGCCGACACACCTGCACCTGATTAGCGGTTCGGCAAAGAAGCATCCCGACCGCATCAAGGGCCGCGATGCCGAGCCTACCGACCTTGGCGACGATCTGCGCGACACGCCCGCACCGCGTCACCTTGGCCAGTGCCTTGCCAAGCTTTGGGACGAACTGCGCACGCATCTGCACCCTAGGGTGGCAGGACAGGCCGACGCGATAGCCTTTGAGGCTCTGGTGCGGCTGGTGGCCCGCTTGCGCTCTGGTGAGGCTGTAGCAGCCGATCATGCCCGGTTGCAGTCATACCTAGGCGCGTTCGGGATGACGCCCGCGTCTCGCTCTAACGTCTCGCAAGGCAAAGCACCCGACAAGCGGCGCGGCTTCGCTGCGCTGAAGGAGGGCGGGGGCCAGCCGAAGTCTGGGACTGCAAAACCGGACAGCGGGGGAAAACCGCTCCCTTAACGCCAACCCCGTTTTCCCCGCGCGCGCGAGGCGCGGCATTTGACCTAGGACGAAATCCATGATACCAAACCCCCTCTTTGGCGCGCGGTCCGGCCTTTCCGATCTCCGCGCGGTGACGTTCCGCTTGAGGCCCTTTGTCCAAGTCACGCGTCCGACACGCTCCGGCTGATCGCCGGTCAATTCGTGTCGGCTGCTGACTTCGTGGCCGACCTCATTCAAATTTACGGAACTTCCCAAATGACCAAACTCTCCACTCAAGACGCCCGCGAAAAGCTGTTTCGCACCAGCCCATCCGCCATGCAGGTGGACGGAACATTTTTCCGCAAGATCGATGACAAGGCCGATAAGCTAGGCGCTAGCGGCCACCCGGCAGACTGGCGCAGGCTGCGCCAAGAGGTTTCCGGTTGGCTGGAAAACCACGTCAAGAAAGAGCCGTTCAACGCGGCTGACAATGGCGCTTACGAACACGCGATGGCGCGGCTCGATTTCATCGACAACAAAATCAGCATCCACGACACGGCGATGGCAAGCCGTGGCAGCGCCAGCAATGCGTCCGCCTCTGGTGATCCGCACACCGATGTTTTCAACAACTGGCTGCGCTCTCCGCATAGCTCTGCAACGCAAGCAGCGTTGACCTTGGCCGAACAAGACGCACGCGGATACCGTGCCGAGGGTAACACCCTCACCGGCGCGGCGGGCGGCTTTGCTGTCCCCGAACCCGTGGCGGACATTATCCGCGAGCGCATCAAGGAAATCTCGCCCATGCGGCGGCTGGCGACCAATTATCAGGTGACCAGCACCGGGACGAAATTCCTTGTGAACCGCAACAACGCCGCTTCCGCTTGGGTTGGCGAAACCGACACGCGCGCCGGGACGACAGAACCGACGCTCGACAATCGCGCGCCGTCCTATGGCACGGTCTACGGGCTGGTTGAAGCCACGGAGGAGCTGCTGCTCGATAGCGCGGTGAACATTGGCGAGTGGTTTGCCAATTCGGTTGTGCAGCAAGTCGCACAGGCCGAGGGCGCAGCGTTTGTGTCAGGCGATGGCACCAACAAGCCGAGCGGCTTTCTGGCAGGCCCGACCCCTGTGACGACTGGCGATGCGACCCGCGCGAGCGGCACGCTCCAGTTTGTGCCGACTGGTTCGGCAACCCTCATCACGCCGGACAGCCTCACGGACTTGTTCTTTGCTACCAAGGCAATGCACCGGTCTATGGGTTCCTGGCTGATGTCGTCCGCCACTGCTGCGGCGGTTGCCAAGCTGAAGGACACTGACGGGCGCTCGCTTTGGCAGCAAAGCCTTTCGGCGGACAATCCCAACACCCTGCTGGGCCGTCCGGTGTTCTTTGATGAGAACATGCCTGCTGTTGCAGGTGATGATTTCCCGATTGCGTTCGGCAACTTTGCGGCGGGCTACCTCATCACTGACAGCGGTGATCTGCGCATCACGGTGGATGATAACATTACCAAGCCGGGTTACGTGCGCTGGTATGTTCGCCGCCGGGTTGGCGGGGTGATCTATGACAGCGAGGCAATCAAGTTGTTGAAGGTCGCCACGGCCTAATGAGCAAGGGCAGGACGCGCCCGGCGTTTCACGCCGCCAAAGCGCCCCCGTCAGTCGTGAGTGGGTAAACCGCGACCGCGCCCCGTTGCTTTTGAATGCGGCAACGGGGCGCACCCCTTTTGAGAGGATCGATCTATGATGAAATCCGATGCCGCGCTTGATCTGCACGCCAGCCAATTGCCAGCAATGGCAGGCTTTGCGGCTCTAGTGGAGCGCCAAAGCTTTGCCCGCCTGATCGCGCTTGCCGTGCGCCTAGATCGCAGCGCCTCGAATGCCCGTGCTGTGCGCGATGGCGTGTGCGGTAACGCTGGGCTGGACTCTATCGACAATCAATTGGCGTGCATGTTCGGGCTGGTGGAAGCCGAGATGGAGCGGCGGCTGGGGGCTACCGAAACTTGAACCGCACCCCGGTTTCTTGAGCGCCTCATCTGCACCAGATGTAACCGTAGCGTTTCACCGCAAAGCCACCTTCAACCTGCTTGCAAGATAGGTCGATATCGCCAGCGTAACAGCGAGCGACGGTTCGCCCATAACGATCCGTATCGGTTTTGTGGCACTCGACAGGGGTGGATTGCACAAGGCCGCTCAAGTTTGCCGAACTCTTGAACGGGTCGCCCGGTGTGCATTCTCGACCGGGGCGGCAATGCCCCGGCATTTCTGGTGCATCGATGCCTTCCATCCGAATGCGTGTGCCACTGCAATCGAAAGTGTCCCCATCGATGATGCGCACGCTATCGCAGACTAAATCAGGCGTGCGGAACGTCACAGTCGGCACAGCCCCTATCAGGAAAAGTGCGCCGATGCCTCCGAGCGCCAGCCCGCCAAGCGCAAGGGCGGTCTGACTACGCCCCCAATTGCCGAGCAAACCTTGTTGACGACTGCGGCGCTTACGCCTGAATTTGATGATCCGCCCCATGCCCGAATGATCCGGCGAAACGGCGTTTCACACAAGCAAGAAATCTGCGCCACATCGCGCGCCTTGCCGAATCGTTCCACTTTCGTTCTACCGGAGCGGGTGAGCAGCAAACGCCTAAACACCCTCTCCGACTTCGCGCGGCATGGATACCTGCTTAGGATCGATTGCGAGTGTGGGCGCGTGGTGTTGGCCGATCCGCACAAAATCATTCGTGCCTGCCAGCAACGCGGCATAAACTACCGGCTAGAGGCAGTTGCCGCGCGGCTTCGCTGCGAGCGATGCGGGCGCAAGCCTTGGCGCGTGGGGCCGGGGTTGGGAGGTTAGAGCGGCAGGACGCGTCGCTTACGCAACGAGGCTGTGACGGGTGCGGTCAGCATCGCTTCAATCGACTGTGCTGCCAGATGATCGACTGCGTTTTCAAATGTGGCGCGAGGCACGCACTTGAGCTTGATCGGCGGTGCTTTTCTAACAGACATAGTCGTCCTTAGAACCCGCGTTTAAGGCGGGACGGCGCAACCGGGTCGCTGGAGCGCCGCCCCTGACCCTTTGCGCACCGGGACGGCGCGCGCTGGATGGCGGCAGAGAACACATCGCGCTGGTTCTGGCAAGCGTTCTGCAAATACGGATGGCTTGACCGCGACTCCACGAAAGCGCATGATTCCTAACGAGACGACCCGGCGCGGTAACGCTGGGCCGCCTCTAACCACAGCACGCTTTATAGGAGCGCATCATGGCTAAGACACCCCTACGGGCGGAATCCGCCTGCGACAATATCATGCCCTTCAACGTTCCCCCGCGCGTCCGAAATGACGTTCCCCCGTTCGATCCGAATAACCCGGCGCACCTTCGCGCTTGGGAAAGCCTATTTGATATGGCGAGAGCGTGGAGGACGACCGATGGCAAGTGAGGCAATCACCATTGCGCCGGGTTTGGCACCAGCCGCGCCCCTGATGCGCCTTCTATCACGCTTTGACCGTGCCAAGGTGGAGGCCTTTGCCGAAGTGAGCATTGCATTGCTCGATCTGATCGACGGCGACCCAGACCTAGAGCCTGAGGAGGATAAGGGCGAGGAGGAGCGCGGCGAGCAAGGTGGCTGGGGCAATGGCATTGACCAACGCGGCCTAACCGCTGGCGTCATGGCTTGGCATTGCGATGATTGCGAGGACGACGATCCGGCAGGCGGGGCTATCGATGACGAACCGCACGACCCTATGGGAGACTATGACAGCGGCCAGCTAATCAATGGCGGCGGCAGCGATGGCGACCTGCTTGCGGGCAAGGTCTATACACCGCTCTAAGGCGGCGAAGGCACCCGCGCTGGGTTATGCGATCAAGAGAGGGCGCGTCATGCAGGTGGCGCGCCTTTTTTCTCGGATATTTCTAAGGGCGGATTGGAGGGCGGGGCGACTCTTGAGCAACCCCGAAAATCCCTGCTTTTCAACGCTTTAGGAGGGTAATTGGCTCCCCGAGTAGGATTCGAACCTACGGCCAAGTGATTAACAGTCACCTACTCTACCGCTGAGCTATCGGGGAGCAACTCTTCCAAGCGGTCTCAGGAAGAGCGGAAGCGCGCCTATATGGGCCGGTGCGGATGATTGCAAGAGGGTTTTGAACTGCCACCGCGCGTTAGATCAATCGGGCAGCGCAGCCACTGCAAGGCTGACCAGCCCGCGCACGTCACGCCGTGATGAACTGCTCGGCCACAATCCGTTCCTCCAAGCTCTGGCCCGGATCGAACAGGAGGGTGAGCGCGCTGTCCCGCGCAATCTCGAGCCGGACTTCGGCGATGTCGCGCAGTTCCTTCTGGTCGGCGACTGCGGCCACCGGGCGTTTGGCCGGGTCGAGCACGCGCAGGACGATTTTCATCCGGTCGGGCAAGATCGCTCCCTTCCAGCGCCGCGGGCGGAACGGGCTGATCGGGGTCAGCGCCAGCATCTTGCTGTCCAGCGGCAGGATCGGGCCATTAGCCGAAAGGTTATAGGCGGTCGATCCTGCCGGCGTTGCCACCAGTACCCCGTCACACACCAGCTCGCGGATGCGCACCCTGTCCCCCACGGAGACCTCAATCTTTGCGGTTTGGCGCGTCTCGCGCAGCAGCGAGATTTCGTTGATCGCGCTCATCACATGGGTCTCGCCGTCCTGCGTCACCGCCTCGACCCGCAAGGGCGAGATCGACCAGTGGCGCGCCTTATTGACCCGCGTGGCAATCGCCGCGCGCCGGTCATAACGGTTCATCAGAAACCCGACCGTGCCAAGGTTCATCCCAAAGGCCGGGACCACGCGGCCCGCATCCAGCATTGCGTGCAGCGTCTGGAGCATGAACCCGTCACCGCCGAGCACGACGACGGCATCCGCCTCGTCCAGCGGCACCCAGTCGCCCTGGCTTAGCAGCGCATCATGGGCTTCTTGCGCGCGCGCCGTGTCCGACGCGAGCAGCGCCAGCCGCTGAAAGCTCGTACCATTGCTCGCCATTCATCCCCCTCAGGCAGCGCTCGCCATTTATCCCCGGCGCATCGCTCGGCGTCATCCCTGATGTGCCAGATTCGGGCGGATTGCAATTGATGCGAGGCAGGCTTGCATTCACGGGTTAAGGAGGGGCGGGGCAGAAGGAATATGATGGAACAGGGTCGGACATCCTTGCGGGGCGCAGTGCGCGGGCGCTTTCCGGGCGTGAGCCCCGGCGTGCTCGAAGCCGATCTGCTGAGCGCCCTCGACCGACGTGAGATCGAAGTGTTGTTCCAGCCGCAATTCTCCTGCGTAAGCGGCGCGATGGTGGGGGCTGAGGCGTTGGCGCGCTGGCGGCATCCGACGCTGGGCGCCATCGGCGCCCGCGATCTCTTCGCTGTAGCCGAGAAAGCCGCGCTGGTCGCCCCGCTGTCGCGTCACGTGGTCGCCCGCGCGCTGGAGGATGCCGCGACCTGGCCCGATAATCTGACCCTGTCGCTCAACATCACGCCCGAGGAATTGGGCGACCCGCGCTTCGCCGCCGATTTCGCCGCTTTGATCGGCCGCTCGGAAATTGCGCCGCACCGCCTGATGTTGGAGATCACCGAGGATCTGCTGCTGCGCAATCTGGCCCAAGCGGCGTCCGCGCTTAAGGCGCTACGAGGGCTGGGCTTCCGCACCGCGCTCGACGATTTCGGCGCGGGGTTCTGCAATTTCCGCTACCTGCGCGAGCTGCCGCTTGATGCGCTGAAGCTCGACAAGGCGATGGTCGAAGGTGTGCCGGGCGACGCCACCGCGCTCGCCGTACTGCGCGCGATCGTGGCGCTGGGCCGGGCGCTGGGCCTCGCCGTCTATGCCGAGGGGATCGAGGACGAAATCCAGCGTGCCGCGATCACCGCCGAAGGCTGCGACTACTGGCAAGGCTTCCTGCGCGCCCAACCGATGCCGAGCGAAAGCGTGCTGGCATTGGCCCGCACTGCGCGGGGCATGGGTCATGGGTAGGGGATAGAGGCCTGCGCCTCGCCCGCTTGTGTGCTGCTCGGGCTCTATGCGATCTTACAAAATCGCGCTCTTCAGGGGGCCGGCTTTTCGACCGGCATCACATTGTATTCGCGCACTTCGGCTTGGTTGAGGCAATAGCGCGTGCTCGGATTGCCTTCGCGTTTAACGGCCTGCTGCTTGTACATGATGTCGGTCAGTAGCTTGCGGCTGATGCCCATGCGGATGAGAAAATCATTATCCTCGCTCGCCAGCATTGCCGAGGATTGTTCGATGCTTGTGATCAGTTCCGTGGTCGCCTTGCTGCCTTCGATCACCACTTCATCGATCAACGCGCGGTCATTGGTGTGGGTGAACATGTGAACCATGAAGATCCCGCCGTCTTCGATGACCCGCCGGTCACCGCCCATAAAGACGAAGTTACAGGCCGAAAAGCACGTCCAGCCTGAAGGCACTCTGGTCAGCATACCGCGATAGGACCGGATAACCCGCCCTGCTTCGTTCCCCGCACTGACATCGCCGCCGCGCGAACGGAGCCAGATTTCCTCGATCTTGTCGTCCGCCTCAATCGCCGCCTTTAATCGGGTCGGCAAGGTTGGATCAACCGCTCCCTCGGCCAGCAAGACGCGCTTGCCGCCGCGCTGCGCCGTTTTCAGGGTCATCGGGGTTTTGGGCCCGAAATCGGGATTGGCGGGGCAGGTGGGATTGTCCGGGTCCATCGCCGTCGCGCCCGTCAGCATGACGAGCGCCACCAGCACTGCCAATCCGCGGACGACGCGCATCATGCAATGATCGAATAGCGCGCCGAACCGGGCGCCCGGCACATCCGCTTGTCTGCACGGGTTTCTTCGCCCTGAACGATGACGACATCGGTCACGGTAATGCAATCGAGATCGCCCTTGGCGCGTTCCCGCCGGGTGACGGTAGAGGTGCCGCTCACATCATCGCGCGTGGACGAGTTCCATGATGCGGTCGCCCCTACTTGCGCCGTACCGTCCTGCGTATCGGCGCGGGTGGCTTGAAGCGTCGCTTCTGCGGCTTGTTTCTGTTCTTCGGGGTCTAACCGGCACGCTATGCTCTCGGTCAGCTGGTCGGAAAATGCCGGGACGGGGACAAACGACGGGAGGCGAGCCTTGCGCGCCATATCTTGAACCGCGCCGCCGAGAAGGCCGCCAACTACGCCGCGCGCCGTATCGCCCTTTTTGCCCTCGCCGCAGGTGTCGGCGCGATCCGCCCCGCGCTTGCCTCGGTTAAGCAGGGTGCCGAGCTGTCCTTGCGCGGGCATCGACGTTGCCACTAACGCCAGCGCGCCGATCAGCAGGGTAAGCCTTGCTCCAGAAACCGGCATCGCTTCCCTCCATCCGATCTTTGGAAACTACGCCTCGGATGCCGTAAGGTCAATCAAGCCCACCCTCACGCCGCCTTCTTCGCCTTGCTCGCCCGCTTGACGATCCCGGAGAGCCCCTTGGTCAGCTGGAACAACCCATTGAGGCGGCTGAGCGGATCGGCCCAGGCGCGGTTGATGACCAGCTTCATATCCGGGCGCAGCTTGGCGGTGTCCTTGCCGCCATCATTGAGACGCTCGACATAAGCGATGAGGCCCACAGGGTCGGGGAAGTCGTCGTTGTGGAAGGTGACGAGTGTCCCGCGCGCGCCGACATCGATCTTGGCAACGCAGGCAAGGATCGCCTGATGCTTGATCTCGATCAGGCGGATGAGGTTCTTGGTCGGCTGCGGCAAGTCGCCGAAGCGGTCGATCATCTCGGCGGCGAGGCTCTCGATCTCGTGCTGGCCTTCGGCCTGGTTCAGGCGGCGGTAGAGCGCCATGCGGACCGCGAGGTCGGGGACGTAGTCCTCGGGAATCATGATCGGGGCATCGACGGTGATCTGCGGGGTCAGCTTGTCGCGGGGCTTGTCGAGGCCCATCTCGCCAGCCTTGGCGGCCATAATCGCCTCTTCCAGCATCGCCTGGTACAGCTCGAACCCGACTTCGCGGATATGGCCCGATTGCTCGTCGCCTAGCAGATTGCCCGCCCCGCGAATGTCGAGATCGTGGCTGGCGAGCTGGAACCCGGCACCAAGGCTGTCGAGATCGCCGAGCACCTTGAGCCGCTTCTGTGCGACCTCCGACAGGGAGACGCCGGCCTCATGCGTCAGATAGGCATAGGCGCGCAGCTTGGCCCGCCCAACGCGCCCGCGCAGCTGGTAGAGCTGGGCAAGGCCGAAGCGATCGGCACGGTGGATGATGATGGTGTTGGCGCTGGGGATGTCGAGCCCGCTCTCGACGATAGTGGTCGACAGCAGCACGTCATACTTGCGATCATAGAACGCGCCCATGCGTTCCTCGACCTCGCTGGGCGACATCTGGCCGTGGGCGGAGACGGATTTGATCTCGGGCGCGTGTTCGCGGAGCCATTCCTCGACATCGGCCATGTCGGAGATGCGGGGGACAACGATGAAGCTCTGCCCACCGCGATGATGTTCGCGCAGCAGAGCCTCGCGCATGACCATGTCGTCCCACTCCATCACATAGGTGCGCACCGCGAGCCGGTCGACCGGCGGGGTCTGGATGGTGGAGAGTTCGCGCAGCCCGCTCATCGCCATTTGCAGCGTGCGCGGGATCGGGGTGGCGGTGAGGGTGAGGACGTGGACGTCAGCCCGCAACTGCTTCAGCTTCTCTTTGTGGGTGACGCCGAACCGCTGCTCCTCGTCAACGATAACGAGGCCGAGGTTTTTGAACTTGGTCGATTTGGAGAGGATCGCATGAGTGCCGACGACGAGATCGACCTGACCGTTCTCTAGCCCCTCACGGGTCTCGGCCGCTTCCTTGGCTGTGACCAGCCGTGACAGGCGACCGACATTGAGCGGGAAGCCTGCGAACCGCTCAGCGAAGTTCTGGTAATGCTGGCGGGCGAGCAGGGTGGTGGGCGCGACCACCGCGACCTGCTGGCCGTTCATCGCGGCAACAAAAGCTGCGCGGAGGGCGACCTCGGTCTTGCCGAAGCCCACATCGCCGCACACCAGCCGGTCCATCGGGCGGCCGCTTTCCAGATCGCCGAGCACATCGGCAATCGCGCGTTCCTGATCCTCGGTCTCTGACCACGGGAAGCGGTCGGTGAACTGGCCGAGGGTCGCGGGATCGGCGGGAAGGGAAGGAGCCTGCCGCAAAGCGCGGGCGGCGGCGACCTGCATCAACTCGCCCGCGATGGCGGTGATCCGCTCCCTGAGCTTAGCGCGGCGGCGCTGCCATGCTTCGCCGCCCAATCGGTCGAGCGCGACCGCCAGCTCGGACGAGCCGTAGCGGCTGAGCACGTCAATATTCTCGACCGGAATGAACAGCTTGTCCCCCCCGGCATATTCCAGCGCGACGCAATCGTGCTGGCTCT
>VFQO010000303.1_pt1 | contig 58138 bp, 47 predicted proteins | sample 3512331 | NCBI WGS metagenome assembly VFQO01 (sample SAMN10412371, study PRJNA504923) | tailings metagenome | isolation source: Replicate 3 from Balatoc abandoned mine | place: Philippines: Itogon, Benguet | collected 2017-08-28 | reverse complement strand
TTTGGCTTGCATGATAGGCACGAGGGCTAGCGTGAAAAGGAGTTTGAAATCTTTCGGGTGTCATCCTCTTGACCCAGCTACGCTAAAGGTTTCGCTGCAGCGAAAGGCATAAGTTTAGTATAGATGATACATTATAAGATTTAATGGCAATGTAACGTCATAATCTCTTGAAGTTATAAACATTTAAAAAAGCCTCATCTTTCATCTTTAATGTTCTTGGTTACGCGCTAAACTTTAACAGTCAAGCATTAAAGGAGAAAGATGATGCCACGAGGGAGTAAAGCCAAATATACAGATAAACAAAAGCGTGAAGCCGAGCATATCGAAGAAGGCTATGAGCAACGTGGTGTTTCTGAAAAAGAAGCTAAAAAAAGAGCTTGGGCCACGGTGAATAAGATGCATGGAGGCGGTGCAAAAGGAGGATCGGGAAGTAAGGAGATTAAAGACTCTTCACCGGCTAAAAAGGTGGTCATAAGCAAGCAAGCCGCACGTCACAAGAACGTTCAGATTCAGCAAAAAAGCTGCAAGAACGCGTAAAGTGAGGCAGCACTAAAAAGGGGTTTACAGAGGAAAAATTTTCTTAATTTGAAAGAATTTTCTTGATTTTTGAACAAAAATTTAGTATCCTAATTTATAGATAGAAATAAAAAAAATAAAGTATTTAAAAAAGAATTTATTCCTATTTATCCTCTTCAATTTTTGCATAAGAAAGCTTTCTTAGAGAGCAATTTTGGCTTAGACTCGCTATGTTTGCTAAAAGATGAACCGTGTCTGCAAAAGGAGGAAAAAACGAAAAAACTTAAACAGGAGGTCATAATGACATTTGATAAAAGCGAGACTAAAAAATTATCCTTAAATCCTGATGAGAGTGCAGAAAATTCCTCAGAGAGCGAACAAGCTCTTGTCGAGGCTCTGGAACGTTATCTGCGACTTTCGTCTTTGACGCTAGCACATCCTTTGCCGCGGTGGGTCATGTGGTAGGAGGGAAGAATGGAAACTGAACTTACGATTGAAGGCGGAGGGTTCCCGCCCTTCTCAGCACGTGGATGCCAACAAGTATTGACACCTATCCGTAATGGTGAATATCGACGGACGGTTGAAGGAAAGTTGATGTTTATTGGTAATGAATCTCATCACAAGTATCACACGAAAATTCAAGGGCAAGATAAAACGATCCCTGCTATTGAAAAATGGTGGCGTGGTCAGCATGTTCGTGTTGGATGTATCCAAAGGTTATGCCAAGAATTTATGAGCAACGGTGTTACGCAAACGATAAGGCTTGGAAGGTCGCCCGTTGAAGGATCTGTTATCGTTTTTGATGAGCGGCAAGAAGCCTTCAAACTTGCAAATGTTCAAGGGTTAGACGTGACACTTAAGAACATTCCGTTGACTGGAAAGAATCTTTTTATTAGTTATCGACCTCTGCTTGAAATGATGATGACGCATCATGCCATTCAAACGGATGAATGGGGCCATCAAGTAGGGTGGGTAATAGAATTAGAAGAAGTCTAAAGGGAAGACTAGACATTTACCTATTCTCTTGTGTAAGATACAGGATTCAAATGACAAGGGTAAGCAACATAAGTCATGCCGAGAAAACCATTTTACGCAAGTTTACGCGTTGATCCAGAAGATCGTGCTTATCGTGCGCCTAAAAACAAAGTGAAACATACGCCTTCTAAACAGAAAAAATCTTTAAAGCACCAGCCTTTTCGTGGAGCAAACTCAAAATTCATTGCTTTGTTTTTATCTCTCCTCATTTGGGGGGTGGTGTTAGGTGGCTGTGCATTAGTTTGGTTTGCCTATGATCTTCCCGAAATTAAAAGGCTTGAGTTAACAACACGAGAACCAAGTGTAACACTGTTGGCCCGTGATGGAACAACAATTGCGACTTATGGTGATCTGTATGGCGCTTTTGTCCATGTGAAAGACCTTCCAGCTTATGTACCGCATGCAATTTTAGCGACTGAGGATCGTCGATTTTATGAGCATTTTGGTGTTGATGTATGGGGTATTTTGCGGGCTGCTTGGACAAACTTTCGGGCAGGTTCAGTTGTTCAGGGTGGCAGTACGATCACGCAGCAGTTGGCAAAGAATTTTCTTCTTTCAGAAAAGCTTTATGAACCAAATGACCGTTCTCTCCGCCGCAAAGTACAGGAAATTTTACTCGCGTTATGGCTTGAAACGCATCTTCAAAAGGAACAAATCCTCTCAATTTATTTGAATCGTGTCTATTTGGGAGCAGGGGTTTATGGCATTAATGCCGCAGCTTGGCGCTATTTCGGAGAATCCGCCAAAGAGCTCTCACTTTATCAAGCGGCTGTCATCGCAGGACTTTTAAAAGCACCTTCACGTTATTCGCCGATTAGCAATCCTGACCTGGCTCATTCACGGGCTAAAGTTGTCCTAGCAGCTATGGTTGATGCAGGCTATGTGAAAGTGCAAGATGTTCAGAAATATCAGACTTTACCAGAACAACTTGTGAAAACAAAAAATGAAGCCTTAGTGGGGCGATATTTTGCGGATTGGATTTTTGAAACTTTAGATGAATATATTGGAAAACCTTCTGAAGATATTGTTGTAAAGACGACTTTGGATCCTCGTTTGCAAAAATTTGCGGAAGAAAGTGTTGTAAATGTAGTAACAACCGATGGACTTAAGCTCGACGCAAGTCAAGCATCATTGGTGTCAATGACACCAGATGGAGGGGTTCGTGCGATGGTTGGTGGTGTCAGTTATGCTCAAAGCCAATTTAATCGAGCAACGCAAGCGAAGCGCCAAACAGGTTCTTCATTTAAGTTCTTTGTTTTCATGGCAGCGCTTGAACACGAGTATACACCTGAGACGATGGTCAGTGATGTGCCTATGCAGATTGGCAAATGGAAACCTAAAAACTATACTTGGCAAAGCCGCGGCGAAGTTTCTCTAAAAGATGGTTTCGCGTATTCAGTAAATGCTATGCCCGTTCGTTTAGCCTATCGGTTAGGCTTGCCAACAGTCACAAAAATGGCCCGTCGTTTAGGGTTAACATGTCCGATGCCTAAAGATCTGACAATAGTTTTAGGCTCAGGAGAAGCTACTCTTCTTGAATTATCTGCAGCTTATGCGACAATCGCCAATCACGGGTTTGGCGTATGGCCTTACGGAATCATTGAAGTCAGAAATGGACAGGGTGAATTGCTTTATAAAAGAAAAAGTCAAGGAGCTGGACGTATTTTGCAACCTGAGACAGTCCGAGATGGGCTTAAGCTTATGGAAGCTGCTTTTTCTTATGGTACCGGAAAAGGCGCCAATATTGGTCGCCCTTGTGCAGGTAAGACAGGAACAAGCCAAAAATATCGAGATGCTTGGGCTGTTGGATTCACACCGGATCTTGTAACGGGTGTGTGGATGGGAAATGATAATAATAAATCGATGAAAAAGGTGACAGGCGGAAGACTGCCTGCAAAAATTTGGAAACAGTTCATGTCTAAAGCTCATGAAGGCTATCCTGTACATTATTTTCCAACAGAGGAAAGTACTACAAATTAAGAGCATTACATTTTTTTTAAAATCAGCATAATTGTGCTTGACAATTGTAACGCTTGGTAACATAATTCAAAAAGAGGAGTATAGAAAAATGATTGAAAAAACTAAAAAAAATACACATGGGGGCGCTCGAAAAGGCGCAGGACGAAAAAAAGGTTCTGGAAAATTTGGTGAACCCACGCAAGTGATGCGGGTTCCCATCAGCAGAATGGGAGAAATTAAAGATATGTTGCTAAAATTTCCCAAAAAATTAAAACCTGAAGCAGGTGGAACTAAGGCAAGTGCTGTTTACTGGAATGCCTTGTCACCAAGCTCACAGCCTTTAACACTTTTTGATGCGCGCGTCGCAGCAGGAGCCCCATCTCCTGCAGAAGATTTTAGTGATGGACAGTTAGATCTTAATGAGCATCTCCTGAAAAACCCTCAAAGTACTTTCTTTGTACGAGTCAGCGGAGATTCTATGATTAATGCTGGTATCAATCCGGAAGATTTATTGATTGTTGACCGTTCACTTCGACCTGCGCAAGGGCGTGTAGTGATTGCAGTGGTAAATGGTGAGCTTACGGTTAAGCGTTTATTTAAAGAAAATAATAAAGTTTTCCTAATGCCTGAAAATCCAAATTATCCAGCACTCGAAATTACCGAAGAAATGGATTTCATGATTTGGGGAGTTGTCACGAATGTTGTTCACGCTGTGTAAACGAGAGATGAAAAAAAACGGAAATAATTTTTAATTTAAGAATAACTTTAATAAAAAATTAAGGTTTTGGTGTTCTACTAACGCTAGTCTTTCAGCATGGATCCCCAGACCAGTAGGTCTGGGTTTTCCTTTTTCTAATCAGTTTGTTTAATGTTGAAATTTTCGTAGCTCCCCACTTCATCTTAAGCAAAGCAAGAGATTTTCTAGAAATATATTTGAGGCTAATAATATATTAGCGAACATCTATGATATCTATTTACAACCATAAAATGCAGCAACAAGTTAAAGACAGTCTAGAATTATTGAAGATGATTTTAGGCCCCGATCTTTTAGGCGTTTATCTTTATGGCTCCTCGCTTGTAGGCGGGCTACAAGAATACAGTGACATTGACTTATTTGCTGTTACTCATCGAGCAACAAACTTAGAGGAAAAAACCAGATTAGTTGCTAATCTTCTTAAAATCTCAGGTATTTATATGAAAAGCTCTAAATGGCCTATTGAAATAACAGTTGTTGAGAAGGCTGCGATTAATCCTTGGCAGTATCCTCCACATTTCGATTTTCAATATGGTGAATGGTTACGTACATTCTTTGAAAAGGGGATTATTGCGCCATGGTTGACTTATGAAATGCCTGATATTGCGCTCATTATTACACAAGTTTTATTAAAGAGCCAAACCTTATATGGAATAGAACCTGAGCAGCTCTTGGTGCCTGTTCCATACCAAGATTTTATGAAAGCTATGCTTCAGGATTTAAATAGAATTGTCTCAGATCTTGAGCAAGATACGCGAAATGTATTGCTTACTTTAGCACGAATCTGGAGTACTTTAGAAACGAATGCAATAAGATCCAAACCTGCAGCAGCAGATTGGGTAATAAATCGATTACCTGCAATATACCAACCTGTTATGACGCGAGCTAAAGCAATTTGTATTGGTGTGGAAAATGAACATTGGGATGATATCAAAGCGCTCATAAAATCTTGTGCAGATTTTATGGTGGACAAAATCAATTCGCAAATTTCACAGGTAAATTTTGAAGATCTTAAAAAAGTAATAAAATTAGCTGAGGACCCATTGTCTAGCGATCTTTTATTTTTCACGAAATGACATGAGGATTACGAACCTTTAGTTTTCGAGACATTAAAAAAGAAGCTTGGACTCTCAAGCTTTTTTGTCGTCTTTATTTTAATAGAATGTATTTTTGGATTTTATTATAGATCGTCAAGCTCGGATTTCTTGGTTATAGCTCGTTTCATAAAGAGATTGATATTTTCATTTTTATCAAAACTCTCTCCCCCAAAACTTTCAGGAGAAAGAACAAGGGAAGTAAAAGTTAAACCTAAGTAAGAAATTTTCTTTAGTACTTTAAGGGGGGAAATCATGATTTTAATCTCGATTGTTGTAGAACCCTGCCTAATCTCTTACGATTAGTTATTATTATTCGGTAAAATTGATTTAATATAAAGCCGTATAAAATACAGTACCCATAATTGAATGCTGTTCCTTTATGATTGAAATTCTTAAGAAAATTTCCTCCTAAGTTTTATATATTTATTAAATTGTATCCTTAAAGAATTTAATTTCATTCTTGAAGGACTCTGGTATAACACCTGTATGTTAAAATCATTAATAGTAAGGTTTTTTTTAGGTTTAATATGGCTTTATAGAGCTGGGGTTTCACCTTTTATACCAAGTCGATGCCGTTTTCTACCCACATGTTCAGAATATGCCTATCTTGCGTTTCAAGAATATGGCATTTTACAGGGATTAATTTTGACGGTAAAAAGACTTTCACGCTGTCATCCGTGGGGAGCAGCTGGTTTAGATCCCCTGCCACGAAAAAGGCTAAAGGAGTAAAAATGGATAATAACGATAAACGTAATCTTTATTTTATGGTAATCATTACCGCAGCTACTTTGTTTGGGTGGAGTTACTTTTTTGAAAAACCTCGCCAAGCCGAGCGTCAACAAATACAAACAACAACTGTCGTCTCACAGGCGAGCATTCCAAATTATGAACCTGCTAAGCCTCTTCAACGCGAAGAAGCGCTTAAACAAACCAAGCGTGTTTTAATTGAAACCCCCACATTAAAAGGATCACTCAATCTACAAGGGCTAAAACTAGATGATATCGTTCTAAAAAATTATCGTGAAGCTCCCGATCTCAAAAGTGAACAAATAGCATTACTGAACCCGTTAGCTTCAAAAACACCTTATTACGGAGAATTTGGGTGGGTGAGTGATAAAAAAACAGTGAAGCTTCCAGATGCAGATACTGTATGGACAACCGATCAAACTGTCTTGACGCCTAAAAATCCTGTTAAGCTTTTTTGGGATAATGGAGAAGGTCTTCGATTTGAGATAGAAATTGCTGTTGATGAAAATTACCTTTTCTCTGTCACTCAACGTGTATCCAACCAGATGAAAGAATCGATATCACTTCAACCTTATGGGCTTATTTCACGTCATGGTATGCCCCAAACCTCTGGTTTTATGATTCTTCATGAAGGACCATTAGGGTATTTAAATAATAAACTTCAAGAAGTTAATTATAAAGATTTACAAAAAGGGGATCAGAGTCAGATAAGCCAAGGAGGATGGCTTGGTGTGACCGATAAATACTGGCTGACGGCTTTTGTTCCTGATCAGACACAAGAGGTTAAAGCAAGTTTTCGCCAGGTAGGGCCAGCTTCTCAAGAGCGCTTCCAAGTTGACTTTTTGATCACAACGCCCGTTCTGCAAGCTGGAGCTGTTCAAGAAACTAAAAGCTCTTTCTTTGTGGGGGCTAAAATCTTAAACCTTTTAGATAGTTATGAAACTAAATTAAATGTTAAACACTTTGATTTAGCCGTCGATTTCGGATGGTTTTATTTCTTAACAAAACCAATTTTTCATATTTTAACTCTTGCGCATGAATGGCTAGGGAATTTTGGCCTTGCGATTATGCTGTTAACTGTTTTGCTCAAGCTATTGATGTTCCCTTTAGCAAACAAATCTTATCGATCTATGGCGCAAATGAAGCGGCTAACGCCTCAAATAAATCGTCTGAGAGAAAAATATGGTGACGACAAGTTACGCATGAATCAAGAAATGATGGACCTCTATAAAAAAGAAAAAATAAATCCTATGGCAGGATGTTTGCCGATGATTGTGCAAATTCCTGTTTTCTTTGCATTATATAAAGTTCTTTTTGTAAGTATAGAAATGCGGCAGGCGCCTTTTTATGGCTGGATTCATGATCTTTCTGCGCCTGATCCTACAAGCCTTTTTAATCTCTTTGGATTGCTTCCTTGGGCACCACCTACTTATTTAATGATTGGTATTTGGCCATTATTGATGGGACTTTCTATGTTTGTTCAACAAAAATTGAACCCACCACCTTCAGATCCCGCACAAGCAAAGATTTTTATGATTATGCCTGTGATGTTTACAGTTATGTTTGCGCAATTTCCTGCAGGCTTAGTCATTTATTGGACATGGAGCAATTTGTTAACAATTTTGCAACAATGGGCTATGATGTCTTTGCATGACAAAGAGGAAAAGAAGAAAGCTCTCGTAAAGAAAAAATGAGAGCAGTTTGCAATGAAGGATACATCAGGAAAAGACGTAAAATCTCTTTCTAAACTGTTTGGTTCAGAAGTGCTTTTTATGCGGGGAGTTAATCGTGTAGAAGATTTCCCGCCTCTTTCTTTGCCGGAAATTGCTTTTGCGGGTCGTTCAAATGTTGGCAAATCAAGCTTAATTAATGCCATTCTAGGGCGTCGTGATATGGCTCGAACATCAAATACACCAGGTCGCACCCAAGAAATTAATTTTTTTAATATTGCTCATTCTCTTATCTTTGTTGATTTACCTGGCTATGGCTACGCACGCGAGAGTAAAAGTAAGATTAAGGCCTGGAACAAATTAATACGTCTTTATTTAAGAGGACGTGCGAGCTTAAAGCGCGTATTTTTACTTATTGATAGCCGTCATGGTTTAAAAGCAAATGATTTAGAAATTATGGAAATGCTTGATGAAGCAGCTGTTTCATATCAATTAATCCTTACAAAATGTGATAAAATAAAACCTTCTGAGGTTGAAAAGATTTTAAATCTTACTTCTCAAGAAGCGGCCAAACATGCAGCCGCGTTTCCAGACGTGTTAACGACGAGCTCTCTTTCAAAAGATGGGATTGAAGTCGCACGAGTGACAATCTCACAGTTCGTGTAAAGTCATACTTGCAATCCTTATTATTTTTACGCATTTTAATGTTGTCATTCAATCACAAGAGGTAGTTCCGTGAAACACGCTTACGTTTGGTTTTCATTCTTTATTCTTTTTCTTAATCATTCAATTCTTCACGCAGAGAAAAAAGCAAATAACGTTGAAGAAATAGGCTCGTTCGGAGATTGGAAAGCCTATGCAACTTGTGAGAAAAAGAAAAAGATTTGCTACATGGTGAGCCTTCCAAAGAAACAAGAAGGTGATTTTAAAAAGCGTGGTAAAGTCTATGCGATGATTACACATCGGCCAGCCTCTAAAAGTTTTAATGTTGTCAGTTTTCATGCGGGCTATAAGTTTCCAAAAAATTCTAAAGTTCTTCTGTCAATACAAACAGGAAAGCATAAAAAGGATTTTGACCTTTTCACTGACAATGAAACGGCATGGGCAATGTCGGATGGCGATGATCAAGAGATTACAAAGCGCCTAACAAAAGTTGGCGAAATTTTAGTTGTTGAAGGGACTTCTTCTAAAGGCACAAAGACAAGAGATACTTATTCATTGAAAGGTTCAATGCTAGCCTATAAAGCAATTTGTGAAGCCTGCAAAGCAAGTGATGCGGAAACTTTAAAAAAATCTACTCAATAAATTTTGAGAGTCTTAATTTTAAGTCAGGAGAAGCTTTGAAACCACCATGTGGATCTGTATCACACCAGGCATTGGTCTCAGGGAATTCATTAACGATTCGCCAGACATTATAAGCATCTTGGCACGCGAGACCATTAGCTGTTAAGACGGCACCATCAATATCAATCTTTTGCTTATATTTTACGCAGTTTGTACTTTCTTCTTGTTGAAAAGCAGTAATTTCGAACGTCCCGCTAAAAGGCCATAATGTGCTTTCCCAGTAATAAGGGAGATTAAGCTGGCTATCTTTGAGAGCACGTTGTGAATTATAAGCGGCAATAAGTCTTTCTCGTATGGGGAGTGGGGAGGCAATAATTGATCCTCTATACGCTTCATAAAGAACAGAAGCTGGGAGAGGTGTTTGGGGTTTTTTAAAGCAATTTTCAGAGCAAGATTCATTTTGAGATAGGGAACATCCTATAAGAGGAAGTATAAAAAGTATGATAAAAATCAAAAGCTTCATTAAGAGCCTGCCTTAAAGTATTCTTTTCTTAGGATAGAACTCTTTGATTAACAGAAAGTTTAAATTAATATTAATTGCAAGTAGATCTGAAAAGGCACAACTTTATTTAATTCTTTTTCCAGTTTTTTTATCAGGCACTTTACAGATTGTAAAAATAAAATGATTGGTATTCTCGTCTTTTTCAGTATTCCATTCATAAATTTCTAAAGTTATCTCTTTTGGCTCATTCCCTATTTTAGTAATTACGACATCTTGAGATTGAGGCCTCAGTAGAAAGTCTTTGAAAGCATCTATATCTGCCGTAGCTTTACATAATTTATAAGTCCCAGAGTTGGGAATTTCAGTTGCAGATCCATTCTCACCACTTAGAACAAGAGAAGCAACTAATACAACGGTTAAACCTAAAGCATTTGGGGGACGTCTTAATTTTAAACTTCGAGGACTTAGGGCAGTTTCATCGAGTTCGGGACTACTGTGGCCAAGAGAGGTGGAAAGGAAAAATAAAAGTAGAAAATATTTAAAATTTTTTAACATTTGTTTGCTTTTCTTTAAGTCATGAGGATTTGTGATTGTTTCACCGTATAAAGATTTATAAATTTTTGTCAAATAGAAATAGAAAGGAATAGATTTGAACTCTTGCGATTTTTCGTTGCTGTATTCCGATAAATCGTGTAACAAGGAGCAATTCGGGGCGTAGCGCAGCCTGGTAGCGCGCCTGCTTTGGGAGCAGGATGCCGGGGGTTCAAATCCCTCCGCCCCGACCATATACTACAAAGCTCTTATTGAATTCCTCTAATCACCTAATTTTGATCCGGAAGCAGTTCGGAAGCAAGAAGATAAAAATTCTTTTTTAAAATTTACATAGGTTATTTAAGTTTTACTGGGGGGGGAAGGAAGATAAATTTTCTCATAACCTTGCATATCCTAATTGTATGAGAAAATCTTTCAGGGTTTATATTATTTTCTTTAGGCATATTTGTAAATTGTTAGGGGATGATTATTTATTTTTAAAAGCGGAGTTTGTTACATTGTTTTCTTTAGAGATTTAAATATACTTATTTTGTATAAGCTATATTTACATTAAATCTTTATAAACTTATAATGTTGAAGTTTAAAATCAAGCTAAAGACATAGGCATGCACCAAATTTTGAAATGCACAATAAATTTTAAGCTTATTTTGCTAGCTCTCCTTATCAATCTTAATACTGTCCCTTTAAAAGCAACTTCACAAGATGACATTATTGAAGCTAAAGAAGGTAAAACTAAAAAATTAAGAAGCATAAGTTTAGATTCAAGTACAGCAACTCAAACTGCAACTAAAAAAGCAAAAAAAGAAATAGAGCCCAAATTTACTTCTGAGCAAATTGAGCTACAACAAGGAAAAGGTTCAAAAGGTAGAGGAAGTGGTCCAGGTGGTTTTTTCTGGCATATTTGGGTTGAAGGAAAAAGAAGAGGATGTGTTTTTATTAATAAAATCAGTGAACCTCCCATAAATAAAGAACATGCATCAATTCAAATTTTTATCAATAAATCCGATCAAGGTAAAGGAATTGGAAGAATTGCATATAGTCGTGCTTGTCTGTTGAGTTCTTATGATGAAGTCTATGCGTATATGAGAAAAAACAATAAAGCATCAATAAGAGCTGCTGTTGCTGCTGGGTTCATAGAATTATCTTTGAAAACGTCTCAAGTAATTATGAAATGGATAAGACCTAAATAAAAATTATTCTATAATACATCTTATTTGAGCTAACATATAAAAAGCTAAAGCATAACAATCTTGGAAGAGCTGAGGTGTAAAAAATTTACTTATTTTTTAACCGAGTTGTTGTTTCCATAGAATAGTATAGAGCCCATTTTTAGAAAGTAGTGAGCTATGGGTACCTCTTTCCACTATTTTTCCATGAGAAAAAACCAATATCTGTTCAGCATTTGTAATAGTTGAGAGTCGATGAGCAATAACAATACGTGTTGTGTGTTTATAGTTTGTTGAGAGAATATTGAGTATGTGGCGTTCAGTTTCTGTATCTAATGCAGAAGTTGCTTCATCCAAAATAAAAATTGAAGGCTTTCTTAAAAATAACCGAGCCAATGCCAAGCGTTGTTTTTCGCCACCTGAAAGCTTAAGCCCACGTTCTCCCACTTTTGTCATATAACCTTCTGGTAGCGAGCTAAGAAACTCTTTCAATTGCGCTTCCTCGATCGCTTGATCAATTTCTTTTTGAGTGGTGTGTGTTAGGCCATAAGTAAGATTGTAAAGTAATGTATCATTAAATAGTGTTATATCCTGAGGAACAACACCGATAAGCCGAGAAAACTCTTCATCCTTAATTGCATCAAGAGGGTATTTGCCAATAAGTATTTGGCCATCTTGAGGCGTGTATAAGCGAGATATCAACCGAGCAATTGTCGATTTCCCCGTGCCTGTGGGTCCTACAATAGCTAGCGTCTCTCCGTGATTAACTTTGAAAGAAAGACTATTTATTATTTTTCTACCATTATAATTGAAACTAACATTTTTAAATTCAATACTTGTATCTCTTAAGACATTTAATTTTTTCGTTTTAACAATTGTTGTAGGATGCCTCAATATATTGAGGGCATCCTCCATATTAGTAATACCTCTTTGAATATCTTGCAAAATATGGCCGAAATGACTGAGTGGATAGACAAATTGCATAAAGTAACCGTTAATAAGAACTAAATCGCCAATAGTTAACAGGCCTGCTTTTATGTCATCAACAGCTATCCACGTAACTATGAACAACCCAAGTCCCATGATGATACCTTGACCAAGATGGACTGACTCAAAAATTATTTTCTTATTAGCTTCCGCTCTCTCATAAAGATGGAGAAGATGATCGCATGTATTAATCTCATGATCATTACTACCAAGATATTTAATTGCCTCTATGTTTATAAGGCTATCAACAATACGAGAATTTGCATTCACATCTTTCTCGTTACTCAGACGTTGGGCTCTAGACGTCCATCGAATGGTGACAATCGTAAATAAAAGGTAAATCACGAATATTATGCTCACGATAACTGCATAGTGAGCTTTATAAAGTAGTAAGAGGATAAGAATAGCTCCGCATATCTCCAAGGTTGTTGGAAAGACATACAGAAAAGCTCCAAAAAAAAGCTCAGGCATAGATTGTTGAGCACGTTCCATAATACTGATGAGAGCTCCAGTTCTTCTATTAAGATGGAAGCTCATGGGAAGATTGTGTAAATGCGAAAAGACATGGATTGAAAATAAGCGAGCTGCTCTTTGCAAAGGTCGCATGAGAATTATCTCTCTCAATTGTATGGTTATTTGTGAGCCTAGCCAGAGAAAACTGTAAGCCAAAAGCATAATTATTTCATTAGGAAATCCACTTTTAATCGTAAGAAGATTATTAACTAGAGTTTTAAAGGAGACAGGGATTAAGAGATTAAAAACGCTCGTTACGAGCACTAGCAACAAAGATATTGAGAAATAAACTCTTATCTTGGAGCTTTTTTCCCACCAATAAGGTGTTAAGTTGGAAAGGATGGTAAAAATTCTAAAATTCATGTCTTTATAATCTTTAAAGAAGCCTCTTAATATATAATAATTTATCAGTATTAGTTTTTTGGAAAAACCCCTGTTCAAAGCTGTAAATACCAAAATAAAAAGTTTAATGTAAAAAATTCATATTTTTCTCCAGTTTTTTATCAGAACAAACATTGTTATTCCAAAATAATTAAGAGTAATATATAAAAAAACTAAGAACAAAGGTATTCTTAACTTATACTGTTGACTATAGTGTGTATTAATGACATGATATATTGTTTTTTAAGTTAATTGTGAAAGGGGAACTTTAATATGAATAACACGACTATTTCTTCAGAAATTAAGAATGAATTGACAAACACATCTTCAGTAAATCACCCAGCTTTAAAGCGTCTTCAAGCTAAATTAGCACAATCTGAACATCCTGGCATTGGTAATAACGGTATTACTAGCTATGACAGGACTCATCACCGTCATAACCGTTCATAAAAATTAAACAATGCGCTATCCCACACTTTCCTATCTATAAAGAAAGTGTGGGATCTATTATTTTTAAATTATTAAAGTTAAATAATGCTTCAGTCTGCTACCCAGCCTGCTTTAGAAGATAAAGCTGCTATTAATGATATTGTGAGCGATAGCCCAGTATTTTCATGCTTTTTAGTTAAAATAGTTTCCAGGTGTAATCTGAACTGTGACTACTGTTATATGTATCAGCATGCAGATCAATCATGGAAAAATCTTCCTGTCGTGCTTTCGGATGAGAACCGTAAACTTTTAGCCTCTCGCATTGCAGAGTATGCTCAAGAGAAGAATTTAAAAAGGGTAACGATTATTTTTCATGGGGGCGAGCCATTGCTGGCCGGAGCTGAGAGAATTACAGAGACAGCCCGTTGGATCAGGAAAGAGGTACCTTCAACCATTAAAGTAGATTTTTGTCTGCAAACGAATGGAACTTTGTTAGATAAAGCATCACTAGATCAACTGATACAAGAAGACATTACGATATCTTTAAGCTTAGATGGGCCAAAAGAAGCGAATGATCTTCATCGTTTGACACCAAAAGGAAACTCAAGCTTTAATAAAACATTTAATGGGCTGAAGCTTTTGCAAACAGCTTCACAAAATTTTACAGGGATCATTGGCGTTATAGATCCTATGGTTGAACCTGAAACACTTTTATCTTTCTTTGATGAAATAAAGCCACCATCACTCGATTTCTTGCTACCTGATGCTAATTACTTAGCACCTCCTAAGTATAGGGATCAAACGCCTGACATATATGAGAAATGGCTTATAAAAGCTTTTGATCTTTGGTTCGACAAATACCCTCATCTGCCTATTCGTTTTTTTGATACCCTTTTAAATTCTATTGCTGGTATTCCTAGCCAAACCGATTCTTTTGGGTTTGGAGATGTAAGTCTTTTAAATATTGAGACTGATGGAACCTATCATGACCTTGATGTATTAAGAATCACGAAAGAAGGCGGAACAGCCTTAGGACATTCTTTGAAGTCTTCCCCTATTTCTGCCATGGCCGAAACTCCTCAAATTATTAAACATAGGAGTTTAATGCGTAAAGAAGGTTTATCAGAGACCTGCCAACAATGTTCTATTGTTGATATATGCGGAGGTGGTGCAGTCCCACACCGGTATAGCTCTGAAGGATTTAATAATCCTACTATTTACTGTCGCGAAATGAAAGCACTTGTTGCTCATGCTCAGAAAAGAATGCAGGAGCAAATAAAAGCTGAAGAAGTGAAGAAAAGTGAATCTTCTCAACAACCACATAATTTGGAAGTTAACCTAGCTTCATACAATAACACGGAACCTTCTTCTCCCGAGGTTGGGAAGCTTTTAAAGCTATGGAAAGAGAAAGCGGTTGAAAGGTTCTTGTCTGTTCTACCTGAAGTGAAAAATAGAGCATCGGAGCTTGGATCAATTGTTGATAAGATTACTCAACTTCCAATACTAACATTAGAACGTTTAGTCCAACTACCTTCTGTTCATCTCTGGACTCATGTTCTTGAGTTCGCTAAGTATGGCAGAACTTCTTATTCTATTGATGGGATCATCATTCCTATTGAAGTGAATTATATAAAAGAAATCTTAAAACTAGCTCAATCTGCTGATCAGGATGCTATTTCTATTCACCGAGAAGATAATTGGCTACGTTATCCATTTGGTAAGCAAATTATTTTTGAGCCTCAGGAAGTTGGATTGCAAGGAAAACCTATTGTATTAAAGGCATTGGACATTATTCAAGATTGGGATAAAAACCTGCTTAATGAAATTAAGCTTCTTTGCCCAGAAATACAATTCATTCGTGATCCTGCGGCGCATCCAGAAAAGATCGTTTCTTTCAGTGATAATATTGTTCCTGGTGCCCTTTATGTCGGAATAAAGCTAGGTGAGAAGTATATTGATCCTTATGATCTTGCTGACTCAATTATTCATGAATATAGGCATCAAAAATTATATCTTTTGGAGGAATTCAAACCAATTGTAAGCAATAATATACCTCTTGTTTCATCACCTTGGCGCGAAGAGCTTAGACCTCCTTCAGGGTTGTTCCATGCTGTGTTTGTTTTTACCGATCTTAGAAGATTCTGGCTTCACGTACTTTCCACCCAAACTGGGGAACTACAAAGAAGAGCCAAGTCAGAAATAGAGGTCACAGATAAGAGGTTAGCTGAAGGGTTTGCTACATTACATACTTGTGCGTTAACTTCTACTGGTCAAGAACTTCTTGCAATTTTAGAAGAAAACGCAAAAAATTAAGCTCATCTAAATGCATGAAAGCAGACTATCTAAGTTCATCAACAATCAAGATTTAGACAATTTTTGGACGAGCATTAAATGGCACCACTTGCCTGCCTCAGCAAAAGTTGATCTAACTCAATTTATAGCACAGATTAAACCTGCAATCAGGACAAAGCTTTTATGCAAAGCATATGAATCTGAATTATTTCAACTCATGCATTCTTATGGAGGGTATTTTGTAGGAGATGCACAAGGGTATGTCGTTATTGCAAGAGAGAAAAATTTACCAAAGCTGATTATGGATGTTGACCAAAGCAATCAACCTCATGAGAACCAGCTAGGTTTGCTCTTAGGTTACCCATCATGTTGTTGCCGCTTTGTAAGTGAAAAAGGGGGAGAAGACAGTATTGATGAGCTTGCCTCCAAAAGGAAAAAGATTGAATTTAAGGGAGAATATACTCTTATAGATGTATCTCATTACTTGGACGGGATTTCACTCCTGAGTCATGTCCCTTGCTCATATCAATGTTTTCCTTCATTAAGAATTGCAAAAGAAATGAAAAACTTCATTAATCAGCACAAGGAATGTGAAAGGTTCTCTTTATGGAGCAGTGAGCTTGCTCGGTACTATCAATTTTAAACTCATTAGTTGAGCTTGTTTTCCAAAGTATAGACGAGAGTATAACGATTTCCTGCCAATATGGGGGTGACAGAATGAAGAGAATGGTTTGAAATTTTCATAGCGACAGCTGTATTATGAGTAGGATTAATAGTGCGATGGATATCACTCTCTTGATAACTATTGTAAAATACAAGCTGGCCTCCTTGCTCAGAAGTCCAACCTCTATTAAACTGTGCAATAATCCTTATTGCATCTATATCAGGTAAGAAATCATTATGTATTTCAATTTCTTGGTTTTTAAGCATCTTATGAACCGTTATGCGCGTTTCATTTAAGTGGGAAATATTAAAATAACCATCTAATTTGGTTCTAAGGTTAGTTATAAACTTATGAGATGTAAGAAATCTAATTTCATTAGGAAGATCTGTATTTTGAGTTAATTTAAATTCCCATTGCTGATAAAAATCAGTTTGTTTCAATGTCCAAAGGGACGTGTTCTCTAACCATGTTAAAAAACTAAGAGAAGTTTTCTCACTCAAGAATCTGTCAAAGCAGAGATATTCGAAAGGATTAGTTTTATAATCTGTAATGTTTAAAAAAGAATCATAAGTATCTAATATTTTTTTTAAGGAAGAAATCATAAAGTTAAGGTCCTATTCTTCTTTTTCTATCCTAAATCCAACTTTTTGAGCTTCTTCAAATAAACATGAAATCATTGGTGACCAAAATTCTGCGGGGAAAAAACCTGCAGAGATTCCAATTCCAATATCTTTTATCTGCGGGATAAGTTTTTCTTGAGCTAAGTAAGTAAAGATATCTGCCATTAACTTTTTTTGTTCTATAAGCGGAGGATTATGCTTACGTGTTAGCTCATTTTCCCAAGATGAATTTCCATCGAAACGATTATTAAAATAATCCATATCAAAATGCAGCAGGATTGGGATATCTCTAGGAACTCCTCGTATCCATTCTGTAATGTTGCTACTGACAAGGTAGCTTGATCTGTTCTGTAAATTATCGAAGCATGTTGCCTCAGTTTGGACAATAATACGATTATTAAGGCCTCCAATGATCTCGTCTTTAGTCGCTAATTTGTTCAAGTAAAAGTAATTTTGAGGATAAGGGCGAAAGCTTAAATGCCTTACATAAACTTTCTTAATTGCATAAATCAAGGGTGTTAGTATACTTCCTTTTCCAATTGCACCACTTAGAATGGCTGCTTTTATTGTCTGAGGCTCTAGAAATGAGATCGTATTACCTGTAATGAAATCAATTAATGTTCCATCCAATCGTCTTCCTATGCGTGGAGACATCATGTCTTGATGGTCATCTACATGAAGGACAACAAGTTCCTCTGGGAGGCGCCCTAAACGTTGAAAAAAAAGGCTCCATGAGAGAGGCATCCATTGATCCTCTATTGCTAGAATACCATTTTTATAAAGTTTATATTCTGCAGGAATATCTCGAATCCGCGTATTATTACGCCACCAAGCTAAGCCTTCTCTTAATGTTTGATCTTGGCTATAACAACCATAAGGAGAGCTTGGTCTCTCAAGTTGAACTAACCATTGGTCATTTTCTTCATGTGCAGAGGGAAGATGATCTGCAAAGTATTCTTCCAAGAGATTTCTTCTTTTTACTGGATCTGATGGGAGATGTGCTTTGGGGACATGAATAAAAATATCAGCTATAGGAAGATTTTCTACAGAGGATCTAACCTTAACTGATTTATCACTAGTTAAACAAAAGCTTTGCAGTATTGTTTGATCTATAAATACACATTTAACAGTCTCTTTTCCAAGATAAGCTGCTTTAATGATCCTATGCACTCCATCAATAATTCTATGCGTGTTATCAACAATAATAGGGCATTCTAGATCAGATGACATTACTCTCTCTTTCTCGGCATCTTCCTGTAGTAATCTCTTTAAATTAGACACAGATTCATGGCTGCCTTCAACCCATGTATCTTTCATCGCGTACTCTAAAAAATTGCTTGTTTGGGTATAAGTCCATTTGTCTTGATTGCTGTTTGCCCACTTTATAATCTCATCTACATTGTAGGTGCCTCTTGCATCTGTATACGTATGCTGTGGCAAAGGCGCTTGATTTTTTGAAAGAGAATCATCACATGAAAAACCTGGGAAGACTAGAAATGCTAATAATAAAGTTAAGAAATTAACACTTATTTTAAACATAGTCCCTTTTCCCCCTACACATTTGATATGATTCAGGATAACTGAAACAATTTAGTTTATCTATTATAAATTACTGGCTAAATTATCTTCAAATTTTATGTAAAAAAAATAAAAGCTTTTTTCTTTCATTTTTTATTTCTTCAGCTCATAAAGTTCAATTATTTTGTTAATTAAATTAAAATTTTCATCTCTATATTTCTGTTGAAATCTATGTAGATATTTTTGTCAAAATGGAGATTACATCTCCCTTTAGAATCCCACTATTTTCTTTGTAGTAAGCGCGTAAAAGAATATACTAAAGGTATAATAACTACCGGTCTTGGAGGCAAATAATTTTGTGACAAGCGCGCAGATATGTTGCCATAAAATTGCAACTCTTTGCTTAGGTGCAGGCACCAAAGTTTGAACACAACGAAAGGAATAAAAACACAAAATGGCATTGGCTCATGGCCGCTTAAAAATGATCTCTCGTTCTAACCGGAATACAGTACGAGCTTTAGCTTATCGTGCTGGTTGCAAAGTCTATGACCATAGGGTAGGGGAATTGATGGTCACGCGTAAGAAAATTAATGAAGTCCAGCATGTTGAATTATTACTGCCTAAGGATGCGCCAGAATGGGCTTTAGAGTTAAGAAATCTCATAACCATTGATCGCCAAAAAGGAGTTCAGCAATTCTCTAATCTTGTGGAGGAGCACGAGAAGAGAAAAGACGCTCAAGTCTATCGAGAATATGAATTTGCGCTGCCCCGTGAATTTACCGACGAGCAATGTATAAAATTAGCCCAAGAATTTATTCAAGATCAACTTTGTGGGCAAGGGACGACAGTGCTTGCTAACTTCCATCTTGATATTGATGAAGAAACTGGTGAAAGAAAACCTCACTGTCATGCTTTAATGCTAACAAGAAGGCTTACAGAAAAGGGTCTGGCTTTAAAAAAAGAAGTTGAGTGGAATCGAAGAAGTTTAGGATCAGAACTCAGAGAACAATTTGTTGCTTATACGAACTTTCATCTTAAAATGCATGTCTTTGATGAAAGACTAGATCACAGGTCTTATGCCGAAAGAGGGATTGACATTGAGCCTCAGCCTAAGCGAGGCACAAACATCAGAGATATGGAATTTAGAGTTGGGAATAATCCAAAAGATCTCTTCTCAGTAGCAAGCTCAGAAAAAGCTATTGCCTTTCGAGAATCAAAGCTGAGGAATATTTGTCGCATTATCAGGAAGCCTGAGATTGTGCTTGATATTGTAAGTAAACATCACGCGACTTTTATGTGGGAAGATGTTGAGAAAATTCTTAACCGTTATATTAATGAGAGAGATCTTTATGCACAATTGGAGCAGAAGCTTAAGAATTCTAAAGAACTTGTATTGTTAAGATATGACTCTGTTAAAAATAAGGATGGTTCCATAGAAGACCGTTCTATTTATACGACTAGATCCATGGTTGACTCTGAAATAAATCTGGTACAGTTGGCTGAAAGACTGAGTAAAACAAAAATCCATGAAGTCTATCGTCATAAAGTGAACGCTGTTATTACTCAATATGACCAAAAACTGTCAAAGCATGGCGGATTATCACCTGATCAAAAGAAAGCCCTTCATCATATAACTTCACCCGCTCAATTATCATGTATTGTGGGGTATGCGGGGGCTGGTAAAACCACAACCCTTGAGGCGGCTAAATCAATCTGGGAGGCAGAGGGATATAAAGTTTATGGACTTGCGCCCACAGGACGGGCAGCCCAAAATCTAGAGCAGTCTGGTTTTTCTTCTCAAACACTCCATAAGTTTCTCAAGTCTCATCAAGAAGGAAGATGCCAGTATAAGGCTAACTCTGTCCTTGTGCTTGATGAAGCAGGGATGGTGGATACCACACGATTTGATGAATTCTTACAAGCAGTTGATGATTTAAAAGTCAAGGCTGTGATTGTGGGAGATGGAGCACAATTACAGCCCGTTGAGGCAGGCCCTGCCTTCAGGCTTGTCACGCAAAAGGTAGGTACTTCTCACCTTGAAAAGGTCATACGCCAGAAAGAAGGATGGCAACAAGAAGCCACAAAGCTCTTTGGTACCCTTAGAACTAAAGAAGCTCTGCAGACTTATCATCAAAAGGGATATGTGCAGTTTATTGAAGAAAAAGAAATACCTATTGCTGAGTTCATTGAAACAAGAAATCACTCAAAAATTGTTGAAACCTACAACCTTTCCCGTCGCATGGTGGGAAATATTTACCACTCAATGATTGAGGATATTAAAAAAGATAACCTTGAAGAAAAGAATTTTCATTATCATCTTCAGAGCCATAAAGACTATGCATTTTACCGAGAGTGGCGAGAGATTAAAATGAGTTGTGTGCGCTATATGAAGCAGAACCTTGAAGAATGTAGGTCTTATATGAAAGAATTAGGCGTTGATCCTTACCACTTTGCTGAGCAATTTGTTAATAAGAGCAAGAGCTTTAAGGAGCAAAAACTTGAAGCCTCTATTTTAGCTAGCCAATGGCAGTTACCCCAGCTTGATTCTCACCAGAGAAGGCATATCTGCGAGTTAAGAGAGGAGACTAAGAAAGCTCTTATTCAAAAGTGGTATCAATCATTTACGGAGCATCCAGAGAAGTCACATTTGATTATGACCTATAGCAAAGCAGATACATCCATGCTTAATCAAGAAGCGCGCTATCTCATGAAACAAGATGGCATCGTTGCAAAGGAAGAATATCTCCTTACCATCCATAAAGAAGACGAGGACGACTTTGGGGACAAAATTATTACAAAAGAAGAAAAATGCTTTGCCAAAGGCGATCGTATTCTCTTTTTGAGGAATGACAATGGTCTTGGGGTTAGAAATGGCACCCTTGGAACAATCCTAGAGATTGATCCCCAAAAGATTAAAGCCAAGCTTGATAATAGTAATGAGTTTTCCTTTGCCCCTAAGCTTTATCCCTACTTTGATCAAGGGTGGGCAGCTAACATTCATAAATCTCAAGGAGTCACAGTTGATCGTGCCTTCCTTTTAGCAACCCATGAAACCTACCGTAATCTTGCTTATGTTGGTATGACAAGGCATCGAGAATTTGTAAAAATCTTTGGCTCTAGGCTTGATTTCTGGCGAGAAGAGATCTTCTTCAAGCGTCTTTCATCCTCACAAGAGAAGCTCTCAAGCTCGGACTATGTAACGGATTACGGCAATGTGGTTTTTCCAAAGCAAGATTCAAAACTTCAGGAGATCCTTAATCGTCTTGGCAATGAATTAGAGGCTATTTGCTTTGTATCCAAGCAAACTTGGCAGAGTATTGCTGAGCGATTTTTAGGAAAGATTCCTGAACAACAAGAGATCCGTATCTCTCAAGAAAGCATTAGTGAACACATAAGGGCAAAAGAGTTACTGGAGAATAGAGAAAATACAAATTCTCGGATTCAGGACATTGCTACACAATTAAAGGATGAGATAAAGCCTGAAAAGCATCTAACCCAAAGTAATCAGCAGCCGAAATCAGATCAAACTCCCATTGAAAGAATTAAAGCGCTTATCCATGAGCAAAAATTTGCGCGCACGCCTGCTGAAAAAGAACAATCAGAAGCCAATTTAAAGAAATACGCCCAAGAGCTTTATAAACAAGATCCAACTTTTAAGAGCATCAGGGACAAAGATATGGAATTGACTAAGCAGATTAGAGCTCTCCTGTTTGAGGAAAATAAAAGCAAACAATTTGATAGAAGTTATGAGAGATAGCTAACCAAAATACTTTGAAATTATGAATACCCCTCATCTTAAAATAACTAGAACTGTGCTTAAGGATTAAGTGACAACATCTCCTTGGTTACATCTGCAATTGAGACACTAGACACCAAGCAACTTTTAGTACAATCTCAAGTAATAAATTAATAATATGCTTAGAGAGGGAGTCATATGACTATCTTAATTACGGGCTCTGAAGGCTTAATAGGAAGAGAGATCTGTAAATATCTTCAAAAGAAGAATATAGATGTTATTCACTATGACAAGAAATTTCCTAAAGAGAACCCGTTTTATGGTGATATTCTTGATAAAGATAAATTAAAAGCTGCTGTAACGCGTTGTAATGGAATTATCCATTTAGCTGCTGTTTCAAGAGTTATTTGGGGTGAACAAAATCCTGAACTGTGCTGGAAAACAAATTATGAAGGAACTCTTTCTATTATACAGCAAGCACATTTATCCCCTAAAAAGCCCTGGATACTTTATGCAAGCAGCCGAGAAGTTTATGGTAAACCTCCAATTCTTCCTGCCACAGAGGATGCTCCGTATAAATCTATAAACATATATGGCGAGTCTAAAATAGCCGCTGAGAAAGCAATTTTAGAAGCCAGAGCAAAAGGTCTTAATACAGCAATTGTCCGATATTCAAATGTCTATGGCTCTCTTCATGACCATCATGATCGCGTGATCCCCGCGTTTTGCAAGGCAGCTGCTAGTGGTGATCACATAAGAGTTGATGGTTCTTCAAATACTTTTGATTTTACCTATATTGATGACGTTGTTGAAGGAACGATGAAAATTGTCACCTTGCTTTATGAAAATAACACAAATCTCCCACCATTCCATCTAACAACTGGAAGAGAAACATCATTAAAAGAAGCTGCTGAGTTAGCAAATAAATTTGGAAATAAGAAATCGGCAATTATTGAAGCACCTCCAAGGAATTATGATGTCCCGAATTTTTATGGAGATTCGACAAAAACCCAATCTATTTTAGGCTGGAAACCTAGTGTCGGCATAGAAGACGGAATAGAAAGACTTACAAAGCTCTTCCTATTTAAGATGGTTGAAACACAATAGGTATAGCGTGAGAATTCTTAAAGTTATTCATGGTTACCCTATGCGCTTTAATGCAGGATCTGAGGTCTATAGCCAGCTTCTATGCCATGCGCTAGCGAACAATCATGAAGTTCATGTATTTACACGCTATGAGGATATTTTTAAGCCAGATTATGAGTCGCATAATGAGAATGATCCTTTAGATCCACGCATTAAACTTAATCTCATCAATATGCCAAGAATTCGTCTAATGCAAAGTTACCAGCACACAGCCGTTGATCAGGCTTTCACCCACCTTATTGAAAAAGTAAACCCAGATATTATTCATATAGGGCATCTTAACCATCTTTCAATCTCAATCGTTGAACGCGCATATGATCAAGATATACCTATAGTTTTTACATTACATGATTATTGGCTCATGTGTCCCCGAGGGCAGTTCCTTCAGCGGAACTCAGCAGAACCATGGGCTTTATGTGATGGTCAAGAAGATTCTAAGTGTGCTGCTCAATGTTTTAGTGGATTTTGTTCTGGCAGCATAGAAGATCTGAATTATGACAACCAATATTGGACGAGCTGGGTTTCAAGGCGCATGAAACATATTAGAGCTGTCACAGAAAAAGTTGATTATTTTATTGCTCCCTCACAATACCTACTTAGCCGATTTAGGGATGAGTTCGGGATTCCTTCAGAAAAGCTCATCTATCTTGATTATGGATTTAGCCTTGAACAGTTAAAGAACAGAAAAAGAGTTCCTAATGAGCCTTTTACTTTTGGATACATTGGAACTCATATTCCTGCCAAAGGTATCCAAGATTTAATTATTGCTTTTTCACATATAAAAGAAAAATGTCATTTACGTATTTGGGGACGCACAAGAGAAGAAACATCAAGCTTAAAATCTATCGTTTCTACTTTGCCAGTCAATGTACAGAACCGTATCAAATGGAAGCCTGAATATAGAAATCAAGAAATTGTAACAGATGTTTTTAATCATATTGATGCCTTGGTTGTACCTTCTATATGGGTTGAAAATTCGCCTCTAGTTATTCATGAAGCGCTTCAAGTTCGTCTGCCATTGATTACAGCAAATGTAGGGGGCATGGCAGAGTATGTTCAGCATGGAGTTAATGGTCTTTTATTCAATCATCGAGATCCCATAAATCTTGCTGAACAAATGGAGATACTTGCAACTAGGCCAGATTACGCTGCTCAATTGGGAACTAGAGGTTATATTCAATCAGAATCTGGCGATATTATAGATATAAAAGATCACGTAAAATCCATTGAAAATATTTATTTAAATATGCTTTCAAGAAAAGGAAAATCAGCTCATGCATAAACCAGGACCATGGCGCATCACCTTTGATACCAACCCTGATCAATGTAACTTTAAATGCGTCATGTGTGAATGCTTCTCACCTTATAGTGATGTAAGAGAAAAGCGTGTGAAAGCAGGCATTCCTAAGCGGAAAATGGATATTAATCTGATACGTCAAGTTCTTGAGCAAGCGCAAGGCACCTCCTTACGCGAAATTATTCCTTCAACGATGGGTGAGCCCCTTCTTTATCCAGAATTCGAAGAAGTAATTGAACTCTGCAAAAAATATAACATTAAGCTCAATCTTACAACGAACGGCTCATTCCCTCGAAAAGGGGCAGAGGGATGGGCAAAACTACTAGTGCCTATCACTTCTGACATTAAAGTCTCTTGGAATGGTGCAACCAAAGAAACCCAAGAAAAAATCATGCTTGGTAATCATTGGGAGAGAGGACTTGAGAATTTAAAGACTCTTATTCGTATTCGAGATGAGCATGCTCAAGAAGGAGGCAATAGATGCCGAATTACTCTTCAACTTACATTCTTGGAATCCAATGTTCATGAGTTGTGTGATGTTGTTAAGTTAGCAATTAGCCTTGGCGTTGATCGGATAAAAGGTCATCACTTGTGGGCTCACTTTAAGGAAATTGAAGACCTATCAATGAGGCGCAATTCTGAAGCCATTGAAAAATGGAATCGTGTCGTTAGAGAGGCAAAAGAAATAGTAAGCCAAAACCTTCTGCCCAATGGAAAGGCTATTATACTAGAAAATGTTGAAGAATTAGATACGGGAGCAACTGTTGACTTTATGCCTGATGGGGTCTGCCCTTTCTTAGGAAAAGAAGCATGGATTAATACAGAAGGAAAATTTAGCCCTTGTTGTGCGCCTGATGAGCTTAGGAAGAGCTTAGGCAATTTCGGTAATCTTTATGAGAATACGATGCAAGAGATCTGGGAAGGTGAAGCTTATCAAAATCTTCAAAAAACTTACCTCTTTCATCCTTTATGTATTGGATGCAATATGAAAAAACAGAATGTTGCTTAAAAGCATGCTTCCCTTACTCAACGAACTAAAAGTTTCAAGCTGTGAGACACATCATCTTCTTAATGATAAGCCTTTTTACCCAGCACGCTTTCATAGAGTTTTAAAATATCATGCTCCTGGTTTAGCGCCTGTCCTTGATTCTACGGGAGCGTTTCATATCTCACTTGAAGGCGCTCCTGCCTACACTGAACGATTTAAACAAACTTTTGGTTTTTACTGTTCTTATGCTGCTGTGGAAACAGAAATAGGTTGGTTCCATATCAATAAAGACGGCAAGCCTCTTTATGAAGAACGTTATGCTTGGTGTGGAAACTTCCAAGAAGATCTATGTTCAGTAAGATCTCATGAAGGTAATTATTTTCATATCAACACTACAGGGCAGCGTTTATACCCTCAGAATTATACTTATGTCGGAGACTTTAAGGATGGCATAGCTGCTGTCTGCAGAGAGGATGGGAAGAGCTCACATATTAATACACAAGGCGAACTCGTTCACTCGCAATGGTATGAGCAACTTGATATTTTTCATAAAAGATATTCACGTGCTAGAGATGAAAAAGGATGGTTTCATATTACAAAAGAGGGCTTTCCTGCCTACAATCAAAGGTATGCGAACATCGAACCGTTCTATAATGGCCAGGCTCATGCTCAAACACACGAGAGAGCTCTTGTTATTGTTAGCGAGACAGGAGAAGTCATTAAAGAAATAGCACCTTCTCAAAAAAACCTTACAGGAGAGCTATCAAATGATCTTGTTGGATTTTGGAAGTCTGAAACAATAAAACTTGCTGTTGAACTCGGTCTCTTAGATATTTTGCCTGCTAAAGATATAGAGATTGCAGATCGATGTGATCTTCCTTTATCGAACCTGCAGCGAATCATGAGAGCTTTACATGAAATTGGTCTAGTAAATCCTGTAAAGGATGAATGGGTACTCACCTCTAAAGGGCTTTTACTTACGCCAAAGAATCAATCTTTTTTAGCTGCAGCAAGTCAAATGTGGGCGCAAGTGCAACAAGAATGGACTCACTTAAAAGATAAATTAAAGGGTGATAATATATCTCATCATCGTACATTTAAAGAAAACTCAACAAATGAGTCACAATTGGAAATCTATCGTCGTGCTCTTGAGGGATATGCTCAATTAGATTTTAATGAAGTTGCACGATGGGAGAGGTGGAATAAGCATTCCTCTTTAGTTGCTTTCGGGCAAACAGGAATAACTCTCCTCAAAGATATTCTAAGAGTTCATCCCAAAGTCAAAGGGGTTCTCGCTCATGAAGACTTGCAACTCTTTTATTTTACAATTGAACCTGAATTACAAGAGAGATTAAAGAAAATTATTGTTGACTATTATAAAGAGTGGCCTCTTAAGGCAGAAGCTGTTCTGATGCCTCGTTTCTTACACTATTTTCCTGATGATGAAGCGCTTAGCCTATTACAAAAAGCGTATAAAATTCTTCCTTCATCAGGCACGCTCTATTTATTTGAGATGATATTAGAGCGAGATAACCCAGCTGGGGGGCTTTTAGATTTAAATATGTTAGCAGAGTCAGGGGGACGCTTAAGAACACTTCAAGAGTGGAAAGGCTTACTCTCTAAAGCTGGCTTTTCTGTCAATAACTGTCAAGCCATTAAGCCGTATTTACATCTTATTCAAGGAAATAAAGGTTAATGACACTATCAAGACATGAACAATTTCTTAATGATGGATATGTTGTTGTTAGAAATGTCATTCCTCGACATGCCATAGAACAACTTAAAGAAACTGTTTTTAAGAGAATAAAAGAGTGTGTTAGCCAACTTAATATTACTGAGGATGCTTATCTTTCTGCTGTCAGTCGTTGGGTTGCTCCATCTCCCATTATATCTAATTTCCCTTCATTTATTTTAGATGGCCTATCACAGGCAACAAAAGAAATCGTCGGAGGCGCTTTTTCTCTGAATAAGTTTAATATTATATGTAAGAATAAGCATTGTTCAGGAGCTGTGCCTTATCATCAAGATATTTCTTATTCTCCTAATGAGCCCTATCAGTTTTCTTCGTGGCTTGCGATCCATGATATTATGATTGACTCTGGACCTTTAGAGGTGATCCCTGGCAGCCATTTAGAATCTATTGCACCTGCAATTGACTTTTGGTCGCCAGACTATATTGAGGATTTAACACTTAAAAAATATGCAAAACCTCTTCCTATATTGGCAGGAGATGTTGTGTTCTTTGATTCTCGATTATGGCACGGAAGCTCAGAAAACTTCAGTTTGGCTCCTCGCTTTGCATTTGTGGCGCGCTGGACTGCCAAAAATTGGCAGAAAGCGCAACCTATTCCTCCCATTAATCCTAAAAGTTTTGGCATGTGGAACTGTGGAGATATAACACAACAAATATTATCTGAAGGCTTGAAAATCCTTTTTCATAAAGAAGAAGGTGATTTTGTACGCCTTATTGATGAGTGGATAAATGTTTTAAAAAATATGCCTTTAACTTTTTCTATCGACACAAACCAAGCATTAAGTAGCCTCAATAAAGTTAAAATTCTTCACTTAGCCTACCTTCATCATAATGGGGGAGATGCAACAGGGACAATTTATAAAACTTTATTGAGAACTTTCTTATCGCCTCTTAAAGACTACCTTGACCTTATTAAAGAAGGCTCATTGCCTAAGGAAATAAATGAAAAATCAGCTTTATAACTTTAGGAAAGTAGGAGCCTTTCTTTTAGATGTCATCTCTCCCTTTAAGTGGGGTGTATTTGTGATGTTTATGGTTGCGACATTCGCTGCTTTTGATTTTTCTTTCAGAAGATATCTGTTGAAAAATATATTAGACACTGCATCAAATTACCAAGGACATCAAGAAGTTATAAGCTTTTTAGTTTTACCTGCTTGTCTATATATCTTTATGTCACTCACAGTCACAACTATTTATAGAATTTATGGCTTCGTCTTAGACATTAAGATATTCCCACTATTAAGACGAAAAATAGCAGATAAGTGTTATGTAAAATTATTGAGTCATGACTATGTTTATTTTCAAGATAACTATACTGGAGACCTCGTCCATAAACTCAGTAATATAACAGAGGGCGTGGTAGAACTCATTAAACTCTTGATAGATCGCTTTTTTGGTTGCTGTGCTATTTTAATCTTGTCAATTTATACTTTGTCGTTTGCAAGTCCCCGATTTGCAATTGCAACTTCTATTTGGGTTATGATTTTTATCACGGTTTCAATTTTTTGTTTTCGTACCCTGTCATCTCTCTCAAACAACTACTCTGAATATAATGCTAAAGTAACGGCAAGTGTTGCTGACAGTTTATTTAATATCAACTCAGTAAAGCTATTTAACAACAAATCTTATGAAAGGATGAAGTTTTTTAAAGCATACAAAGATAAATTGCTCTCAGAGAGAAGACTCCATAAAGCCTATTGGTTTGTTTGGTTCGTTTATGGTTATTCGTTTGATATCCTTCAAATAATAAGTTTGTATTTTCTAATCTCTGGTTTTTCTTTTGGAAAAATAACGCTGGGGGATTTTGCTCTTGTTATCGGTCTTAATGTTGCAATCGTTGAGTTTTTAAATCAGCTTACGAATGATTTAACTCGCTTCTCAGATCATTATGGAAAAGTTTTAAATGCAATTACGACAATTTTTACTGAAGCAAAAATTAAAGATAAGCCAAATGCAAAAGAGCTAACGGTCAATAATGGAAGTATCATTTTTGATAATGTTACTTTTTCTTATCATTCAAGGGAAAAATTATTTGAGAATTTATCACTTAATATAAAACCAAAAGAAAAAGTTGCCCTTGTCGGCTTTTCTGGGGCAGGTAAATCTAGTTTTGTAAGCCTGCTCTTAAGATTATTTGATTTAAAATCTGGGGAAATAACCATAGATAATCAATCAATTGCAAATATAAAACAAGACTCCATCAGAAAAAACATAGCCATAATCCCTCAAGATTTAGTTTTGTTTCACGGTAGTATTCTAGAGAACATACGTTATGGAAAAATCACTGCAACGACTGAAGAAGTTATCGAAGCATCTAAGCGGGCAGGGATCCATGATTTTATTATGAGTTTACCTAACGGTTACCTTACTATCGTTGGAGAGAAAGGCTTAAAATTGTCTGGGGGTGAGAAGCAAAGAGTTAACATAGCGAGAGCTTTCTTAAAAAATGCGCCCATACTTATTCTTGATGAGGCAACAAACCAATTAGATTCAATAACTGAAAGTGAAATTCAATCCAGCTTATTTAAACTTATACGTCACAAGACGGCATTAGTTATTGCTCATAGACTTTCAACACTATTACATATGGATAGAATTCTCGTATTCGACAAAGGTAAAATAATACAAGAAGGAACTCATCAACAGTTGATTTCACAAAGCGGGCTTTATCAAGAAATGTGGAACTCACAAACGAATAGTATACTGCATTCTGAAGGGTTGTTTCATGGATAAAGACACTTCTGTGAATTTACTTTTTTTAGGGATTCCGTCACGAGGTCATCTATTTCCTACACTTAATCTTGTGAAATCTTTAATACGACAGGGATGCAAGATAGATTACCTAAACACAAAAGCCTTTAAAGAGCTTATAGAGGCATCTGGAGCTTCTTTTATTGATTACAACAGCCATACCCTAAGTAACATATCTATACCCATAACATCTATGGAGCCCCATGATGTAGCGATTGAGCTGCAGAAAATATTTTTTAAATGTACTTTAGAAATCATTCTTAGAGTTGATAAGTTACATCAAGAAAATAAGTATAGTGCTATCATATATGATCAAATGGCATTATGGGGCCAACTATTAGCAGAGAAATATAGTCTGCCGTCATTTTGTTCAAACACAATGTTCTTATTTGATTACAATGATCTCCTTAACCAGATGCCAAAATTCCTCAATAGTTTGGGTGAAGATTATTATCAAGCACTTAGCCTATTAAGTCGCAACTACCCAGAAATAAAATCATATAAAGATATTTTAGACATTCAAACGGCAACAAAAGCAGACTACATTATTGCCTATTATCCAGAAAGCTTACATTCCCCTTCAAGCAGCTTTGATAGAAAGAAAATTATTTATTTAGGCAATAGGTTTAATTCTGCCCCCTACCAAAGCAAAGAAAATTTTACAGATACTTCATTGGTCTATATATCGCTTGGGACTGTTTTCAATGAAAAACCGGGCTTATTAAACCTGCTGGTTAATTACTTTGCAAAAACAAACCACAAACTGGTGATTTCAACTGGCTCAAATGAGAATATGTTTAACTTTCTTCATAAGATGCAGGGTCATAAGAATATGGAAGTTCATACCTTTGTTAACCAGTTGGATGTCCTGAAGCAATCCTCATTGTTCATAACGCATGCAGGCTTTAATAGTATGTATGAAGGGTTATATTGTTCAGTGCCAATGTTAATGATACCCTATATACCGGAGCAAAGCTTTAATGCGCGAAAGGTTGAAGAACTGGGAGTAGGCTATCTTTTAAAAGAAGAAAATATCTCTGAAGCCTCTTTAGATAATGCCATGAAAAAAATCGAATTAAACTGGAAAGGTATAAAAAAAAATTTTGCTGAAATAAAGAAGTCTTTCTTGGAATCTAATGATAATAATGCCGCAGCGAGTAAGCTTGTAGATATTTTAAAGCAGTACAGAGAAATAGCGTCTTAAAAAACCTGTGAATTATCATCATTGTCTGAGTCATCAGAATGATGTTCTGAGAATTTTTTAAAAGCAGCAGCTAAACCTGAAAGTGGTTTTGTTGCTTTTTTCGCTAATCTCATATTACGCAGACCCTCCTCAAGGCTGATATACCTACCACGCTGTTCTCCATATGTTTCAGGAAAAGTATCTTCCATTATGCTCTTAATCATCCCCATAAAACCATCTTTTATTATTTGCTTTTCGTATTCATCATTAAAGTCAATAAGTCCTATAGATTTAAAATGCTTTCTAATGAAACTTTTTATAAAAGTATAATTATTGTTCGTATCAACCCAGATAGCTCCGATAAGAGCTTCATAAGCATCCGAGAGCACTTTGGTATTTTCCCTAACGTTACCTAATTCTTCTCCTCTTCCAATAATTAAAAATTCTCCAAGCCTTAACGTCTTAGCAATAGAGGCGAGTGGTCCTTTATTATGGGTGAACTTACTAAGTTCGGTTGTAAGTTGTCCTTCTTGCCACTTAGGATTATTATCAAATAAAATGTCACTAATGACTAAATTAAGAACTCTATCTCCAATAAATTCTAGACGTTGAAAATGACCAATGTTAGGTTTTTGTAGACCTTCAATTATTGCAGAAAAACGTGTTAAAGCTTGTAATAGTAATTTCTCATCCTTAAACTCATACCCTATGGCCTGACTAATCTTTTTAGACTCATCATTATGTATACTCTCTCGCGATGTCTCGATGGATTTTCTAGTATAATATTTTTCTTGGTCTGATACATGACGACAATCACTACTCAAACTAGGAGAGCTTAACATGAAGAGGTTCACAAGAAAAAAAAGTAATATTACTTTTTGAAAAGTCATTTCACGTATACCCACTGTTAATTCATATCCTTATTTACATATCACCAAATAATGAAGCCTAACTCAACCGTTAAAAACAAAAATATTGTCTTTAAAGTTATTAAGATGATGAAAGAATGTTGTACTCATCCCCATAGGAAATTTTACAGATTCTTTAATATTTGGCCATAAATTGTATAGTTTATAATTTTTTATAATGATGATAATTTGGAGACAAAAGTATTGGTTTATTTTTGCAATTGTTTCATAAATTATTGATATTTATTGTTAAAATTAATAAATAGGGGTACCATTTTACCTGATTTCCAATCAGGGGGCCAGTAATGGCGTTATTCTAGCCTTTGAACTTCTAATATTAGGTTTTCAATTTTATTTCCAAACAGACTAGTTGCTTTTCTTAATGGTTCATCAGCTAAATGGGCATATCTCTGAGTGGTTCCTGGATGGCTATGTCCCAATAATTTTCCAACAATACTTAAGCTCAAACCACTTGATACAAGGTGTGAAGCATGAGTATGGCGAAGATCATGAAGGCGGAAATTTTCCAATCCCGCATTTTTCCTAATGGTATTCCAAGACTTATTGATGTTTTTTAGAGATTGCCCTGGGATTTTTCCAGGAAATAAATATGGTGATGTCTTAATTTCATTCATATTTTTTAAAATTGAGAGTGTTTGAGATGAGAGAGGAAGATGTTCCATTCTTCTTTGTTTCGTAGTATGGGCTGGCTTTGTCCATACTGCCTTTTCTAAATCAAATTGATCCCATTTGGCGTATAAAACCTCATTACGACGAGAGCCTGTCAATAAAAGTAAGCGAATCACATTGGCTACATTTTGATCCTGATATGCAGCCAAGGTTTTCCATAAACTTTGGAGCTCATAATCATTAAGCCAGCGCTCACGCTTATGCTCCTGATACTTTGGCATTCCTTTTATTGGATTATCTATAATCCATTTCCACTGGATCGCAAGATTAAACATCTTGTTGAGTAATGTTCGAACGCGATTTGCCATATACGGCGTATGCTGCATTTCTTGACGCAGTAATTGGGCATCATGGCTACAGATTTCCTCGACTTTTTTATTCTTCCAGCGTTTAAGTATGATGTTTTGTAACATCTGTTTATCTTCTTTATAGTTTTTAGGTGTTTTGTTAATCCTTGCGTGCAACTCTAAATAATTTTCTGCCAGCATAGCCATATCAGGTTTTGATTGTGATTTTTTAAATTCTTGAGATGGGTCTTTTCCTTTAGCAACATCACCTAAAAGAGCTTTAGCTGTTTCGCGAGCTTGTTCGGGGGTAATAATACCATGTACCCCTATTTTCTTGCGTCGGGTTCGATTAAATTGATTACGGTATTGTACGAAGTAGGTTTTACGTCCTGTTGGATACACTCTAATGCCAAATCCCCTAAGTTCTCGATCCCAAATAAGGATTTCATTTGCTTTATGGGGACCAATACTCTCTATTACTCTTTTTGTTAACTTTTTCTCTGCTTGCAAGATGTTCTCCATGGGGGTGTGCTTATATGAATATAAAGGACTATAAAACGAAAGCAATTCGGAAGCAAATGAAAAAGAAACAAGCATTTTTTGAAAGTATTAAAGGAGTATATATTTTTATGATAAACAATTGTAAACAAGTACTTATATAAATAGGAAGAATTAGAGAGATATATAGCGCGCCTGCTTTGGGAGCAGGATGCCGGGGGTTCAAATCCCTCCGCCCCGACCATTTATTCTCGTAATTTCAAATTGTTATCTAACCATGCAATAATTAGAAGCTTAATTCTAAATCTTTTGTTGACTAATAAGAAAAAAAACATATAATTCTCTCGATCGTTAACATTATAAAGTTAGCTTAATATAAAGTTTGGAGAGTCTTTATGAAATTTAAATTTCCTTCCCTTGTCTTATCTGCTCTTTTATCCACAAGCATTGCAACAGCAAGCAGCATAAAATTATCAGATGCTTATAATGGTCTTGTTCCTGAAGACATCAAAAGTGATGCAGGGAAACTCAAAACTCATCAAGATGCAGTAATAAGCCAATTTGGACAAAAATTGCATGCTTTTATGATTATGCAAGATCAGCTTGAACGTTTTTATGCTCCTTATGCGCGTAAAGGTGGGGATCATCACAGAATTATGGCAAATGCGGTATGTGACTTTATAGAGGCTAAAGTTCAAAAAGTAGGCTTTGTAAAAGAACTCTATGAAGGGCATTTAGGCGAAGAAAAAGGTTATTTAGGAGCAGCTGATCAAATGAAAGATGGCCCTCACAAAGTTGGGCAATATGCTGCTTTAATGAGAGAAGTCAAAGAAACTGATTTAGAAATTCAAAAGACCCAACAATCTATTAACGGTCAACCAGGCCAGAAAAAAGCCTGGGAGGACGAGATTTCAGAAAAAAAGAAAAAAATCCAAGCTTTAGAAAATGATCTAGAAACTTTAGGAAAACAAATACTTGGAAATGAAACGGCATTCACTGAGAAGCAAGATCTGATTAAAGCTAACCAAGAAGAAATGCATAAAGCAGGACAGATACTTGGCGAATGTAGTGATGAGATTAAAAAACTTGAAGCTGAATATGAAGAAAAGAAAGCAGCAATTGTTCCTTCACTCAAACCTGTTGAAGTAAAGAATAAAGTAGACGCTTCTTCTAAAGATGAAGATTCCCAAGAAGAACATCTTGAAGAACTAGATAATGAGCAAGTAGATCCCGCTGCACAACAGTTAAAAGATTTGGAGACTAAAGACCAAGAACTGAAAACTAAGAAAGGTGAGAGCTTTGCGCGTCAAACAGAGTTGCGAGAGCAGCAAATAGCGTTACAAACACAAAGAGATACGCTTTTAAAAGAAAAAGAAGCCTTTGAGCAAGAGCAACAAGATAAAAAAGAACAAATTAGCAAAGAGCAACGCGAAATAGCTTCCCTTAGGGAGAAGATAGAGGCTCAAGTTGAAGAAAAGCGGAAGCTTGAATCTGAGCTTAAACAATTATTTCTTGATAAGCAGCAAAAGCAAGATGAAGCAGATACTTATGCTTTAATTAAGTATTTAACATTGTTTAATATTTACTCGGCTCTGCCCAATGATGACTTTGATTATCATGGATATGATAACCCATTAACAACATTAAACTCAGATGCTTTACCAACAATACGCCAAATGATGAATTCACGTGTTAAAGCAGTATCTATAGATAATGTTAAAAAAGCTGTAACACGAGAAAACGGTAAGTTTAGCGCAGCGGTTGGTAAAATCATGCAACAAACATCTGCTAAAATAAGCGATGAGGCGCCATTATTGGTGAAATTAGCTGGGCACAACTACAATGATGATTTTATAAGAAAAATAGCCATTGTGGTACTTCAAAAAGTCCAAGAAGAAGTGACAGGAGCAAAAGTTCAGAAGCTCTATGAGAAAAATAATCAAGAACAATTTAACTATTACCCAGATGATCTTAAGGATGATGCCGATCTTGTTAAGTATAATGATGAGCTTTTAGATCGTTTGAGAGCGGATCATCAAATCAAAGTTGCTATGAAAAAATGGCGGGATAAGATCTCGACTGGGCCAGGTTCGCTTGTTCAACGTTTAGGATTAGATAGTGCTCTCTTTAACCCTGACTATGTTATCATCTCTTATCCTCATTTCTTGTCTTTTCCAGAATTACATGACAGCCTTATAGATACGACTTTAATACCTTACCCAGCTAGATTAAAAGAAAAAGATGTCTGGTCTTTAGGAAAAATGCAGCTGAGGACAAATTTTTTTGAAGCCATGAACGGAAAAGATGAGAAGGTATGGCGACGTATTTCTCCCGTTGTACGCTTTGTTGAGAGTCGACAAGGTGTAAAGTCTACTCCTAAGGATTCTTTACCAGCGGCTTCATCTTCTACAAGTAAATTACCTGTAGATGAAACAAAGCAAAACGGTTTCAAGCATCTTTTAAAATCAGATCAAAACAAAGCTGTAGAGCATGCTTACTTAAAGTATGTTAGTTATGTCAATATGTTGCATGCTTTGCGTTACGATGAAAATGGAAAAGAAATGCCTAAATTAAGAATCCTCGATTCTGCAGTCGAATCTCTTATTCGTGAAGCATTGCCAACAGAAATTAGGCTTGACAATGTGATGGCGGCTAAAGCTCATAAATGGGGTTTGAGAGTCCAAGAATATGGTAAAGATTTTATTGCTCAAAATGGACTTTTAGCTCATATTTTTACGCCCATTTTCGAAGATAAAGGTCATTAAACTTTTGTAAGTTTAAAGGTTAAAAACTTTATAAGCCTCTAAAGAAATTTAGAGGCTTATATTTTTGTGAATGTATTTCTTAAGAAAATTTAATGTACTATGAACTGATCTTAAGAAATAGGGGATCCCCAATGACGCGGCAGACAAAGTCGTTTAAGCAACTCATTCGCAAATCTCCTGTGCTGGTCATAACGAGCATAGGAATAGTGGGAGTTTTCCTTGGTTATCTAAGTTCCAATTATTTGAATGTGAAACCTTATGGGCCGCTCGCGCTAGAAGACAAGTTAACTGTTTGCTTTACTCCTTATGGCCAATGTCAGAATTTAATTATTCAAGCAATTGATCAGGCAGAATTTTCAATTAAAATGCAGACGTATTCTTTTACGTCTAAAGAAATTGCCAAAGCTATTTTAAGAGCCCAAGAACGAGGTGTTGCTGTTCGGATCCTTGCTGATAGAAGTCAGTTAACCGCTAAGTATTCTCAAATCCCTAAACTCAAAAATTCTAATGTACCTGTTTTGATCGACCGCGTTCCAGGCATTGCTCATAACAAGATCATGATTATTGATGATCAAATTATTCTTACCGGTTCTTATAATTGGACAAATGCTGCTGAACATCGAAATGCCGAGAATTTACTTAAAATTCAGGATCCGGAGATTGCCGCTTATTTCCTTAAGAATTGGGATAAACGCGCAGAGGAAGCATCCCAAAATGAAAAGATAAAATCCGAAGTAGAAAAGAAGCACTTGCCTTAAGTATAGTTTCTGTCATAAATTTTATCGACTTTTTTGTATGACACTTTTTTCTGGGGGAGAAAAAATGAAAAAGTATACTTTAAGCAATCTCTTTTTAATCCTATTAATCTTAAACATAAATATGCCTGTCACGGCGAGTGATGCAGATAAATTAGAGGGAAGCTTAATGCGTTCCACTAATCATACTTTAGGTCCTAACTTAAATGATGTTCCTTGTATTTGTACACTAGAGTTACAGATGCAAGAACCTTTTCGTACGTCTAAATTTAATGTCGTTCCTAAAACATTTAAAAATACAAATCAATCTTATGAGCTAAATAAAAGATTTTTGGCCGAAGAGTGTGAAGAGAAAGCTAAACAATATTTAATAAAAGAGAGAGAAAAACAAGATAAGTGGCGTACGAAACAAAATGAACTGCGAGAGTTAAAAACTTATGATTGCTCTAGGCCTTTAGAAAGTGGAGAGCGTGATACCTTGCAAGGTGCAAGACGACCATCACTTGCACTTGATTGGCTGGAAGCTCAAACTTATGAATTGAAAATTATGATTCGAAGAGTAGAGAAGCTTCTTGCACTTATTGAACGTGAAAAGGCTGTTAAAGGTCAAATTATAGAAGAGTATGAAAAAGCTCAAAGCATAAATAAAGAAAAATCTTACTTAAGTGTAACGTCTTATTTTCTTGCTTGGTATAATTACAATTTTGACGAAAGGATATGCCAAGCTTTATCGACGATTTATGAATTTAGATATCGATCACCTTTAGAAGATGATCATTCGAGCGAAGCTCAGACTAAACGTAAAGGTTTTGTTACCGCAATTCCGATGGCTCATACGCCCAAAACTCTACCAAAAAGACAACAAAGTCCTAAGGAAAGTAGCAAACAACCATCTGCTTCTGTAGAAAAAAACGATTATGAAGCAGAATGGCAACAGTTTTTAGGGAAAGAGCAAGAGGAAAATCCACTCTTTTATATTAGTTTGCAAGAATTTATTGCTTACAAAACCTTGGTTCAACAAACGCAACTGATGGATCAAAATTTCTCAATGAATTATCAAGAGTACAAGGCTTTTTGTGAGCTTCTTGAACGAGAGAAACAATCAATTGTACCTCAAGATTTTAAAATATATATGGTTAAAAAGAAAAGAATTCAAAACTTTGAACTAAGTTACCAAGATTATCATATGCGACTTAAGTTATGGGAGAAATTACCAGACCAATGTAGGAAAATACTTCAATTTATGAAAGATACCTCAGATTTTACTTCATTAAAGGAAAGGTTCTACGCTTTATTAGAACAATATCAAGGTGAACCGCAACGCCAAGCTGACAATACCGTTGTTGTGGGGGGGCTCCTAGGGAGATACATAGAATTACATAAAGAAATAGAAGGACTTGATAAGAAGTTAATTACATATAATTTGATAAACTTTTCTTTATATGAATTAAAAAAATACGAAAAACATCTTCGTCCTTTATTTTTAACGACAGAGATGGTTATTAAAAAACCATTTTATGTAGTTGGTGATAATTTTAAGGATTGGCAAGAAGTAGGTATGTTAGATGAACTTGTTATTCCTATTGAACAAAGATGTGTAATTTGGGAAACAGCAAGAAGAAAAAGGCAGGAAAAAAAACAAGAAGATTCCAAAACTGAGGAACCAAAGGTTATCCAAGCGAAAAAAGAGGTAAAGAAAAGAAGCAGAGAGAAACCTTCTGAAGCAAGCATTGCACTTCCTCAAAATTTTGTAGAAAGAGTTATAAAGTTTATAACGCAATGTTACACAGAATTTAATAAAGAGGTGTTTTTGCTTGGACTTACTCCCGATCAAGCAGAATTTCTACATAAGCGTTTAGAAGACAAAAAACAAAATAGCCTTTTTCATGCAATAAAAAAGCTTAGATCAGCTCAGGTTAGAGGAAGGGAGTGGATTCTACCCTTAGCACCAATAAGAGTAATAGATTTAAGTGGTCAACGTCTTGAATTACCAGGTATTGCGCCTCGTGAAGATGAATCAGTAAAAAGACGAATTGAGGCAAGATTTAAAGTTTATCAAGAAGAACTTAGTGATTACCAACAAAAAATCTCTGAAATTGAAAAAGAACTGACTGCGCAGAGAACGAAGATTAAAACTTTGCGTGACGTTCAAGGTACTGCTGTAGGTACATTAGTACTAGTCAGTAAAACTTCTTCTAACGAACTTGAAACGCTACAAACAAGTCTTAATAGCGAAATAAATAATAGTGCAGATCTAGACAGAGAACAATTATCAATAGTTGATATCTTGAGTAGATTCTTCGGTGGTGATGAAGTCCTCCCATTATCACGGGATGCGATAGATGATGAAGCAACATCTCCTTTGAACAGAATCATTAAAGAGGCAAAAAAGCTGAAACTAGAATTAGAAATGAGAGAAAGGAAAGAAAACGATACTGGAAAAAAGCAAGAGCTTAACTTAGTTAGTAGTCTTTTAGAAAATGTTTCTATAGTTATTGGAGATCTTCAACAAGTCGAAGCAAAGCAAGAAGAGAAAAAGCGATTTCAGAAAGACATTAGCGACAAAAGTTGGGTTTTAGACTTTTACGCCCATCTACAAGCAATGCCTTGTCAGCCGCAACAGAGGATAAAGATTTCTTTTCAACCAATTCAGGATGTTAACCAAGTTGAGCAAAATGAGGTTCGAGTTGTACATCTTATGCATGCAGCATACCGTGCTTTTTTTACGGATATTTTTGAGCAGGAGCCTCTAAAAGACGTAAGTATTAGTCAATATAAGCTCAATGATAAAGAGCTTGGAATCATCATAGATTTAGAAGATTTACAGCCACCAATTGTAAAATCATTAATGCTAGAAAAAGCCTAATCTAATGGATTGCGCACAAATGACTTGAAGAGACGGCTTCCTTTAGAAGTCGTTTGCTGTTGAGCAAGGCTTAACGCAAGCAATTTTAGCTTAAGAAGATCAAGCGTTGCCCTTGAATTTGTTGCTGAAAGCTGTGGTGCAATTAAAGTATTTTTCTCAATGATCATATTTCTCTCTCCCTGTATAAGTTAATCTTAAAGAGGGAGGAGTTAAAAAATTGTAAACGATTTTTAGCGCTTTAAAATAGTCTAAAAATTAGATGCTTCTTGAAAAACAAAAAGATTTTGATTGAGAGTAGTATTTGTTTTTAAATTCATAAGGTTGACCGTCGTATCAAGACCCTGAGAATCAATAACGATCCATTGTATAAGCTGCAAAGGCGCCTTAGAGAATTTAAGCATTAACGTGCCAGCTTCTGCGGTTGCTGTTTTTGCAAGTGTTACCTTATAAAAATTTTGCTCTTCTTGGAATTTAATAACCTTAATATCTTTCTCGAAATCAATGGTGTGACGAAGAATAAACTCTGCTGGAGTTTCAGAAATCGCCATTGTTGTAATTTCTTTTGTACTTGGATCATGATGAATAAGAAATTCACCATCAGTAACGATTAATAAAGGATTAGGATTGGTATATTGTAAACGCAACTTACCAGGGCGAGAGAGATAAAATTTTCCATGAGAAAGTTTGCCATTATTATCGATTTGTTCGAAATCAGCTGTGAGGGTGCGCGCTTTATTAAGATAGTCCTCTAACATTTTTAATGTTTTTGGGGAAGCAGTTGCTTGAGCATTAGAATTGAAAGAAATTAAACTAAATATTAAAGCAAAAGAGATTTTAAAGTGATTTTTCATAATTTAATTCTTTCATTGTTAAGAGGCAACGGGAAGAAGAACTTCTCGCTTACCAACATGGTTTGCAGCGCTTACAACACCTTCGTTTTCCATTTGTTCCATAATCCGAGCTGCACGATTATAACCAATTTGAAGATGGCGCTGAATAAAGCTTGTTGAAGCCTTACGTTCACGACGTACAAGTTCAATGGCTTGATGATAAAGCTGATCACCTCCTTCATCTTCACCACCAAAAGAACCCAAAGGAGCATCGTTATGTTCTTCTGTAATTGTATCAATGTATTCTGGAGTGCCTTGTGCTTTTAGGAAACGAACAACTTGCTCAACTTCACTGTCACCTACAAAAGGACCGTGTACACGTTGGATCTTGCCGCCTGGCTCCATGAAAAGCATGTCTCCGCGGCCCAGTAATTGTTCAGCACCTTGTTCTCCTAAAATTGTGCGGCTATCGAATCGAGAAGTAACTTGGAAGCTAATTCGGGTTGGGAAGTTTGCTTTGATTGTTCCCGTGATAACGTCTACAGAAGGTCGCTGTGTTGCCATAATAATGTGAATACCAGCAGCGCGTGCCATTTGTGCTAAACGTTGGACTGCGGCCTCAATCTCTTTCCCGGCAACAAGCATAAGGTCTGCCATTTCGTCGACGAAAACAACGATATAAGGAAGAGGAGACATATCTAAAGGCTGGGTTTCATAAACAGGGCGTCCGGTCTCAGAATCAAAACCCGTTTGGACTTGGCGGGATAAAACTTCCCCTTGGGCCTTTGCTTGAGAAAGACGTGTATTATATCCTTCGATGTTTCGAACACCTAGTTTAGACATTGCTCGATAGCGTTCTTCCATTTCTTTAACAACCCATTTAAGGGCAAAAACAGCTTTTTTAGGCTCTGTAACAACAGGCGTTAAAAGATGGGGAATACCATCATAAACAGATAACTCAAGCATTTTAGGATCAATCATAATAAACCGACAGCGCTCAGGAGGTAAGCGATAAAGAAGAGATAAAATCATCGCATTAATACCAACAGATTTACCTGACCCTGTTGTTCCAGCTACCAAAAGGTGGGGCATGCGTGCAAGGTCTGCTATGATCGGCTCTCCACTAATATCTTTCCCAAGGGCGATCGCAAGCTTCATTCCTTGTGCTTCGTAGTCTTGGCTTTTGAAAAGTTCACGTAAAAAGACAGTTTGACGATCTTTGTTAGGAAGCTCAATACCAATCGCATTGTGACCAGGGATAACAGCAATACGTGTTGAGAGAGCACTCATCGAGCGAGCAATATCATCAGCCAAGCCAATAACGCGAGAGGCTTTAATCCCTGGGGCAGGAATTAATTCATAGAGCGTAACCACAGGGCCGGGGCGCACTTGAGTAATTTCACCTTTAATTCCAAAGTCTTCAAGAATTGTCATAAGTTGTTGCGCATTCTGACGAAGAATATTATCCGGAATTTTACTATTCTTGCTCGCAATCGGTTCAGCGGTTAGTAAATCTAATGAAGGGAGATGATAACTATCTTTTTGAGTAAGATTTAGAGGTTGTTCCTTTTTAGGGCGTGAGGGTGTCGCAATATCTTTTAATTCTTTTGGAGATTCTTGAGGAGAAGAAGAGAAATTTTCTATATTAGAAAGAGAATGAAACTCGTTCTCATCATCAAATGGTTTTTCCTGAACTAAAGGTTCGAAATGTGGCTCGTCATGAGAAAAGGTGGAAATATCTTCTCTTTGAAGTTGAGTTCGACGCTGTAAAGCAAAAATGTAAATCTTCTTTACGATTGAGATGGGGGTTGTACATGCCAAGTAGACCCCTCGGACACATGCCCACATTTGTTCTAAACGAAGCCCACTAGAAATAATAAAACAGCTTATGGCCAAGCAAGCCATGATAGCTTGAGTAACATTCCAGGGGCAACCCCATTTTGTTATCAATTGATGTAAATGATAATTTCCTAAAAGGCCGAGCGCACCACCAACGTTAGTTGACATAACTTGTGAACTGAAGGTTTGATAGAAGAGGCAAGAAGTTAGAAAAAGGCTTAGGAAAAGAGACATCATCCGTAAACCTAAGAATTGTATTCGTTCTTTTTTTAAAAAGGAAACGCCCCAAGCTAAAAATGTAATAGGGACAAGATAGCTTGCACTTCCGAAACCTTGTTCTAAGAGATCGGCTATAATTGCACCTATAACACCCCCATAATTTTGAAGAGGTCCATCAACAACCATATTCCAAGAGGGATCAAGAGGATCATAACTGTATAAACTTCCTCCTATAAATATTGCAACAGCCAGTAAGCTAAGCCCTGCAAGTTCTTCTATTCTATGAAGTAAAAAAGTTTTTACAATTGTTGAAAAGAAGGATTTTTTTTCTGAATGGGTTCTGTACTTATTCATAGAAAATATCATTTTAAAATATGCTAATTTATTGCAAAAGACATTATAACGCGCATAGATTAAATATTATTTGTTCCTAAAAGTCTACAGATCTAATTAATTTTTTAAGGAAGAAGACTATATTTTAACTTGAAACATTGATTTTTGGCTTTAAAAAGATATATTATAATAAAGTATATTTTTCTTTTATAATTCCACTAAAGAGGTCTTTTTAACCTTGAAAAATTGGATTCAAGCTATTGCTCTTTATAAAGAACCACGCATTCTAAGTATTTTATTTTTAGGTTTTTCAAGTGGTCTTCCATTTTTATTAACTTTAGCAACTTTGCACGTGCGTCTTTCAGAGGTTGGCGTTAATAAGACAACTATAGGTTTATTTGTTTTCGTAACGCTTCCGTATACTTTAAAATTTTTATGGGCTCCTATTATAGATAGTTGGAAATTTCCTTTTTTTTGTCGCTTTTTTGGGAAAAGAAAGGGATGGATGCTCGTTACGCAATTTGCCTTGATGATTTCGTTAATCTTATTGGGAATTGCTGATCCTTCTCAAAATATCTGGCTGACAGCCGGGGCAGCGACCCTTGTTGCTTTCTGTTCTGCAACTCAAGATAGTGTGATTGAGGCGTATCGTGTAGAATCTTTAGAAGGAAAGAAAGCTGGCGTCGGTGCTGGTGCAAGTGTCTTTGGCTATCGTCTTGGGATGTGGGTTGCTGGAGCAGGTGCTCTTTATATTGCTTCCTTTTTTAGTTGGTTTGTGACGTATATTTTTATGTCTTTTTGCGTTGTCATAGGAATGGTTGCCACACTTTTAAGTCATGAACCACGACATTCAAACCTCGTTCAAAAACCGTTGTCGGCTCAAAAGCTTGAAAAAAGGTTCCATACATATGTTTTTTCACCAATGAAAACTTTTGTTAAGCGAGAAGATTGGGTAATAATTATTCTTTTCATTCTTTTTTATAAATTTCCCGACACGGTTTTAAATGTCATGAGTGTACCTTTCTTACTTGAGATTGGTTTCACAAAACTTGAAATTGCAAACGTTGCAAAATTTTTTGGGATAGGCGCAATGATGTGTGGGGGGCTTACAGGCGGTATTTTTTTAATGCGTAAACCTTTAATAGAAAATCTCTTTATTTGTGGTTTTTTACAAATTCTTTCTTGTTTTATGTTTATTGCTCAAGTGTATGCGGGCCATAATATTTTAATGTTATTTGCAACAATTGGGATTGAAAACTTTGCGTGTGGTATGGGGACTGCAGCTTTTATTACGTATCTTTCATCTTTATGTCGTATGCCACATACAGCGACACATTACGCTCTTTTGTCATCTATAGGTTCTTTTGCACGTGTTACTTTTTCTTCGATCTCAGGATGGCTGGCAGATCATCTTAATTGGTATGATTTTTATGCTTTAAGTGCTGTTTTATGCTTTCCTATGCTTATTCTATTATTTTTGAAGAATGCATCCTTTAGCACCTCGGAAGGTACCCAGCCTTTTTATAGAAAAGGGGCATAAAATAAGCCTAAAAATTAATCAATAATACCTCAATGAATACCGAAATTCTCATCAAAAGATTTTACTTTTCTGGAAGTTCGAATGAACTTGCAGGCCACCTCGTACTGCCACACGCTAAGACAAGAGCTTATGCTATATATGTCCATTGCTTTACATGTTCAAAGGATCATCATGCAAGCAGACGTATTACTACAGAACTTGCACAGCAAGGAATTGCGACATTACGATTTGATTTGACAGGCTTAGGTCAAAGCCAGGGAGATTTTGCTAAGACTAACTTTACAACGAATGTTCAAGATATTATTGCGGCAGCTCAATATCTTAAGAATCAATATAAGCCTGCTACTTTACTTATTGGTCATTCTTTAGGGGGAACGGCTTCCTTAGTAGCGGCGACACAAATAGAAGAGATGCGAGCTGTGGTTACTTTGAATTCTCCTTATGATCCTTCTCATGTTGCAAAGAGGGTAGCTTCTGTAAAGGATGAGGTGGTCCTCAATGGAGAAGCAGCAGTTCAAATTGAAGGAAGACAATTTAAAATCCAAAAGCATTTTTTTGAGGTTTTAGAGCATTACAATATGGAGCAGATTCTTGCTTCTCTTAAAGCGGCTTTGCTTGTGATGCACGCGCCAACAGATCCAGTTGTTAATGTTCGGAATGCAAGCCAAATATTCTCGGCAGCTTCTCATCCAAAAAGTTTTATTAGTCTTGAAGGAATGGATCACTTATTAACCAATCCAAAAGATGCTTTCTATATTGCAAACCTTATTAATGTTTGGGTAAGTCATTATATTGATGTTTGATAGAAATATTGCGTCTTTTAAAAGATAAATATTCCGAGAGCACATTAAATTTTATAATATTGTTTATACCACTCTATAAATTTTGGAATACCTTCTGAAATAGGGGTGGTAGGGGAATAATATAGATCTTGTTCAGCGGCTGTAATGTCGGCTAAGCTTTCTTGAACATCGCCTGCTTGTAATGGAAGCATCTCTAAGGTTGCTTTTTTCTCCAGAGCTTCTTCAATAAAATTAATGAAATCAAGAAGTTTTTCGCTTTTATTGTTTCCAAGGTTATATACTTTGTGGGGAGGTAACGAAGCCTCCTGTGAGGGAGGGGATTTGAGTGCGCCTATAATACCTTTTACGATATCGTCAATATAAGTAAAGTCGCGTTTCATCTCTCCATGGTTAAAGACTTGGATGGGGTGGCCATTAACGATGGCTTTTGTAAATAAAAAAACAGCCATATCTGGACGTCCCCAAGGTCCATAAACTGTAAAAAAACGAAGTCCAGTAGAAGGGATGCGGTAAAGATGAGCATATGACTGTGTCATAAGTTCATCTGCTTTTTTGGTCGCAGCGTATAAGGAAACAGGCGTATCACATCGATCTTCTACAGAAAAAGGTAGCTTGGTATTCCCTCCATAAACCGAAGATGAACTTGCATAGATAAAATGCTTAAACCCCTCACGATGGCGGGCTAATTCTAACATAACCATATGACCCATTATATTCGCTTCTACATAAGCAAAAGGATTTATCAACGAATAACGCACACCAGCTTGAGCCGCCAGATGTACAATCTGTGTAATATCAGAATGTTTATCCCAAATTTGTTGCATTTGAGAGCGATCAGCAATATTTGCTTGATAAAATTTAAAATTTGAAAAAGATCTTAAATTTTCTAGACGCGCTTGCTTGAGTGTAACATCATAGTAATCATTTAGATTATCAATCCCAACAATTGAATAGCCGTTTTTAAGAAGATATGAAGCTAAGCTGTAACCAATAAAGCCAGCTACACCGGTGACAAAAATAGGCGAAGAAGATGTTAACATTATAGACTCTTTTTTAACCTTTGATCCTTTATTGAATCAATTAAATTTTGGTAGAATTCTTTTCAAATGTTTCATGCATAAAGCAAGTTAATACTATAGCAATCAAAAGACATACTGGAATAGAAAGTAAAGCGAATTTCCAGTTAGTTAGTGTATAAAAGGGAATTCCTTGTTCAATTTTACCATCCCAAAATTTATCTAATACCCAACCTACAAAAGGTTGAAATATAACGCCGCTTAACATAACGATCATATTTGTAAGACCTAGAGTAAGGCCACTCATTGAACTCGGGATGATTTCACATATTGCCGCAAACCCAAGTAATTGCCCTGTAAAGGAAGCGCCAGTTAGGAAGAGTAAAACATACATCAAAGGCAAGGGAACAGGAATAAAAACAATGATGATATAAAAAAATAGAGAAAACGTTGCACCAATTATCATTGGCTTACGACGTGTCTGGAAATAATCTGATAGATAAGTTGTAATAGGGCTTGCAATCGCAATCCCAAAAAAGATCATTGCAATCGCACTCGCAGCTATTTTGCGCTCTATATGATAGACTGTACTAAGATAAGGGACACCCCATAGATCAGCAAAAGCAGCAAGAGGGACATACATGAGTGAACTATAAACTGCAATAAACCAGAATTGCGGGGTTTTTAAAAGTCGAGTTAGGCTTTTGCCTAAGTCACGTGCTGAAGGAAAAGAGGTTTCACTTACAGTAGAACTGTTTTTATCACGAATAATAAACCACATCGCCGAGGCTAATATAAGGCCTAAACCACTCATGAGAAAGAGGGAAGATCTCCATCCTATATGCTCAAGTAAAAAGGCTAAAGGAGCTCCTCCGGAAGTTGCACCAAGAGTACCTAAAACCATTGTGAAGCCAATTACCTTACCTACTTTTTGAGGGGGGAACCATAAGGTAGCTAGCTTTAATGTTCCAATAAATGCACAAGCTGAACCTGCTCCCATGAGTAATCTCCCTACAGAAGCAAGAGAGAGAGCATCCGCAGTTGCAAATAAGAAAGTACCAACCACGCAAAGTAAAGTTGAAAACGTTAGAACTCGTCGTGGACCAAAGCGATCCATGATAAATCCTAAAGGGATTTGTAAAGCATCATAAGCATAATAATAAAAAGCACTTAAAATTCCTAAAACATAACTATTGACTTGAAAAGCAACCATCAAGTCATTTGTCATAACACTTGGGGAAACGCGTAAAACAAACTGATAACAATAAAATAATCCCCCACATGACCATATTGCCCAGGGAATGTAACGTAATAAAGAAGGGTTTTTTATAAAATGCATGACGACTTTCTAACAAAGAAAATAAAAGGGTTCAAGTGTACACGGAAAGGCATTATGAAACTGATTCTGATGTAAGGGGTTTTTTAAAATCTTCCGGAAAAGTTTCAGGAATGAATTTTATCAATAAGAGAGCAATAAACACACTAAAGGGAATGGGCATTAGAGCAAAGCGCCATTCACTTAAAGTGTAATCAGGCAATCCATTGGTTGTTTTTCCTTGCCAAAATTGATCTAATAGGCCGCCTACAAGGGGGAGACATATCACACCACTTAGCATCACAATCATATTTGCGAATCCTATGGCTACACCACTGGTAGAGTGAGGAACAATGTCGCAAATTGAAGCAAATGAAAGAATTTTACCTGAATAAAATACGCCAGCTAAAAAAAGCAAGATATACATGCTACTTAAAGGAACATTTGGCATATAGATAATGAGTATATATGTAACTAGAGAGCCAACAGCTGAGATAATCATAGGCCAAAGACGGGTCCTATAATGATCTGAAAGAAATGTGCTAATGGGAGCTCCTATCGCGGCTCCAACAAAAATCATAGAGATAACTGATGCTGCTAAAGGTCGTTCAAGAGAATAAATTTCACGAATGAAAGGAACACCCCATAGGTCGGCAAAAACAGCAATTGGAACATACATTAAAGCACTATAAACTGCGATGATCCAAAGTTTAGGCATGCGAACAATAGTCAAGAGCCCTTTCAGGAGTGAAGCACTATCGTTTTCTGAATTTGTAGATTGATTCCAAGGTGTATGCCATGGATTTTTATCTTTTACGACAAACCAAATTGTGGTTGCCAAGATGAGTCCAATCAAAGCCAAAAAAAGGAAAGTACTTTTCCAGCTCGTTTTTTCAACAAGAAAAGCTAAAGGAGCTCCCCCTAAGCTTGCGCCTAATGTCCCTAAGAAAATTGTAAGACCAATAAGTCGACCTACACGTTGAGGGGGGAACCATAAAGTAATTAATTTAATGCTTCCTAAGAGAGCGCACGCAGCACCTGCTCCAATTAAAAGCCGTCCAAATGAGGCTACTGCAAGTGTATCTGCAACTGAAAATATTAAAGTTCCAATGACGGTTGTTAAGCAAGATAAAGCCAGAATTTTACGTGGCCCGAATCGATCAACAATCATTCCTATTGGGACTTGCATGATCGCATAAGCATTGTAAAAGAAAGCGGAAAGTACGCCAAGGGCATAACTTTGAACACCGAAATGACGCATCAGATCTTCTGTTATAATGCTTGGTGAAATGCGCAGAATAAATTGAAAAAAATAAAAAAAACTTCCACAGGCCCAAATTTTCCAAGAAAGTAAAGGATCCTTTAATGCTTGGTTAGAAGTGGATGTTCGTTCTAAAGTCATAAGGCTCAATACTCCTTGCGAAAGCTTGCGAAGTTTATACTGTTTTTATGCCGTTTACTTTTCGCAAGGGTTGAATGTAACTCTTTCTCACAAAGATGCAACTATAAACCCACTGATCAGTCCATTTTTATTTTTAACCACAATTCATAATTGACGCTTTCGTAAGCCCATGATATATAATTAGCACTCTTCCTGTTTAAGTGCTAATGTGGGGCTTAATTGTAGTTGAAGAGCAACTTTCGTCTTTTAGAGAAAGGAGACAAGACATGAAATTTAAACCACTTCACGATCGCGTGCTTGTAAGGCGCATCGAACAAGAATCTAAAACTGCAGGTGGGATTATCATCCCTGATACAGCGAAAGAAAAACCTATTGAAGGTGAAGTTCTTGCTGTTGGCTCTGGTGTTTCAGATGATGCCGGTAAAATCAGACCTCTCGATGTTAAGGTTGGTGATCGTATTGTCTTTGGCAAATGGTCCGGAACCGAAGTTAAAGTTGAAGGCGAAGAATTATTGATTCTTAAAGAATCTGATATTTTTGGCATTCTAGCCGCTTAACGGATGATAATTAATTAAAGGAGACAAATTAATCATGTCAGCAAAAGAAGTAAAATTTTCGACTGATGCCCGTACACGTATGTTACGTGGTGTCGATACCCTTGCAAATGCTGTAAAGGTAACTCTTGGACCAAAAGGTCGTAATGTTGTATTAGCAAAGAGTTTTGGGGCACCACGTATCACAAAAGATGGTGTGTCCGTTGCAAAAGAGATTGAACTTGAAGACAAGTTTGAAAATATGGGCGCGCAAATGGTGCGTGAAGTTGCTAGCAAAACCAACGACATAGCTGGTGACGGAACAACGACAGCAACAGTTTTAGCTCAAGCTATCGTTCGCGAGGGTGCAAAAGCCGTTGCTGCTGGAATGAACCCTATGGATCTCAAGCGAGGTGTTGATTTAGCTGTGACTGCCGTGGTTGAAGACCTTAAGGCACGTTCAAAGAAAGTCTCGACTTCTGAAGAAATCGCACAAGTTGGTACCATTTCTGCTAACGGTGAAATTGAAATTGGTAAAATTATTTCAGAAGCGATGGATAAAGTTGGTAAGGAAGGCGTTATTACGGTTGAAGAAGCAAAATCATTTGCAACTGAACTTGAAGTTGTTGAAGGTATGGAATTTGACCGTGGTTATATTTCTCCATACTTCGTAACAAATGCAGAAAAGATGGTTGCTGACCTCGAGAATCCATTCATTTTAATTCATGAAAAGAAGCTCACAGGTTTACAAGCAATGCTTCCAGTGTTGGAAAAAGTTGTCCAATCTGGTCGTCCGCTTTTGATTATTGCTGAAGATGTTGAAGGAGAAGCGCTTGCAACGCTCGTTGTAAACAAACTTCGTGGTGGCCTCAAAGTGGCAGCTGTTAAAGCACCAGGCTTTGGTGATCGTCGTAAGTCAATGCTTGAAGACATTGCAATCCTTACAAACGGACAAGTTATTTCCGAAGATGTTGGTCTAAAGCTTGAAAGTGTCACAATTGACATGCTTGGAACTGCGAAAAAAGTAGTTATCGACAAAGAAAACACAACTATCATTAACGGTGCTGGAGCGCCAAAAGATATTGAAGCACGTTGCAATCAAATCCGTGCACAAATTGAAGAGACAACTTCCGATTATGATCGTGAGAAGCTTCAAGAGCGCCTTGCTAAGCTCTCAGGCGGTGTTGCTGTGATCCACGTTGGTGGGGCAACAGAAGTTGAAGTTAAAGAGCGTAAAGATCGTGTTGAAGATGCTCTTAATGCGACACGCGCCGCTGTAGAAGAAGGTGTTGTTCCTGGGGGTGGTGCTGCGCTTCTGTATGCAATTCCTTCTTTAGATAAGGTTAAATTTGTTAATGATGAGCAACGTGTTGGTATCGATATCATTCGTCGTTCACTTCAAGCGCCAATTCGCCAAATCGTAACAAACGCTGGTGAAGATGGTTCAGTTGTTGCAAGCAAGCTCATTGAAGGCAAGGATCAAAAACTAGGATATGATGCCCAAAATGGTCAATACGTTGACATGTTTAAAGCTGGTATTATTGATCCAACGAAAGTTGTTCGTACAGCGCTTCAAGATGCTGCTTCGATTTCAGGTCTCTTGATCACAACAGAAGCCATGGTTGCTGATATTCCTGAAAAGAGGGATGTGGCACCTGCAATGCCAGGCGGTATGGGTGGCATGGGCGGAATGGGCGGCATGGGTGGTATGGATTTCTAATCCTACCCAAGCTCACACAGTTCAAAGAGAAAGGGCTGCAGAAATGCAGCCCTTTTTTATATACGTCTAATGCTTAATGTTTACTGCGTTTGACCGTATAGCCTTTATTTTCTGTCCATGCGAGAATATCCGGGACATGAGCAAGTCCTACAGCAATAAACGTCCCCTTTAAGCGAATATATTCTTCAATCTTAGGAAGCCATGCTTGGGTTCTTAGATCAGTGGTTATTGAAGGAGAAATATTTTCTACCAATATTATACCGTCATGATAGTCTCGAAAAATAGGACTCCGCACCATATCTTGTATAAAAGAAAAACTATTTTTTTTATGTCTATTTTTTGCAAAATTCATGATGTGGTTAACAAAATATTGAATCGCACCAAAAGTTAACGAATCTCTTTCTTCTTTAAACTCTGTAAAATCTGAGTCAGATCTCAGATCAATAGTGTCTAAGGCATAATTTGGTTTTGAAGAAGATTGAGCATATTCAATTAAGGACGCATCCATTCCTCTTATCTCACGCGTTTGATCTTGTGCCCGCTCAATTAAGGTAATGACTTTATCAACTGCTGCCGGATGGAGTTTATTTAAATCAGTTATAGTTAGTTCCAGTTCTTTATCTTCAAATAAACTGAGAATATACTGACGTTCTTCATTTGAAAAAGAACCGCTCCAATCAGCTAAAAAATTGGTTATCTTTAATCTATCTTTCGCTTGCCAGTCCTCCAAAAAAGTTATTTTTTTCTCTTGAGTGTAATCAGTAAGCTCTTTAATTATTTGTTCGTCGTACCAACTCGACCAAAACTCTCCTTCTTTTTTAACCAATCTTTCAGTTTCAGAAGCTAAGTCCAAAAAGAGACCACTTTCTTGAAGCTCTTGATAAGTTATAGGTCTATCTTCATCTTCATAGCCATGACCCAATTCCGTAATGAATCTTTCGGCTTTCGAAACTGCTTTTAAAACAGAATAAGGCATCATGAAGTAAGGGTAAGTATGGTTTGTTCCTAACAAAACAAACTCTTTTAATTCTTTTAAACCTTCTGGAGGCGTAAGTTTATAGAGAAAAGGTCTTTGTTGTCGTGGCGCAGGAGAAAGAGCTAGATCTTTTATTTGTGCGTTAAAGGATTTTGTCACTTGTTCCGCTTGTGACGATAAATCTTCGTCTACTACTATAAGTCCACCAGCTGAGCTATAAGTAATCGCACAAAAATGCATGAATACAACAACTAGAAGTCGCTTCTTAAAAAAAATGGTCATGTGATATCCCTTATCATTTTGCAATTGATAAGGCGTTTAATTATCACAATTATGTCAATTAGTAAATAAAAAAGCAAATGTGAGGCAAAATTACTTCTTTTTAGCAATATGAAGCATTTGCTTGATTTCCGTCAATTCATCTTTAAGGCTTTTGATGTAATTATTGAAGAGGCGAGACTATGCTCCCCATGTCTATTTAATTTTCACTGCGTTTGACCGTATAGCCTTTATCTTCTACCCACGCGAGAATATCCGGGACATGAGCAAGTCCTACAGCAATAAACGTCCCCTTTAAGCGAATATATTTTTCAATCTTAGGAAGCCATGCTTGGGTTCTTAAATAGCTTTCATTTGACCAAAAATTATCACCTACTGTTGAATCTTCTGCGAAGTTTCCTTGATGATATTGATAAAAAAAGAGTTCACGCATTTCTTCTGCAAACGAAGATGTTTTATTTGTTAAGAAAGGTTCTAACAGTAATGGAATGCTCTCAACAAGAGCGTTAATGTTATGTAAATTAAGAGAATTGATATGTTTTTTCATAGTAGCCAAGCTTATCATGAGTGTTACACTGTCTAAGCCATAGAGATGCTTATTAGCTTGGTGAGCAGACTCATTTAAATAGTCATCTATCCCAGTTACAGAAGATAAAGTAGAAGATTCTAAATGAAGAAGAGTAGTTAATGCTGCAGGATGGAATCTACTAATATCTTTTAAATTTAACCCATAAAAGTTTTTGTTAAGCAGTTCAAGAGCATATTCATTTTCTTCTTTAGAAAGGGAACTTCCCCAATTACTTAAGAGTTGTGCGATTTCTTGTTCGAAATATGCTTGTTTTTCTTGTAAAAATCTTGCTTTCCATTCTTCCGTATAAAGTAAAGGATCTTCAGTTATTTTTTGTTCAGACCATGTTTTCCAGAAATCTAACTCTTTTTTAACAAGGTGCTTAGCTTGAGAAGAAACATTCACAATAACACCAGCACTTTCAAGTTCTTGCTTGATTAGCAGATGATCTTCTTTAATGTCTCCATCACCACTTTCAGTAACAACTTGTCGAGCTTTCGAAACTGCCTTTAAAACAGAAGAAGGCATCATGAAATAAGGATAGGTATGTGTTGTTCCTAACAAAGAAAATTTTTTCAAGTTTTTTGCACCTTCTGGAGGCGTAAACTTATAGAGAAAAGGTCTATGTTGTCGTGGGGCAGGGGAAAGTGTCAAATCTTTTAACTGAACAATAAAGGATTTTCTTACTTGTTCTGCAACTAACAATTTCCTTACAGTTGAAGAGGACTTGAGATACCAAGGACGGGGATTGAATGTTTCTAATCTACCGCATGATCTTAAGTTTTTTAAATCTTTGACTAGGGACAGAGTAAAATGAGAAAATTTTTTTTGTTGAGGAACTAAGATCAACGCTAAGCTCTCATCGTGAATCCTAGAAGACCTTTTTACTTTTTCTTCTTGAGACGGGATGTCAACTTCAACCTCATTAAAAGAAGCCCAAGTTGGTGAAAAAAAATGCATGAATGTGGCAACTAAAAGAGATTTATTTAAAGCATTGATCATATGATATCCTTTATCATTTTAATGATAAGGAAGTTAAGTATCAAAATAATGTCTTTTAGTAAATAAAAAACGAGTGAGATGGAAAATCTACTTCTTTTTAGCTAAATGAAGTATTTGTTTAATTTCTGCCAATTCATCCTTAAGGCTTTTGACATGATTATCAAGAGGATGAGTGCCTTTACGACGCATATCTTCTTCGACAACTTCGGACATTGCGCCCACGATTGTTCCCACAACAAGATTGAAGATAAAATATCCAAGAACTGAGTTAAAGATCATAAGAAAAATCCAAGCATCTGGATAATATTTCGCCATGTTGTCGGATGTTTCAAGCCAAGTAAATTCACCAACCATGCTAAAAAGTGTTCGCATTGAGATTCCAATATTCCCAAATAGTTCTGGTGCATGTTCACGATAAAGTTCTGTTGAAATTAAACTAAAAGAATAGAAAAATATAAAAGCTAAAAAAGACACGCTTATGATGCCGGGTGCAGACTTCGCAAGGCCTTGAATAATATGGCGGGTTCTTGGAAAAATATTGAGCACGTTAAGGCTACTTAATCCCCTAAAAACAATAAGGATTTTGTGTGTAAAAGAGGCAGGATAAAGCGCTGCAAGAATTAATAAAAGATCAAAGATATTCCAATAATTTTCAAAAAATTTACTTTTCGTGATAGCCAGTCGGAAAATCATTTCAGCCACAAAAAGATAGAGAATTCCTTTTCCAATGATCTCTAACAAGAAGCCATGATTTTGTTTAATTTCTGGCATTGTCTCAAGCCCAGAAACGACGGCAATGATGCACACGCAAGTAAGAATTAAGTAATGTATGGGTTTCGATTCAAAGAATTCATGAACGATTTCTGCAAAAGTTTTAAGTTCTTTCTCAGCTTTTCTTGTGGCTTTTAAAAGTTGATTTTTCTTGGTCATTGTTCGGTATTCTTTCCTAAACTTGACTATAGTATTTCAAAAGAAAATTAATGAATCGTTAAACGTTAATTTGCTCAATAGCTTAGAGTGTGATATGTCAAGGCCATGTTAACGCTTAAAAATCTTACTTATCGAATTGCTGGGCGCACCCTTTTAGATGAGGCTTCGCTGCAGATGGATCGTGGCCAAAAGATTGGCCTTGTTGGACGTAATGGTATCGGCAAATCAACTTTGTTTCGCTTGGTTTTAGGACAGATACATGCTGATGGCGGAGATCTTACTTTTGCCTCAAGCTTTAAGGTTGCAACGGTTGCTCAAGAAGCGCCTGGAGGCGATGTTTCAGCCTTAAATTTTGTCATTGAAGCGGATGCTGAACGGACAGCTTTATTGCAAGAGGCTGAAACGTGTGAAGATCCTGATCGTATCGGTGAGATTCATGATCGTCTCATGACGATTGATGCTTATACCGCAGAATCTCGAGCAGCAAGAATTCTGTTGGGGCTTGGTTTTTCAGAAGAACACCAGCATCGGTCCTTATCAAGCTTTTCTGGGGGCTGGAGGATGCGTATTGCGCTTGCCGCTTGTCTTTTCCAATACCCTGATCTTTTATTGCTGGACGAGCCTACAAACCATCTTGATTTAGAGGCAGCGCTCTGGCTTGAAAATTTCTTAAAAAGCTATAATGCAACCCTATTAATTATCAGCCATGATCGAGAATTCTTGAATAATGTTGTGACCAAGATTTTTCATTTACACCGCGGGAAAATTACCACTTACAATGGAAATTATGATTTTTATGAGAAAACCCGTAAAGAACAATTAGCTTTCGGGCAAGCCTATAACGAGAAGATAGAAGCGCAAAAAAAGCATATGATGAAATTTGTGGATCGCTTCCGGGCGAGTGCCACAAAAGCTCGACAAGCGCAAAGTCGGCTTAAGGCTATTGAAAAACTTGAGCCTTTATCTTTAGCGGAAAACGATCCCACCTTAAAGTTAGATTTCCCAGAAACTGAAACTTTACCGCCACCTTTTGTGACCTATGATAAGGTTGCCCTTGGTTATGGGGACAAAACTGTTCTACAAAACTTACGTGGTACCATCGGTCCTGAAGATCGTATTGCCTTGCTAGGTGCGAATGGTAATGGGAAATCTACTTTTGCTAAATTTTTAGCGGGACGTCTTGAGCCTAAAGAGGGACATTTTCATCGCTCTCCTAAATTACGTGTCGGCTACTTTCATCAACATCAAGTTGAAGATTTGAAAAAGGGGGATACAGCTTACCAACACGTTGCAGATTTGATGCCAAAAGCCTCTGAAACAGTCGTAAGATCTTTTCTCGGTCGTTTTGGGTTTGATAAGATTAAGAGTGATGTGCCTGTTGAAAAGCTATCAGGAGGTGAAAAAGCACGTCTTGTGATGGCTTTAATTTCATCGCAAAAACCTCACTTGCTTATTTTTGATGAGCCTACAAACCATCTTGATGTTGAAATGCGCGAATCTCTCATGATGGCGATTAACAACTTTGCTGGTGCCGTCATTCTTATTACCCATGATTGGCATTTATTAAAACATACGGCGGACCGTCTTTGGCTGGTTGCTGAGGGTACAATCCGGCTTTATGAAGGCGATCTTGAAGATTATCGTAAAGTTGTTTTAGGGGGCTCTAAAAAGGAAGAAAAGAATAAAGGAAAGAAAAAATAGCCTTTTTCTTATGAAGTTCCTTCAACCGTGGCAGTCTCACTTGATGATTTTAGGGAAGAAGCTTTGGCTTCCTCAAAACCACATGTCCCTGAAGACCGTTTTAAAACAGAAGAATCTTTTTTTTCAGGTTGTTCTGTGGTTGGTGTGGGAGGAATTTGTTGCTGGAGTGAAGCCCCCCACTCTTTTTTGAATAACGCGAATGAAGCTGGAAGGCAATTCTCATCAATTATATCTGTCTCTAAAATCTCTCCTTTGATTTCAGGAATAGCAAAAATAACAATTTGTTTTAACTTGGAATATAAAGGTGTGTTGACGATATCTCTTTCAAAAATATCTCTGTTTCCTTTACCATCATCAATAAAGAAGAGTTGCTGAAAGGAAAAATCATTTCCACAAATAATGGAAGGAGCAAAAGCTTTTTGACGAAAATAAATAGTCGGCTTATTCATATCTTTAACAGAAATTACATTACCTTTCTTAACGTATTTATATGTATCATTTCCAAATTTCTTCGTTCCTTCTTCAAGAGGTTCATGCAGATTAAAAGTTGGACCTAAATGATGCTGTTCGACACGTGCAAAAGTTTCAGCAGGCGTTTTCCAAGCACTTGCAAGCAATATAAGAATATGGCGTGCTTTACGAAGATAGGCATAATAAACCGGCATATCACCACGTGGACAGAAAAGATTATCAATGTTTAGGTGGGGGTCAGAAAACCTGGTATAAACACCATCTCCGTCTGTGAGGAGAAGAGAATTCGGATAAAATGGGAATGTTCAAATAAGTGTGTCACGGTTTAATTGTTCAGCTCTAATTTGAGCCG
>VFQO010000301.1_pt1 | contig 58376 bp, 54 predicted proteins | sample 3512331 | NCBI WGS metagenome assembly VFQO01 (sample SAMN10412371, study PRJNA504923) | tailings metagenome | isolation source: Replicate 3 from Balatoc abandoned mine | place: Philippines: Itogon, Benguet | collected 2017-08-28 | reverse complement strand
TCGCCTGGGCGCGCGAACGCATTGCCGCCTTCAAGGCGCCCAAGAGCGTCGATGTCATCCCGCTGATGCCGCGCAACGCCAGCGGCAAGATCCTGCGCCGCGAGCTGCGCGCGCCCTATTGGGAAGGGCAGGAGCGGCAGGTTTCGTAAGATGAAACAGCACGCCCCTGCCACTTTGCGCAACCGCGAGCCTATCGCGGCGGTTCTCGCGCAGGAATTGCCCGCGCGCGGCACGGTGCTCGAAATTGCGGCGGGGACCGGGGAGCACGCGGTATTCTTTGCGGAACATTTCGCCGCGTTGCGCTGGCAACCGACCGACCCCTCGCCCGAGGCGCTGGCCTCGATTGCCGCCTATCGCGACGAATATGCCGGCACCAACCTTGCCGCGCCGCTGCTGCTTGATGCAGCCGATCCTGACCGCTGGCCGGTGGACAGCGCGGATGCGGTCGTGTGCATCAACATGGTCCACATCAGCCCGTGGGAAGCGACCTTGGGCCTGTTCGGGGGAGCTGCCCGTGTGCTGAGCAAGGCAGCGCCGCTGATCCTTTACGGACCCTATATCGAGGCGGGGGTGGCAACGGCGCCGTCCAACCTCGAATTCGACGCCAGCCTGAAAGCGCGCAACCCGCTGTGGGGCCTGCGCGAGGCCGAGGCGCTTGATGCGCTTGCCAGCCAGCACGCCATGACCCGCACAGCGCGCCATGCGCTGCCGGCCAACAACATCATGCTGGTATACAGACGCGCTTAATCGATCGCGCGCTTGCCGGCCTGACCGACCGACTTGATGTCATCGCCAAGGCCATCGACTGTGTTGCAGGCCGAGGCAGTCAGCGCCAGAGCGGCGAGGGCGGCAGCGGTAAGGGCATTGCGGATCATCGGGCGGCTCCAATCGAATTGAAATACAATCCGATCAAAGCCGCCCAATCCTGAAGATTTCCTGACTTTGCGGCGAAACGCCGCGCGGGCGAGGCGGAAAGCGTCAGATTTTCTTCCTCATACCGTGCGGGGGCGCTGGCAGGGGGCAAGCCCCATCCTATTCGCCCGGTTGCACGCGGGCCCGGGCGAGTTGCCGTTCGCGCCATGCGATCAGCACGCCTGCCCCGATGATCAGCGGCGCACCGAGCCACAGGCTGGCCGGTGCAGCGCGATCGAAGACATAGGTGCCATAAAAGCTCGCCCACAGCAGGGCGGTGTAATCCATCAGCAGAATGACCGCTGCCGATCCGAAGCGCAGGGCAGCGGTGAGCAGGATCTGCGCCGCCACTCCGGCCAGTGCCATCGCGCCGATGATCAGCCATGTCGTCATGTCGTGCGGCCCGATCACGAAGGGAAGGATCGCGCCCATCGCCGGCGTGCTGATCGCGGCGAACCAGAACACGATGCTCCACGGGTGTTCGGTCTTGTTGAGATCCTGGATCTGGAAGCTGATGATCGAGACCATGAAAGGCGCCATCAGCCCCACCGCAACGCCTGCCAGCGTGATTCCCTGATGCTCGCCGCTGCCCGGCTGCATCACCACCACGACCCCGGCAAAGCCCATCACCACCGCGCCCCAGCGATAGGGCCCGATTTTTTCGCCGAACAGTGTCATCGCGATCAGCACCGCAAAGATCGGCGCAGTAAAGCCGAGCGTGGTCGCCTCGGCCAGCGGCAGCAGCAGGACCGCGCCATAGGTAAAGAACATTCCGAACAGGCCGGTGGCAGAGCGGATGCCGTGGGTCTTCATGCGGGTGGTGCGCAGCAGCGCCAGCCGGCCGGTCAGGGCGAGGCCCGCGCCGATCAGCACCGCAGCGGCGGCCTGCCGCCAGAAGATCAGTTCGGCCAGATGCACCCCGCGCTCTCCGGCAAGCTTGACCAGCATGCCCATCGTCGCCAGCGCAAAGGCGGCCAGCAGGCGCAGGCCGAGCGCAAGCATCGGGCGGGGGCGGGCGATCGAGCCATCCATCATCAGCGGGCTTGGCCGGTTCCCGAGGATTGCGCAAGCCGCCCGCGCGCTTACATGGGGGCGCGATGGACATGGTCGTGCAATTCGAACTGCTAAGCGATGCTGCGCAACTGGCGGTGCTGGGTGCGGCGTGCTGGGCGGTTGCGGTGTTCGCCACGCTGATGGAGCGTCGCCGCGGCCGGTTGCGGCAGGATGTGGCACGGCTCGAACAGGTCGGCTGGGTGCCGTGGACCGCGATTTTTCTGCTTGCCGCGATGCTGGGCGCAGGCCTGCTGGCGCTGAGCCTGCCCGGACTGATGAAGGGCTGACCCGTCCCGCAGGGATGGGGAGGAGGCGGAGCTTTCAGGCGACCGGCGGGGGGATCGTGTGCCTCAATACCCCTCCGACAGTCCCGCAGTCCGCCACCTCCCCATGCCTGTGGGACGGGGGGAACAGGCCAACCTTAATGCCAATCCTCGACGCCGCAGGCGTCGCAAGCGCGAACGCGCGCCCGAGCCTTTGCGAGGAAAGCCAAGGCGGACGAATGTCCGCCGCCCGGCGCTTGAGGGCGCCTGCCTTGTCAGAGGCAGGCCTCCAAACCGACGCCGCAGGCGTCGCAAGGCCAACCGGCCGCCGGCCGGTTAGGCCGAATGATCCGGGCCGGACGGCCCGGATCGCCTGCCTTACAGGCAGGCCTCCAAATACGCCTGATCGAAGCCGAACTGGCGCGCCTTTTCCAGCGTGTAGGGGCGCAGGCCCGATGAACGGAATTCGCCGAGGATCTTGCCGTCCTCGCTTTCATCCAGATATTCGAACTTGAACAGTTCCTGCGTCACGATCACGTCGCCTTCCATCCCGATCACCTCGGTGATGTTGGTGGTGCGGCGCGAACCGTCGCGCAGACGCTTCACCTGCACGATCAGGTCGACGGATTCCGCGATCTGGCGGCTGATGGCTTCCTTGGGGATCTTGATGTCGCCCATCAGGATCATGTTTTCCATACGGCCAAGGCATTCGCGCGGGCTGTTGGCGTGGAGCGTACACATCGAACCATCGTGACCGGTGTTCATCGCCGCGAGGAGGTCGAAACACTCCGCGCCGCGAATTTCGCCCAGGATGATGCGGTCCGGGCGCATACGCAGGGCGTTCTTCACAAGGTCGCCGATGGTGATCGCGCCTTGCCCTTCAAGGTTCGGCGGACGGGTTTCGAGCGGCAGCCAGTGCGGCTGCTGCAGGCGAAGTTCGGCCGCGTCTTCGATGGTCAGCACGCGCTCGCCCGGGTCGATCATCTTCGACAGGGCGTTGAGCATGGTCGTCTTACCCGAACCCGTACCGCCCGAGATGACGATGTTCATGCGGCACGCGCCGGCGATCTTCAGCGCGGTCGCCATCTTGTCCGACATCGACCCGAAGTCGCGCAGCATGTCGATGGTGATCGGCTTTTCGGAGAACTTACGAATCGAGATCGCGGTGCCGCGAAGGCTCAGCGGCGGGACGATCACGTTCACACGTGAACCGTCCTTCAAGCGGGCGTCCGCAAGCGGCGTGGTCTGGTCGACACGGCGTCCGACCTGGTTCACGATGCGCTGGGCGATCTGGAACAGGTGCTGTTCGTCGCGGAAGCGGATCGGGGCAAGTTGCAGCTTGCCCTTTTTTTCGATGTAGGTCTGGTCCGGACCGTTGACCATGATGTCGGACACGTCCGGGTCGTTCAGCAGTTCTTCAAGCGGACCAAAGCCGAGAAGTTCGTCGATCAGCACCTTTTCCAGCGCGAATTGTTCGCGCCGGTTCAATGTGACCTTAAGCTCGGCCAGCACTTCCATGATGATCGGGCGGAATTCCTCGGAGAGTTCCTCCTTGGAAAGGGTCGCTGCCGCTTCGGGATCGACACGTTCGAGCAGGCGCGGGAGCACCTGTTCCTTGATCTTGTGGACGCTGGCTTCAAAGCCGCCGACTTCGGAATTGGCTTCGCTGACCGCGGCCATGCGCTCATTCAGGCGGTCGATCGCCTCCGAGGTCGATTGCGGGCGGCTCGGGGTGGGGGGGGCTGCCGGCGCGGGGCGGGCGGGTGCTGCCTCACCCGGAATCGGCGGGAACTGCTCCCCGCCGCGCGGCAGGGCGCCTGCACCCTTCATGGGCCGCGCAACACCGAAAGCCGGCCGTGCGCCAGGCTTCATTCCGCCTGCATTGCCCTTCTTGCCGAATGCGCTCATTCCCAGTCCCCGCGGGTATCAATCCATCTCGCGCACCTCGCGCCAAACAAGCGAAGGGTGCGTCACGAAGAATGGTGAATAGGTGGGAATGGTTGTTTTTTTCCTAAGCATATCGATCTGAGCCGATCGAGGGGCTTGCTGTTAAGGAAGGTGTGGTTAGAGCGGCGCAAACGGCAGCAAGGGAAGACCTCCAGGAATGTGCGGCATTATCGGTATCGTGGGTGAAGGCAGCGTCGCGGATCGTCTGGTCGACGGGCTGAAGCGCATGGAATATCGCGGCTATGACAGCGCCGGGATCTGCACCCTGCACGATGGCGCGCTGGTGCGCCGCCGCGCGGAGGGCCGACTTGCCAATCTTGTGACTGTGCTGGCGGGCGATCCTGCGCCGGGCAATGTCGGCATCGCGCACACGCGCTGGGCCACTCACGGCGCGCCGACCGCATCCAACGCCCACCCGCATGCCACGGCCGAAGTTGCCATCGTCCACAATGGCATTATCGAGAACTACAAGGACCTGCGCGCCGAACTGCTTGCGAAGGGCCGCACCTTCGAAAGCGAGACCGATACCGAAATCGTCGCGCACCTGATCTCTGCCGAGGTCGAGGCCGGGGCCGATCCGGTCGCCGCGGTGCGCGCCGTGCTGCCGCGCCTGCGCGGGGCCTTTGCGCTCGCTATCGCTTTCCGCATGGCTCCCGATCTGCTGATCGGCGCGCGGCTCGGCTCGCCGCTGGTGGTGGGGTATGGTGCAGGCGCGCAGGAAGGCGAGATGTATCTGGGCTCCGATGCGCTCGCGCTCGCGCCGCTGACGCAGCGCATCGCCTATCTCGAAGAAGGCGACTGGGTGGTGATCCGCCATGGTTCGGCCGAGATTTTCGATGGCGAAGGCAATCCCGTCACCCGCGAAATCCAGACGTCGGGCGCCTCGGCCGCGATGGTGGAGAAGGGCAATTACCGCCACTTCATGCTCAAGGAAATCTACGAGCAGCCCACTGTGGTGGCGCAGACGCTGGCCTCCTACTTGCGCCGTTCGGACAATTCTGTGGCGCTGCCGCAAATCGATTTCGACCTGTCGGCGATCCGCCGTCTGACGATCGTCGCCTGCGGCACCAGCTTCTATGCCGGGATGGTGGCGAAATACTGGTTCGAACAGTTCGCGCGCGTGCCGGTGGACATCGATGTGGCGTCGGAATTCCGTTACCGCGATCCCGTGCTGGAGCCGGGCGGCCTTGCCCTGTTCATCTCGCAAAGCGGCGAGACGGCGGACACGCTGGCGGCGCTCAGGCACTGCAAAGCGAACGGGCAGACCATCGGCGTGGTCGTCAACGTGCCGACCAGCACCATGGCGCGCGAGGCCGATCTGCTGCTGCCGACGCACGCGGGGCCGGAAATCGGCGTGGCTTCGACCAAGGCCTTTACCTGCCAGCTTGCCGTGCTCGCCGCGCTGGCCGCGCATATGGCGGTGAAGAAGGGCCGCCTGGACCGCGAACAGGAGGCCGAAATCGTGCGCCACCTGCTCGAAGCGCCGGCTGCGCTGAACGCGGCGCTCGCCCATGATGATGATATCGCGGCAATGGCGCACCTGATCGCCCCGGCCCGCGATGTGCTCTATCTGGGCCGCGGGCAGGATTATCCGCTGGCGCTGGAAGGGGCGCTGAAGCTCAAGGAAATCAGCTATATCCATGCCGAAGGCTATGCCGCTGGCGAAATGAAGCACGGGCCCATCGCGCTGATCGACGATGCTGTGCCGGTGGTGGTGATTGCGCCTTCCGGCCCGCTGTTCGAAAAGACCGTCTCCAACATGGAAGAAGTGCGCGCACGCGGCGGGCAGGTGGTGCTGATTTCCGATGCAGAAGGCATCAAGCATGCGGGCGAAGGTTGCATTGCCACCATCGAAATGCCGGTCGTCCACCCACTGATCGTGCCGCTGGTCTACGCCGTGCCGGTGCAATTGCTGGCCTATCACGTGGCGGTGGTGAAGGGCACGGATGTCGATCAGCCGCGCAATCTCGCCAAATCGGTGACCGTCGAATAGGGGCGCACCGAAGGCGTCCGCCGCCGGGCGCCTTAACCATTTTTTTGTCTCGGATTGTCCCCAAGGATTTACGGGGGACTAACCATTCGCGGTTATGACGCGGCTGTGGTCAAACAACCTCCTTCACCGCAGCCGATGCTTTCGGGCGAATTGTCGCTGTCCGATATTCTCGGGCTGACGCGCGACCCGGCTTTCGATCCCACGCGCCTGCGCGGGGACGAACAGGCCGTTCTGGCCACGGCAAGCCGCAACCGGATGTTGGCCAACGCGCTGGTGGCTGCCTTTGTCGCCGCGATTTTCACGCCGTTGATCGGCTTTCTCGTGGTCGTCCCGTGGCTGGGCGCGCTCGCCTTTGCGCTGTATCGTTCGCGCCAGACCGATATGCTGCTGGTCGATGCCGGGCGGCGGATCAATCCCCACACGCTGGAACGCTGGCAAAACCTCAATGCGGTGGGGCTGGCGGGATGCTGGGCTGCGGCGCTGCTGGTGTTTCCGTGGTTTTCCGGCGGAGAGCAGAAGCAGGCCCTGCTGCTGTCGATCATGGCCTTGATGGCGGCCACCACCTTTGTCTTTTCCACCAGCCCGCTGAGCGTGCTGATCTATATTTCGACCGCCGGGGCGGGGGCGATTTTGTCGCAGGCGGTGGATGCCCAATGGCAGGCGGTAGGCGGGACGATCCTGTTCACGATCGCCTGCCTTGTCGCCACGATCGAGGTGCGCACCACCTTTGTGAAGGCACGCCTCGCCGAGGCGGCGGTGAGCGAGAAGGAGGCGGTCGTCTCGTTGCTGCTGCGCGAGTTCGAGGAGAACGAGGCCGACTGGCTGTGGGAAGTCGATACCGCCCGCCGCCTGCGCGCCGTATCGCCGCGCTTTGCCTTCGCGCTGGGGCGGGCGCAGAGCGAGGTTGAAGGCAAGCCCTTGCTTGAAATGATTGCGGGCACGCTGTGGTCGAGCGGGCAATTCCCGGCGAGCCTCCACGATCTCGCCGAACGGCTCAAGAACCGCGAGAACTTCTCGAACATGCTCGTTCAGGTCTCGATCCTGGGCGAGGAGCGGTGGTGGGAGCTTTCCGGCACCCCGACCCGTGACGAGCAGGGCCGCTTCACCGGCTTCCGCGGGGTCGGATCGGATGTGACCGAGCAGCGCAAGTCTTCGGAAAAGATCGCCTATCTCGCCCGCTATGACACGCTGACCCAGCTGCCCAACCGCCTGCAACTTACTGAAGCCCTGGGTGAGGCACTGCGCTATGCCGCGCAGTGGCGCGCGCGCTGTGCGCTGCTGATGGTTGATCTCGACCGGTTCAAGGCGGTCAACGATTCGCTTGGTCACATGACCGGCGACAAGCTGCTCGCGCAGGTGTCGGCGCGGCTGCAATCGCTGATGGGTGAAAACCAGATGGTCGGGCGGCTCGGGGGGGATGAGTTCGCAATCGTGATCCGCGATGCCAGCGCGCCCGGATCGGTCCGCGATCTGGCGCGGCGGGTGATCCATCGCCTCTCGGAACCCTATCAGGTCGATCATCACACCTTGTATGTGGGCGCCAGCGTCGGTTCGGCCGAAGGGCCGCGCGATGGCAGCAGCGTCGAGGAGATGATGCGCAATGCCGACCTCGCGCTGTACCGCGCCAAGGACCTCGGCGGGGGCGAACATTGCCGGTTCGAACCCGTGCTGCATGCATCGGCCGAAGAACGCCGGCAGCTCGAAGCGGCGCTGCGCAAGGCGCTTGGGCGCGACGAGATGGTTCTTCAGTATCAGCCCGTTGTCGATGCCCACAGCGAGAACGTGGTCGGTTTCGAGGCGCTGGTGCGCTGGAACAGCGCGGAGCATGGCTTTGTCAGCCCCGGCAAGTTCATCCCGCTGGCCGAGGATACCCGCCTGATCGTGCCGATCGGCCAATGGGTGATGCGCAAGGCCTGCGAGGAGGCGCGCAACTGGCCCGAACACATCAAGATCAACGTCAACGTCTCGCCCGAACAGCTGCTCGAACCCGGCTTCCATGATGAAGTGGTGCAGGCGCTTGCGGCAACGGGCCTGCGTCCCGAACGGCTTGAGATCGAGGTCACCGAAAGCATCTTCCTGCGCGATGCCACTGTGGCCCGCAATGCGCTCGAACAGGTCATGGCGCTGGGCTGTTCGGTGGCGCTCGACGATTTCGGGACGGGCTATTCCTCGTTGGGCTACCTCAGAAAGCTGAAGTTCTCGACCATCAAGGTCGACCGCACCTTTGTGCAGGGGGCGGCGCAGGGCAGTGCGGAAAGCCTCGCCATCATCAACGCAGTGGTTGCCATGGCCAAGAGCCTGAAGATGACCACCACCGCCGAAGGGGTCGAAACCGGACCGGAAGCTGAACTGATCCGCAAGCTCGGCTGCGACAAGATCCAGGGCTTCTATTTCGGCCGACCGATGGGAGCCAAGGACGCCAGATCCCTGTTCGGCATGAAGCAGGAACGCCGCGCCTGAGGCGATGCGCGCGATCAGGCGGTGGCGAAGTGCGCCAGCGCGCTTTCGATCAGGCGCCGCCCGTCAGCCCCGCCCAGCGAAGGATGCGCCGCAGCTTCGATAGCGCGTTCGGGGTGCGGCATCATGCCCAGCACCCGTCCGTTGGCGCTGAGCACCCCGGCAATATTGCGCGCCGAACCGTTGCAGCTTTCTGCGTAGCGCAAGGCAATGCGGCCTTCGCCTTCAAGCCGGTCAAGCGTTTCGGCATCGGCAAAGTAGTTGCCATCGTGGTGAGCGACCGGAATGCGGATCGTCTCGCCCGCACTATAGCCCGCCATGAAGGGCGAGGCGGTGTTCTCGACCGTCAGCGCGACCGTGCGGCAGATGAACCGCTGGCCGGCATTGCGCAGCAGCGCGCCGGGCAGCAGCCGGGCTTCGGTCAGCACCTGAAAGCCGTTGCACACGCCCAGCACGGGCACGCCGCGTTCGGCTGCGGCGATGACCGCTCGCATGATCGGGCTGGTTGCCGCCATCGCGCCCGAGCGCAGATAGTCGCCGTAGGAAAAACCGCCCGGCAAGGCGATCAGATCGAGGCCCGAGGGCAGATCGGCATCGCCGTGCCACACCCGGATTGCGGGCGTGCCTGCCACCGCTTCCAGAGCCCACGCCATATCCCGGTCGCAGTTGGAGCCGGGGAAGGTAATGACCGCCGCCCGGAACGCCATCAGCCTGCACCTTCGATCGTGAAGCTTTCGATCACTGTGTTGGCGAGCAGCTTTTCGCACATCTGGCGGATCGTCGCCTCATCCGTGCCGTCTGCCAGATCGAGTTCGATCAGCCGGCCCACGCGGACATCGGCCACGCCTCCGAACCCGAGGCCTTCGAGCGCGTGATGCACCGCACGGCCCTGCGGATCGAGCACGCCGGGCTTCAACCTGATGAGGACGCGCACTTGCATGGCCTGATGCTCCATTCTTGCCGCGGCCCGCTGCCGGGCCCTGTGCGCGCCGCTATAGCGTCCCGCCGCGCCGGTGCAATCGCGCTGATGTTGCTTCTGCACGCCGGAACGGGACGCGCCATGTCATAATCCGGTCAGGACTGCGGCCAGATTGTAACCCACTTGCCACAACTATGCAGGGATTTGCAGAAAACGGTGACAGCCGCGCGACATTCATGGCCGCAATCCTCGCGCGAATCGCCCGAAAGTGCCACCGGCGCGGCGCACCCGCTCTCCATCCGATCACAACACAGGGGTAGTCCGATGTCTCACCGCTTCTCCGCATTTCGTGCCGTCTGGGCCGGTTCGACCGTGCTCGCCGCCGCCGCTTTCGGCTTTGCCGGTCCTGCCGCCGCGCAGGATGATACCGCCGCCACGGAAGCTGACGGTCAGCTTGCCACGATCATCGTGACCGCCAACCGGCGCGAGGAAAACCTGCAGGACGTCGCCGTTTCGGCTGACATTCTCGATTCCGAGCGCGTCGGCGCGATCTTCAGCGGCACCGCCGATATCACCGCACTGGCCGGCACCGCGCCGGGCCTTAACGTCGAAAGCTCGAACGGGCGTGTCGCCCCGCGCTTTTACATCCGCGGCCTTGGCAACACCGATTTCGACCTTGCCGCCTCGCAGCCGGTGTCGGTGATCCTCGATGATGTCGTGATGGAAAACGTCACGCTCAAGAGCTTCCCCATCTTCGATGTCCAGCGCGTCGAAGTGCTGCGTGGGCCGCAGGGCACCCTGTTCGGCCGCAACACCCCGGCCGGGATCGTCAAGATCGATTCGATCAAGCCCAGCCACGACACCTCGGTGGCCGCTTCGCTGTCGTTCGGCAGCCTCGACACCATCGGGCTGAACGGCGCTGTGGGCGGGTCGATCGTCAAGGATGTGCTGGCGTTCCGCGCCTCGGCGCAGATCCAGAAGCGCGGCGAGTGGATCGACAACGGCTTTACCGGCCGTGACAATGTGCTCGGCGGCTATACCGACATCGCGATGCGCGGCCAGTTGCTGTTCACCCCGAACGAGCGGGCGAGCGTGCTTGCCGCGGTCAATTTCCGCGATCTGGCCGGCTCGTCGACCTTCTTCCGCGCCAATATCCTTGGCCCCGGCAACAACCGCCTCAACGCCAATTACGATCGCAACACGGTGTTCTATGACGCCGGGGGCGGCAATCAGGCCAATTACAACCAGTTCGGCGCGACCCTGACCGCGTCCTACGAATTCGACGGCGCAACGCTGACCTCGATCACCAGCCACTGGACCAGCGAAGGCTCCAGCCGCGGCGATATCGATGGCGGTTTCGGCGCGGTGTTCCTGCCGGGCGGCGGCGGTCCGGGCCTTATCCCGTTCCCGTCGGACACGCAGGATTCGCTCGATCTGGAACAGACCACACAGGAAGTGCGCCTCGCCTCCAATGGTGAAGGCCCGCTCAGCTGGCAGGTCGGCGGTTTCTACTTCACCAGCGATTTCGATGTGACCACGGTCGGCTTCACCTTCCCGCCGCCGGTCACCGTCAATCACACCAATGATGCCTGGGCGCTGTTCGGTCAGGTCAGCTACCAGCTGACCGATACCCTGCGCGCCACCGGCGGTATCCGCTACACCGACGATCAGAAGGACTTCTTCGTGCGTTCGGGCGCCGCGCCCCAGCCGCGCAGCGTGGGCGATGAACAGTTCGACTGGGACATCAGCCTGTTCGCGGACCTTTCGGAAGACGCCAGCGTCTATGCCAAGGTCGCCAACTCGTTCCGCGGGCCGACCATTCAGGGCCGCGACGTTGCCTTCTTCAGCGCGCCCTCGGTCGCGCAGTCGGAGAACATCACCTCCTACGAAGTCGGCTACAAGACCGAGCTGGCCGATCGCCGGGTGCGTCTGAACGGTGCGTTCTACTACTACACCGTCGAAGACCCGCAGTTCACCGCTGTGGGCGGCGCGGGCAATCTCGTGCAGCTGGTCAACGCCAACAAGGGCGAAGGCTATGGCTTCGAGTTTGACGGGGCGTTCAAGATCAGCCCGGAATTCCTCGTGACTCTCGGCGTTGCCTACAACAACACCGAAATCCAGGACCCGAACCTTGCCGTCGGCATCTGCGCGCAGTGCACCGTGACCGATCCGACCCGCGTGATCAGCGGCAACACCCGTGCGCTGATTGACGGCAATCCCTTCCCCAACGCCCCGCGCTGGAGCGGGGACTTCACCGCGCGTTACTCGATCCCGGTGGGCAACAGCGGTGAGTTCTTCATCTTCACCGACTGGGTCTATCTCGGCGAAACCAACTTCCTGCTTTACGAAAGCCGCGAATTCAACGCCGGCAGCCGGATCGAAGGCGGTCTGAAGATCGGCTATTCGGGCGGGAACGGGCAGTGGGAAGTCGCCGCCTTTGCGCGCAACATAACCGATGAAGACAACGTGCTCGGCGTGATCGACTTCAACAACAACACCGCCTTCGTGAACGATCCGCGCATCATCGGCGCGATGTTCAGCGTCAAGTATTGATCCAAAAACCCACTTAGGGAGGGCCTTCCCCAAGCCGGGGAAGGAACACCGAACGGGGAAAGCCGGCAGGGGGCGACCTGCCGGCTTTTTCTGTGCCCGCTATTTGGCCGGCGCTTCGGGAATGACCGCAAAGGCCACCGCACCATCGGGCACGAGGTAGCGGAGCGCGGCCTGATGGATGTCCTCGGGCGTGATTGCGCGCATCGTGTCGGGGGCGGCGAAGAAGCGGCCAATGCGTTCGGGCTCGCTCTGGGCGCGCGCTGCCAGCCCCAGCCAGCCGCCGAGGTCCTTGAGCGCATTGCTGTATTCCTCCAGCCAGGGCTTGCGCGCCCGCTCGATCACATCGGCATCGAGCGGGCCGGCGCGCAGGTCCGCAATCAGCCTGGCGACCGCCTCGCTGGTCGCGGCGCGCTGGTCGGCGGCGACCGAGGCCTGCACCGCAAAGGTGCCAAAGCCCGGATAGTAATGGCTGGTGTTGGAACTGGCCGAGGGGGAATAGGCCTGCCCCAGCTCCTCGCGCAGGCGGTCGGTCAGTTCCAGCCGCACGATCCGCGCCAGCAGGCTGAGGCGCAGGTCTTCGGCCTGATCGCTGTCGTCGGTGGTCGGCCAGACCCATTGCAGCAGCGCCTGATCGGGCTCGCCCTTGTGGGTGAGGCTGTATTCGCCGCGTGCGGTTGTGAAGCTGCGGGTGCGGTTGGCCTTGCGCGGATTGAAGCTGTCCTCACGCGGCGGAAGCGCGCCCAGTGTCGCGGCGACTGCGGCGATGGCGGCGGCTTCGTCCAGATCGCCGACCAGTGCGATTTCGATCGCGCCCTTGGCCAGACGGTCGCCGATCGCGGCGCGCAGCTGGTTGAAATCGAGCGCGAAGAACGCCTCCTTCGGCTGGAGGCTGAAGCGCGGGTCGCCGTCCGACAGGATCCTGCCGCTGGCTGCCCCCAGCGCGCGGCCGGGCGTTGAATCGAGCGTGTTGAAGAAGTTGTCGATGTTCTTGCGGAACCGTTCGACCCCTTCGGGGCGGTAGCCCGGATCGGTCAGCGTCGCGGCCAGCACCTGCATTTGCAATTGCAGATCGCGCGGCGTTGTCACGGACGAGGCGGTGAAGGCATCGGTGCCGGTGCCCAGATCGAAGCTGACGCTGCGCCCGGCCAGCACGCTCGCCAGTTCATCCTGACTGTGCTTGCCAAGCCCGCCTGCCGCCAGCGATCCGGCGAGATAGACCGCCATCGGCGCTTCACGCGTGTTCATCAACTCGCCGCCATCGACCGCCATGGAAAAGGCGATGCGATCCTTGCGCACATCGGTTTTCTTGAGCGTCAGGCGCACCCCGTTGGCAAAACGGATTTGCCTGAGGCCAAGGCGCTCCTCGACCGTGTCGGCCACCACCGTCCCCGCCGGGCCGAAATCGCTGTAGCCAAAGGCGAGCGGGCCGTTATCGACCGGCGCAGCAATGGCAAGCGCCATGCCTTCATTGAACGCCCCGCGCAGGGCTGCCTCGCCGCCTTCGGGGGCGGTGCGGCCTTCGAAGCGGATCAGCGGTTCAGCGAGCGGCGCGGCATCCTCGCGCATCGCCTGCCACACGGCTTCCGGCGTAATGGCAGGCGCTATCTGTTCAAACAGCACCAGCGAGGCTTGCGGCGTGGTCGGCACGCGATCATCGCTCGCCAGTGCCAGCGCCGCTCCGACAAACACGGCATTGCTGCGCGTATCGGCGGATTTGACCGCGTTTTCGAGATTGGTGCGGATATTGGCAAGCTGTTCGTCAAGCTCGGCGCGGGTGAAGCCGTAGGTGACCGCCTGATTGACCTCGCGCACCGCGGCGAGCACGCCCTTCTTCCATTCCCCGTCGGCGCTGCTGACCGAAAGGCTGGTGATGCGTGCGGCCTCGAAGATGTCGCCTGTGCCGAAGCTGGCACCGCGGAACGGCGCATCGGCCCCGCGGGCGAGGCGGGCAAGGCGGCGGTTCACAATGGCATAGCCGATCGAGCGCAGCGCATCGGTGCGGCGGTTGGCGAGCGTATCGGGCTCGTCCCGCCACGGTGTCATGCGGCTGATGGTGACGCTTTCGGCAAGGGCCGGATCGACATGGATATCTGTCAGGCCCCTGATGGTCACATCGACCGGGCCGGCATCAGGCTCGGCAGGGGCCGGGCCGGCAGGCGTCCAGCCGGCAAAGCGGGCGCGGATCGCGGCTTCCACGACCTCGACCGGGTAATCGCCAACCACCACCAGCACGGTGTTGGCGGGCCGGTAAGTGCGGTCATACAGCCCCCGGATCCGGCTTGCGTTGGCCGCTTCCAGCGTTTCCAGCGTGCCGATCGGCAGGCGGCGGCCATAGCGCGCATTGGGCGCGATGAAGGCCACATTGTCCTCGTAATTGCGCAAGGCAAAGCCGGCTCGGTCGCGGCGTTCGGCAAGGATCACGCCGCGTTCACGGGAAACGGCCTCTTCCGAAATGGTCAGCTCGCTCGCCGTCTCGCGCATCAGCATGAGCGCGGTGCCCAGCAGCGCTTCATCGTTGCGCGGCAGGTTAAGCATGTAGGTGATCGCCTCGTATCCGGTCGAGGCATTGGTGTCCGCGCCGAACGCCAGCCCTTCGCGTTCGAGCAGCTTGATCATCTCGCCTTCGGGGATGCCCTTCGATCCGTTGAAGGCCATGTGTTCGAGGAAGTGCGAAAGGCCACGTTCGTCGTCGGTTTCCTCCAGCGCGCCCGAATTGATCCGCATCCGCACCAGCGCCGTGCCCGCCGGGGTGGCGTTGCGGCGGATGACGTAGCGCATCCCGTTTTCGAGCTGTCCGAAGGTGTAGCCGGGATCGACCGGGACATCGCTGGTCTCGAAGGCCCAGACGGGGGTCGGGGCCTCGGCCGGGGCGGCCGGGGCCGTCGCGGTGGCGGGGGCATCCTGCGCGGCAAGGGCGGTGGAAAAGGCGAGCGGCGACAGTGCCAGCAGCAGCCCGGCAGCGAGGGGGAAATTCCGCATGTTTTTCAGGTGTCTCTCGGATCGATGGTGACGAGCCGGGAGACTAGCGCCTGAAATGGGGCTGTCAGCCTATTTCTTGAACGGCGCTATTTCTTGAGCGGGGCTATTTCTTTAGGGGCGGGGGGCCGCGCAGGCGCGAGCGGGCGTGGGAGAGGTCGAACACCTCGCCCGGGCCATTGTCTTCGCCGTTCAGCAGGCCAAGCCGGCGGGCGACTTCACGATAGGCTTCTTCCTCACCGCCCAGATCGCGGCGGAAGCGGTCCTTGTCGAGTTTCTCGCCGGTTGCCATGTCCCACAACCGGCAGCCGTCCGGGCTGATTTCGTCGGCCAGGATCACGCGGCTGTAATCGCCATCATAGAGCCGCCCGAATTCAAGCTTGAAGTCGATCAGGCGGATATCGATGGCGGCGAACATGCCGCACATGAAATCGTTGATGCGGATCGCCATCGAGGAGATGTCGTGCATTTCCTCGTTCGAAGCCCAGTTGAAGCAGGCGATGTGTTCTTCGGCCACCAGCGGATCGCCGAGCGCATCGTCCTTGTAGTAATATTCGATCAGCGTGTGCGGCAGGGGCTCGCCTTCGGGGATGCCGAGGCGCTTGCTGATCGATCCGGCCGCCACATTGCGCACCACCACTTCCAGGGGGATGATGTCGACCTGCCGGATCAACTGCTCGCGCATGTTGAGGCGGCGGATGAAGTGGGTGGGAATGCCGATATGGGCAAGGCGGGTGAAGACGTGTTCGCTGATGCGATTGTTGATCACGCCCTTGCCGTTGATGGTGCCCTTTTTTTCCGCGTTGAAGGCGGTGGCATCATCCTTGAAATACTGGATCAGCGTGCCGGGTTCGGGACCCTCGTAAAGGATCTTGGCCTTGCCTTCGTAAAGCTTGGTGCGGCGGGACATCGGCACTTTCCCCTTGGGCGCGTGGCCCATTTCAGCGAATGGTGCCCGAGGGCGGATTTGAACCACCGACACGCGGATTTTCAATCCGCTGCTCTACCCCTGAGCTACTCGGGCATTCGCTGCGAGCGACGGGCTTTTCGGCCCGGCGAGCAAATGAGAGCGGCCCTATGGCGAAGGGCGTGGGCCTTGGCAAGGGGGTTTGTCCACAGGATGCAAGGAATATTGCGCCGCCTCTCAATCCTGCTCGCGCCAGCTGTCCTGCGCGATCTCCTCCGGATCGGCGGGCGGGCCGGGGACAGCGTAGGAATCGGAGAACCAGCGCGCCAGATCCCGGTCGCGGCACCGGGTGGAGCAGAAGGGGTGGTGGTCCGGGTGCCGCGGCTTGCGGCAGATCGGGCAGGGTTTTGTCGCGGTGGTCATGCGTCCAGAAGCTGGGCATTGGCAGCTTCGATGGCAAGGCCGGGATCGGTGGCAATCCGAACTTCCCGCCCGGTCCGGCGCGCAAGTTCGTCCAGCCATTCGGGCTTGAGCTTCGCTTGAAGCGCGGGGTGAACGCGCAGTTCGAGCGCCCGTCCTGTCCCTGCATCCGCCGCCAGTTCCGTGCGCCGCAGCGCCATGCGCGCGGCCATGCCGAGGCGCGCTGTGGCGAATCGGTGCAGCAGAGAAGGGCCTTCGAGCCGCGCGACCAGCTGGACGAGCCCAAATCCGTTCATCGCGGTGCGTTCGTGCGGCCAGCTTGCCAGCATCTCCCCCAATGCCGCATCGACGAGGCGGCGATCCTCTTTCGTCGCCAGTGTCGGAAAATCGATCCCGATATTGCCGCCGAGGTCAAACCAAACCAGCGCCTGCGCAATTGCCGGAACCGCTGCCAGCGCCAACTCTCGCGGCGCGCCGATCCCGTCGATGTCGATCACGGTCATCGCCGGGGTGACGCTCACAAGGATTTCGCCGTTCGGAAAGGCAATGCTGCCCGAGGATGCAGCGTGCCACACTTCCTCCCACAGCCCGGCGGGAAAGCGCCGCACGACGCGTCCCTCGGGCCAGGACGCGGCATGCAAGGGCGCATCGCCCCCTGCCACCCGCGCCTGCGCCCGCTTCAACCGCCCGCGTTCGGCCAGCGCGGCGCGGGTGATGACGAGATCGAGGCTCTGGCCCTCGGTGATGTGGGCGGGCAGGTGATCGACCAGCACCTCGGTGCCGTCCTCCAGCAAAGCGACGCCGCGCCGGGCGCCCTTCAGCTTGGCGGTGAGCCTGCCCGATGTGCGCGCGCCTGCGGCAAGTTCCCCCGGCCACATCACCTTCGCGGCCAGCACCCGTTCGCCTTCGACCAGCAGGGCGCGCGTTTCGCCGATGCCCTCTTCGATCAGCCAGTTCACGAGCCCACCCCCAGCCCCTCCCGCATGCGGGAGGGGAGAGGATTGCGCCGATGCCCCCCTCCCGCATGCGGGAGGGGTCGGGGGTGGGCAAGCGCCGCACGCCCGGTCAGGCTACCCAATCGCAAACCCTGCCGCCTTGAGCAGTGCGCGGGTGTGATAGAGCGGCAGGCCCATCACGCCCGAATGGCTGCCCCTGATCCACGCGATCAACCCTTCGGCAGCGCCCTGAATGGCATAGCCGCCAGCCTTGCCGCGCCATTCGCCGCCCGCAAGATAGGCGGTGATCTCGTCGTGAGAGAGGCGCTTGAAGCAAACCACCGTTTCATCGAGCCGTTCGCGCAAGGTGCCGTCGGGCGCCCGCAGAACCACGCTGGAGAGCACCTGATGGCGCCGCCCGCTCATCAATTCGAGACACGCGCGCGCCTCGGCTTCGTCTTCCGTCTTGGGCAGGATGCGGCGGCCTACGGCCACCACCGTATCGCCCGCCAGCACGAAGCCGGGGGCATTGATCGCAACCGCCTTTTCCCGCCCCATGCGCAGGGCATAGGCGCGGGGCAGTTCGGATTTGCCCGGCGTTTCGTCGATATCGGCTGGCGTCACGGCGTCAGGCGCAAGGCCCAGACGGCCAAGCAATTCGCGCCGCCGGGGCGATGCGGATGCCAATGTCAGATGGAGCGCGCTCACCGGCGCACCGGCTTATTGAGGGCCGGGGCCGCCGCGACCCGGCATGAAGCGGTAAGTGATGCGCGCCTTGGTGAGGTCATAGGGGGTGAGCTCGCACAGCACTTCATCGCCCACCAGCACGCGGATGCGGTTCTTGCGCATCTTGCCCGCGGTGTGGCCGAGCACTTCATGGCCGTTTTCAAGCTCCACCCGGAACATCGCATTGGGCAGCAACTCAACCACGCGCCCGCGCATTTCGAGGAGTTCTTCCTTGGCCATGAAATTCCTTCGTTCCGTTTTGCGGCGCACAATACGCCCGTCGATTGCTGGCCGCGCTTTAGCGATGCGGGAACCAAAAGGGAAGGCTCGTGCGTTAGGGGATTGATCGGCGACACATTGCGCCGGTCGGAAACGGGGATGCAGATCGCATTCCCGCTTTTGCTGCGTGCGTGAACATATGCCTCCAGAGAGCGGTAACAGGCCGCCCTGAAGAATGATATTGCAACTGAAGGGACCTGATGAACCTCTCCCCGTTTTCCCGTGCGGCCCTGCGCGCCGGGACCTGCATTTCCGCTCTGGGCCTTGCTCTGCCGCTTGCCGCCGGCGTGACCGATGCGGCCAGCGCCCCTGCGAGCGCCGCCGCCATCGCGTCCCAGCCCCAGCCCGAAGCTGTCACCCCGCCTGCCGAGGAAGAGGAGACCGACAGCGCCAGCGACACCGGCACGATCGGCAATGAAATCATCGTGCGTTCGGGCCGGGTGCGCGGGCAGCTGTTCGTCGATCAGGCGCCGCTGCTCCAGCTTGATGAAACCGCCATTTCAGCAGAGGGCGTGACATCGATCACCGATCTCATTGCGCAGATCAGCGCCCGCACCGGCTCGGCACGCGGGCGCGGCGGCGGCGGGCCGGTGATCCTCGTCAACGGGATCCGCATCGGCTCCTTCCGCGAATTCGCCAATTACCCGCCCGAAGCCCTCGCCAAGGTCGAGGTGTTCCCCGAAGAGGTCGCCCAGCGGTTCGGCTTTCCGCCCGATCGCCGCGTGATCAACCTGATCCTCAAGGACAATTATTCGAACCGTCAGGCCGATCTCGAATTCGAGATGCCTTCGCGCGGAGGGTATTCGCGCAACGAACAGCAGCTTGGCATCCTCAAGATCGCCAATGGCGGGCGCATCAACGCCAATATCCAGGTTGAGGATACCAACATCCTCACCGAAGCGGAACGCAATGTGCCGCAGACGCCGGGTTCGGTTTCTGCGGTTGCCAGCGATCCGGCGCAGGCCGAATTCCGCAGCCTGCTGGCCGACACCTTCGGGCTGGATGCCAATGTGTCCTGGGCCAAGGCCTTCATCGAAAGCGGCACGTCGGTCAGTGCCAACCTCAATTATGCGCGCAATGAAGGCCGCAGCCTTGATGGCCTGAACACGGTCGTGCTGACCGCGCCGGGCGGGGCAAGCGCGGTGCGCACCTTTGGCGGCGATACCCCGCTGGCGCGGCGCACGTCGAGCGATGCGGTCTCGGCTGCGGGATCGGTCACCAAGCCGGTCAATGCCTTCCGCCTGACCAGCACCTTCGATGCCTCGTTCATCGAGAGCGAGACCGAGATCGACCGGCGGCTGAGGCCCGATCAGCTTCAGGTGTTCCGGGATGCGGCAGCCGCCGGCACGCTGGCGATCACCGGGCCGCTTCCCGCCGATACGGCCAATGGCTTCGATACAGCGCGCAGCCGTTCGATCAGCGGCTCTTCGCTGACCACGCTTGAAGGTGGGCTGGCCGAGCTTCCCGCGGGCGAGGTGCGGGCGACCTTCGACATCGGACTCAACTGGCAGCGCATCGAAAGCGCCGACACCCGCTCGGCGACGCAAGTGGCGCTGACCCGGCGCAATCTTTCGACCGGCGCGAACCTTGTGGTGCCGCTGACCAGCAGCCGCGAGGAATTCCTCGATGCGCTGGGCAGCTTCACGCTCAACCTTCAGGCCGGTGTTGAGGATCTCAGCGATTTCGGAGTGCTGGGCGATTGGAACGCCGGGGTGACCTGGCAGCCGATCGATGGGCTCGACCTGTCGGCGACCTATATCTGGCGCGAAGTTGCGCCGGGGCTGGGGGCGCTGGGCAATCCGCAGGTCGTCAACCTCAATGTGCCGGTGTTCGATTTCGTGCGCGGCGAGACGGTGCTGGCCGAGGTGCTGACCGGCGGCAACCCGAACCTGCCCGCCGAAACGCAGCGCGACTGGAAGTTTTCGGCCAACTGGGAACTGCCGTTCTGGGAGAATTCGCGGCTTCAGGTCGATTACATCCGCAACCGTTCGGACAATGTGGTGGGCGGCTTTCCGCAGATCACCGCCGCGACCGAGGCCGCTTTCCCGGGCCGGGTGACGCGCGATGCCAATGGCCGCGTGGTGCGGGTTGACCGGCGTGCGGTGAGCTTTGCCGAAACGCGGGCGGACCGGGTGCAGTTCACCTTCTCGACCAGTGGCAGCATCGGCGCGCCTCCGGGTGGCGGCGGCTTTGGCGGCCCCGGCGGCGGGTTTGGCGGCTCTCGTCCGGCTGGCGCAGGCGGGCCTCCTGCGGCGGCGGCATCCCAGCAGCCTGCACCGCCCACAACCGGCCCGGCAGCGCCGCCGCCGCAGGGCGCGGCACGCGGCGGCGGGTTTGGCGGCTTTGGCGCGGGCGGGCCCCCTTCGCCCGAACAGCGCGAGCAGTTCATGGCCTTCCGCGCGCGGCTGTGCGCCGATGACGGGCAGGCCTTCCTCGAAAAGCTGGTCGCCGCAATCGATAGCGGCGCGGATATCTCGGCCGAGTATCCGGGGATCGACCCGGCCCGCCTTGCGCCGATGCTGGCGCGGCTGCGCGGCGAAGATGGCAAGGTCGATCCGGCGCGGCTCGCACAGTTCCGCACCCGCATCTGCGCGATCGACCCGGCGATGATGGGCGGCGGTGCGCCGGGCGGGGCGCCTGCGGGCGCTCCGGGGCAGGGGGGCATGCCGCCGCAAATGGCGGCCTTCCGCGAACGCGCCTGCGGCCCTGAAGGCGACGCTGCGATCCGCGCTCTGATCGGCAAGATCGAGCGCGGCGAAGATGTCTCGGCAGAATTGCCGGGCATCGACCCGGCCTTCATCAAGATGGCGCTCGACCGGTCGCGCCTGCCCGACGGCACGCTGCCGCCTGAGGCCATTGCGCGGTTCAAGGAGCGGTTCTGCGCGGCTCAGGCCCCGGCTGCGGCTGGCGGCGCGCCCGGTGGTGCCCCTGCGGGCGGTGCGCCGGCGGGCGGCCCGGCGTTCAACCCGCTCGCGGGCGGGCGCAACATGCAGGGCTGGCGGTACTTCTTCAACCTCACCCACACGATCGAACTGGCCAACGAAATCCTGATCGCACCCGGCTTCCAGCCGCTCGACCAGCTTGATGGTCAGGCGACCGGCGCCTTTGGCCAGCCGCGCCATTCGAGCCGGCTGGAAGCGGGCCTGTTCGGCAAGGGCATGGGCCTGCGCCTCTCGGGCATCTACACCGGAGAAACCCGTCTGGACGGGGCGGTCGGCACCAGCGATCTGTTCTTCAATGACATCGTCACCTTCAACCTGCGGCTGTTCGCCAATGTTGGCGAGATCACGGGCAAGAACGAAGGCGTGCTGAAGGATTTCCGCGTCAGCCTTGTCGCCGATAACCTGTTCGATGCCCAGCGCACCGTGCGCGATGGCAGCGGGGTGACGCCGATCAATTACAACCCCTTCGTGATCGACCCGCTGGGGCTGTATCTGGGGATCGATCTGCGGAAATTGTTCTGATCTTCCTAACCCTTCCCCTCCCCCAAAGGGAGGGGGGGCGGTCAGCGCATCGTCTCAGCCAGCGCCTCGGCGCAGGCTTGGCCGCTCGCCCAGGCCCATTGGAAGTTGTAGCCGCCCAGCCACCCGGTCACATCCACCGCCTCGCCGATGGCATAGAGGCCGGGGACCTTGCTGGCCTCCAGCGTCCGGCTGGAGAGTTCCGCCGTAGCGATCCCGCCTGCGGTGACTTCGGCCTTGGCATAGCCTTCGGTCCCATTGGGGGCGAAGCGCCAGTCGGCGAGCCTGCCTTGTGCAGCCCGCAGGTCCTTGTCGGAGAGGTTGCCGAGTTCGCGCTCCATTCCCAGCCGGTCCGCCAGCGCATCGGCGAGGCGGCCCGGCAGACGCTCCCTCAGCAGGGTGCGCAGATGTGCGCGGGGGCGATCACGCTTGGCTTCCAGCAGCCAGTCGGTAGCCGCTTCGGGCAGGAAGGTAATGCCGACCGGCTCACCATGCCGCCAGTAACTCGACACTTGCAGGATCGCAGGCCCTGAAAGGCCCTTGTGCGTGAACAGCGCCGCCTCGGCAAATTCTGCCGTCCCGGCCCGCGCCAGCACCGGCGCGGCCACGCCTGACAGCTCTCGGAACAACGCGTCCTCGCCCCCCAGCGTCAGGGGCACGAGGGCGGGGCGCGGCTCTACCACCTTCAATCCGAATTGCCGCGCCAGCCGGAAGGCAAAATCGCTCGCGCCCATCTTGGGGATCGAAGGGCCGCCGGTGGCGATCACCAGCGCGGGCGCCTGCCAGCTGCGGCCATCAGCAGCGGTGACAGTGAACGGGCCCGCATCATCGCGGGTGACGCTGGCAATATCGACCCCGCAGGTCAGTGTGACTGTGTCGGGCGGGCATTCCTCCAGCAACATATCGACAATCTGCCGCGCCGAACCATCGCAGAACAACTGGCCCAGCGTCTTTTCGTGCCACGCGATGCCATACCGTTCGACCAGCGCGATGAAATCGCCAGGCGTGTAGCGGGCGAGGGCACTCTTGGCGAAATGGGGGTTGGCCGAAAGGTAGTTCCCCGGCCCCGCCCCGAGATTGGTGAAGTTGCAGCGCCCGCCGCCTGAAATCAGGATTTTCTTCCCCGGCGCTTCGGTCTTTTCCAGCAAGGCCACGCGCAAGCCCCGCTGGCCCGCCTGCCCGGCCGCAAACAGCCCGGCCGCGCCCGCGCCGAGGATGATGACATTGCAATGTTCCACGAACCTGCCGATAGGGGGCGCCGCGGCGATTGCCAATCGCCCCCCATCATCCCTATCTGCACCCCATGGCCCGAACCCCCGCAGGCACACCCCACGACCCCCGCGGTGCGGAGCGCTTCAACGAAGCCCGCGCTGCGCAGACCGTCGCCAGCGCGCAGCCCGATCTGGAAGGCGGGGTGCAGGCGATCCGGGAGACGGTGCGGGTGCTGAAGCCCGTTCCCGGCGTTTACCGGATGTGTGACGCGCGCGGCGAGGTGCTCTATGTGGGCAAGGCCCGCAGTCTCAAGGCGCGGGTGGCAAATTACACGCAGATCGCGCAGCTTTCGGGGCGATTGCAGCGGATGGTCAGTCAGACCCGCAGCATGGAAATCATCACCACCAATTCCGAAGCCGAGGCGCTGCTTCTGGAAGCGCAGCTGATCAAGCGGTTCCGCCCGCCCTTCAACGTGCTGCTGCGCGATGACAAGAGCTTCCCCTTCATCCTGCTGCGCGCCGATCACGCCTTCCCGCGCATCCAGAAGCATCGCGGTGCGCGGCGGGCCAAGGGCAATTATTACGGGCCTTTCGCCAGCGCGGGCAGCGTCAACACCACGCTGAACGCGCTGCAAAAGCTGTTCCTGCTGCGATCCTGCACCGACAGCTTCTTCAACAACCGTGACCGGCCCTGTCTGCTGTATCAGATCAAGCGATGTTCGGCGCCATGTGTCGGGCGGATCGACGAGGCTGGCTATGACGCGCTGGTGCGGCAGGCCAAGGATTTCCTGTCAGGCAAATCGGGCGCGGTGCAGGCCGATCTGGAACGGCAGATGGCCGAGGCAGCCGAGAACCTCGATTTCGAGACGGCGGCAATGCTGCGCGATCGCTTACGCGCGGCGACCTTCATTCAGGGCAGCCAAGCCATCAATGCGCAAGGGCTGGGCGATGCCGATGTCTTCGCGCTGGCGGCGAAGAACGGGCACATGAGCGTGCAATCCTTCTTCATCCGCGGCGGGCAGAACTGGGGCCACCGCGCCCTGTTCCCGCGTCACACAGCGGATGTGGACGAGGCGCAGGTGCTGGCGGATGTGATGCTGCAATTCTACGAGGAAGTGCCGCCCCCGCCGACCATTCTGGTCGACCGCGAACTGCCTGAAGCCGAGCTGATCGAGGCGGCCTTGAGCGAGTTGGCGGGCCGCAAGGTGCGCCTCTCGATCCCCGAACGCGGCGACCGGCGCAAGCTGATGGCGCAGGCGCAAAGGAACGCGGTCGAGGCGCTCGAACGGCGGCTGGCCGAAACCGGCACCAAGGCCAAGATGAACCGCGAACTGGCGGAGTTTCTGGAACTGGACGCGCCGCCCCAGCGCATCGAAGTCTATGACAACAGCCATATTCAGGGCAGCAAGGCGGTGGGCGCGATGATCGTGGCCGGGCCGGAAGGCTTCGAGAAAGGGCAATACCGCAAGTTCAACATCCGCGAGGCGCAATCGAATGACGATTTCGCGATGATGCGCGAGGTGATGGCGCGGCGGTTCCGGGCTTGGCGGGAAGATGAAGAAGATGAAACAGGCCCACCCCCGACCCCTCCCGCAAGCGGGAGGGGAGAAGGGAAGAGCCACGAAACCATCCTCCCCGATCTCATCCTGATCGACGGCGGCAAGGGGCAGCTTTCCAGCGTCATGGCGGTGCTGGAGGAGATCGGGATTGCCGATGATGTGGCGGTGATCGGCATTGCCAAGGGGCCGCATCACGGACGCGACGGGCGCGAGGTGTTCCACTTTCCCGACGGGCGCGAGAAGATGCTGCCCGTTAATTCGCCGCTCTTGTTCCACTTGCAGAACCTGCGCGACGAAGTGCACCGCTATGTCATCGGTGCGCACCGGGCCAAGCGGTCGAAGGCGATCACCGCAAGCCCGCTGGACGAGATCCCCGGCATCGGCCCGGCAAGAAAGCGTGCGCTGCTGCTGCATTTCGGCACCGCTTCGAAAGTCCGCGCCGCCGCGCTAGAAGACCTGCAACGCGCACCGGGCGTCAGTGCGGCGGTGGCGCGCAAGGTCTATGATTTCTACCACGCCGGAGGGTGAGGCTTACGCTGGGTTCGCACCCGTCTTGCCCCCCTCCAGACCCCGGTTAGCCCCCGTCCAGACCTGCCTTGCGGCAGGTTTCACGTGAAACATTGCAAAAAAGGGCGGACCCTGCGGCCCGCCCCCTTTTTGCTTACTGTCCGTCCAGCGCCTTGCTCACCAGCACATTGACCGAAACCCGGCGGTTCTGCGCCCGGCCGGCGGCCGTGGTGTTGTCAGCAGCCGGGTCAGCGGTCGCCATGCCGGTCGGCGTCAGCATGCGGTAGGGCTTCCACTTGCAGACCTGTTGCAGGTGGTTGACCACCGCGGCGGCGCGCTTTTCCGAAAGGGTCTGGTTGACCTCCTGCGACCCGGTGGTGTCGGTGTAGCCGAGCACCAGCATCAGCGAATTTTCGTTCTGGTTGGCCTGCTGGGCGGCGGCGCACAGCTCGTTCTTGGCCATCGGCGAAAGCGCCCACTTGCCGGTGTCGAAATAGACGTTGGTGGTGCTCTTGAGGTTATACTTGTCGATATCGCCGAGGCGACCGCGCAGCGCCTCGGTGGCGGCGGCGTTGGCCTGGATGGCCGCGCCCTGTTCGCCGAACTGCTGCTGGGTGCCGGCACGGATCATCGCCGCGATCTGGCGGTCGTCACTGGTGAAGCGCACTTCATTGGCCACCAGCCGCTCGCCATAGCGCGACGTTTTCACGTTGACCGTCAGCCCGTTGATCAGCGCGGTCTGGTCGAGCGTCTTGTTGCCGATGCCGAGGAACCCGCCGCGAGTGCGGATTTCGGTTTCCGGGTGAAGGGTGACGACCTGCGCCGTGCCGTCATCGGTGGTGATCTGAAGGCGCTGGTCCTTGCGCGCCGAGATGATGCCGTTGACGCGCGGGCCTTCCTCCATCTCGGCGAGCGGGGGGAGGCTGCCATAGACGGTGGTCAGCACCTCGCCCTGATCCTGCGGGACCTGAGCGGGAATGGACTGGGCGGACAGCGCGGTCGCCGAAACGGCGCCGGCCAGCGCGATCAGCGCAAGGCTGCGGGGGGTGCGAAAGATGGTCGTCACGTTGGTCTTGCTCCTGCGTTGCGGGCCCGCGATCCCGGATGGGCCCTTCAAGGGGGTGTTCGCGACGTGTGGGTGTTGGCCTTTACCTTGCAGCCCGATGAACGCCAATGCCCCGAGGCCCGGCAGAGCGGGCAATCGGGGCAGCGGATGCGATGAGTTGAAGCTGGCAGCGGTGTGCGGGACCTGTCTAGCGGGCCGCTTCACGTTCGATCCAGCGGTCGATCTTGGCTTCCAGAACGGTCAGCGGCAAGCCGCCGGTGCCCAGCACTTCCTCGTGGAAGGCGCGGATATCGAACCGCTTGCCGAGCCGGGTTTCGGCGCGTTTTCTCAGCTCCTGAATCTTCAGCGCGCCGATCTTGTAGGCCAGCGCCTGCCCGGGAATGGCGATGTAGCGATCCACCTCGGCCACCACATCGGTGCGGGTCATGCCGGAATTGTCGAGCATGTAGGCAATCGCCTGATCGCGGCTCCAGCCCTTGGTATGGATACCGGTATCGACCACCAGCCGCATCGCCCGCAGCTGTTCGTCCTGCAAGGTGCCGTAGCGGTGCCAGGGGTCCTTGTAGAAGCCCATCTCGTAGCCGAGCGTTTCGGCATAGAGCGCCCAGCCTTCGACAAAGGCGGTGGTGCCACCAAAGCGCATGAAGGCGGGCAGGGCCTCGTTCTCTTGTGCGAGGCTGACCTGAAAATGGTGCCCGGGCGCACCTTCGTGCAGATAGAGCGTCACGATCCCCGGCGTCAGGCGGCTCGGCAAGTCATAGGCGTTGAAATAGAACACCCCCGGACGGCTGCCATCGGGGGCGCCGGATTCGTAGGACCCGCCCGCCTCGAACTGTTCGGTCGCCGGATCATAGGGGCGGATTTCCAGCGACGATTTGGGAAGGGTCGCAAAATAGGTCGGGATCTTGGCATCGACCTCGCGGCCGGCCTTGTAATAGGCCTCGGTCAAAGCCTCGCGGCTCTTCGGCTTGAACTTCGGATCGGTGCGCACGTAATCGAAGAACTGGCCCAGCGTCCCCTTGAAGCCGACTTCGCGCTTCAGCTTTTCCATGTCCGCCTTGATCCGCGCGACCTCGGCTAGGCCAAGCTGGTGGATCGCTTCGGGTTCCAGCGGCAGGGTCGTCGATTCCCGGGCGAGCCAGGCATAGAGCTTGTCGCCGCCCTTCATCTGCGACAGACCGATACTGTCGCGCGCGGCGGGCAGGTATTCATCCCGCAGGAAATCGCGAAGCCTTGCGGTCGCGGCGTAAAGTTCGGCGGTCTTGGCCTCGTATGCCTTGGCAAGGCGCGCCCGGTCCGCTTCCGAAATGCTGTCGGGGAAGTGTTTGAGAGGCCCCATGAAGGGCGAATCCGCCTGCGGCGTTGCAAGCTGGGTATCAAGCTGGGTGACCATGATGCCGATGGTCAGCTTCGTCTCCAGCACCCCGCTGGCGAGGCCTTGCCGGAAACGCCCGATCGCGCGGTCCAGATAGGCGATGTAATCATCGTGCCGGGCCAGATTGTCCTCATAATGGGCAAGCGTGCGGAACGGCGCAACGCCCTTGCCACTGGCGAGGCTGGGGTAGGAATTGTGCATCCCGAAGAAATGGTTGAGCGGGCGCACCTTGTTCACTGCGCGCAAGTCATCGCTCATCCCTTCAAGCGCGATTTCCTGCGTGTAACGGAACACATCGTAGGCGAGCTTGTCCGTTTCGGACAGCTTGGCGCGGTCGATCTGGGCGAGCAGCGCCAGGTTGAGGCGAGTGTCGGTGCGGCTCGCCAGAAAATCGGCATCGGTCAGCAGATCGCCCATCCGGTCCACCCGTTCGCCATCGCCGCGGTAGAGGCCATTCAGGGGATTGAGCGCCAGATCGCGCCGGTCGGCATCCTCGAACAGATCGAAGAGCTTGTGGTGCTCTGCCGCCTCGGGGGTCTTGGCGACGGCGGCGTGGGGCGTTTCGGCCCGGACGATCGCTGGCGACGCAAGGCTGATGACTGCCGCCGAGGCGGCAAGGGCGAGGCGAAATGTCATGGCAGGTCCCTGAAAAAGCATGGGACCCGCGCTACGCCCCCGGCCGTTGCCGCGCAACCGCCTGCATGGACGGGCGCTGCATGCACTTCGACCGGCGTCAGGCAGCGGCGAAGGCTTTTGCATGGAACGCCGCATCCTTGCGCAGCTGATCGTGTTCGACCCACACCGAATGGGTCCCCGAACAGATCTTGTGCGGCAAGGCGAGGCGGCAGATCGGGCCTTTGGCAATGTCCGCTGCATCGAGGATCGCGCATTCGGACGTGCCGGTATTCTCGTCGATCAGGAAGGTGACCAAGTAGCCGGAGTCTTCGCGCCCTACCGCTTCGCTACTTGAGGGCTTTTTGGGAATCATCGGGCTCTCGCTCGCATAGACGCCTTCGGGCAGGCGGTAGACCTGTTCCTCGCCCGTCTGCGTGTCGTGGCGGACATAGCCGTTGAACAGGAACCAGCCGGGCCGGGTGGTGGTGGACCAGACATAGCGGCTTTTTGTCATCGCATAGGCCGGGTTGATCATCCCGAATTCGACGATCTTTTCAGAGAGCCGCTCTTCGCGCGTCTCGCCGGTCTTCAGATTGAACCGCCAGCGGTGCAGGCGGGACTGGAAGGAATGTTCGTCCACATAGGCCATCATGTGGCTGTAACGGCCCATTTCCTCCAGCGGGTCGGGCATGGGCTCGGACTGGTGGTAGCCTTCGAGGATGATCTCGTCGCCTTCTTCCCACGCGTTTGTCCAGTGCAGGACATAGGTCGGTGCGGCCTCGAACCAGCGGATATCCTGAGGCTGGCCGCGGCGCGGGATCAGCGCGAAGCGGGTCGGAATGCCTTCGTGCAGCCGCGCGGCGTGGATATTGCGGCCCAGCAGTTCCTCGTCCCAGAACAGCGGCATATCGTTGAGGATCGACCAGTTCTTCGTAATCGCCATATCATGCGGCAGGCGCGGGCCGGGCAGGGGGACGGGCACATAATGCACCAGGGTGCCAGTCCGATCGACCACGCCGTAATGCATGAAAGGGGCGTGCTTGGAGTAGTTGAAGAACATCATCTCGCCCGTGGCCTCATCGACCTTGGGGTGGGCTGAGATCCCATCGAGCGGCACCCACGGCGCCTTGCCGCGGCTGCCCAGCGTGACCGGATCGAGCATCCACGCCTCGCCGCACTGGTAAAGCGTCGCATAGGCGGTGCCGGCGTGAACGATGATGTCGGTGGAGCCGGTGTCCTTCAGCCCGCCATGCGCGCCGAAGCCGGGGCGCACCGACGTGCCCCACGGGTCCATCAGCCCGCCCCACAGGGATCGGCCCGCGATCTGCTCTGCCTCGAAGCAATGCGTGCGCACGAAGCGGTTGCGATAGCTCGCCTTCCCGCCCGAGATGTTGACCTGATGGATCATCGCATCGCCATCGAAGGGATGGTGACGGCCCAGCGGCTGGTGCACCTGGTTTTCGGTGTTGCGCAGGTAGATGCCGTCGATATCGGCAGGGATTGCGCCTTCGATCACGCGCAGTTCGGGGACGTCCACTTCTTCGTGCAGCGGTGTCCACGGCCCCGTGAGATAGGGATGGTTCGAAGGCTCCAGCGAGGTTTTGACCGGCGGGTGTCGCGTGATCTGCATGTCTGTCTCCCTGCCGCCAGAATGAGCGCGCGTCTTATGTCTGGCAAGGTGCTATAAGCCATCCACGCGGACCGGCCCAAAATTTGATCCCGGTCAAAGCCAGTCGCGACGTTCGGGGCGATCATCTTCATCATGAATGGGAGACACGCCATGAAATCCATCCTTCTGCACATCGATCACGACAAGGCCATGCAGGCCCGTCTGCAACTCGCGCTCGACATGGCCCGCGCCACCAACGGGCACATCACCTGCCTTCAGGCGGTCAGCTACGAGGTGTTCATGCCGGGCGATTTCTATGGCTCGGCGATCGCAGCCGCGATGCCGGTAATCCGCGAAAATGCCGAAAAGCTGCGCGAGACCATCGAGAAGGCGCTGGAGCATGAAGGCGTGCCGTTCGACTGGCGCTTCGAATTCGGCATCGCCAGCCAGCGCCTGATCGAAGCCTCGCCGCTGGCCGATATCGTGATCCTTGGGCCGGCCGAGACCGGGACCGACGGGCGCGGGCCATCGGCGCTGGTCGGTGATGTGGTGACCCGCGTGCCGGTGCCCGTGCTGGTGGTGCCCGAGGGCAGCCCCGCTTTCGATGTTGGCGCGCCGATGCTGGTGGCATGGAACGGCTCGGCGGAAAGCGCCCATGCGCTGCGTGCAGCCGTGCCGCTGCTGGCCTGTTCGTGTCAGGTGACGCTTGCTTGTGTGACCGAAGATAGCGCGCGTCCCGGCTTCGATCTGCCATCGACCGAAGGGGCGAAATACCTCGCCCGCCACGGTATCGCGTGTGAGATCGTGGAGATCCCGCGCGGCGAGGCGAAGATCGCCGATACGCTGTTTTCGGCGGCGCAGCTGCGGGAATGTTCGTTGCTGGTAATGGGCGCCTATGGCCATTCGCGGCTGGCCGAACTGGTGCTGGGCGGGGTGACGCGCACCATGCTGAGCGAGCCGGCGATGCCCGTTCTCCTAGCCCACTGACGAAGCGGTGTCAGTGCCATTTCGGTCGCGCAGCGACCGCAAGGCCGAACGGCCGCCCGCAGCGACGCGCCCGCAGGGTGCGTGAGCGAGGATTTCGCATCGCGGAGGCGATGCGGAACTCAAAGGCGCTTGCGCATCATGCCTTCCTGCGCGACGCTTGCCACAAGTTCGCCCGCTTGGGTGAAGATACGCCCGCGGTTGAAGCCCCTGCCGCCGCCGCTCCACGGGGCGTCAGTGGCGTAGAGCAGCCATTCATCCGCCCGCGCATCGCGGTGGAACCAGATCGCGTGATCAAGGCTGGCGCCGACCAGCTCATTGCGCATCCAGCTGAGGCCGTGCGGCAGCGCGCTGGTGCCCAGCAGGGTGTAGTCGCTCGCATAGGTGATGATCGCACGGTGCAGTTCGGGCGTGTCAGCCTCGCCCGTGATCGGGGCGCAGACCTTGAACCAGGTGTGGGCGCGCGGCTCCCTCGGCTCGCGGCTCATCCAGTGCAGACGATCGATGGTGCGCATTTCGATCGGGCGCGGGCGCAGCATCATGCGGCGCTGCTGGTCGCTCAGCTTTTCACCCCATTGTTCTGCCAGCTCACGGCGCAGTTCCATGTCGGGACGCAGATCATCGGGCCGGGCGACATCGGGCATCGGCGAATCGATGTGTTCCAGCCCCTCTTCGGGCAGCTGGAAACTGGCGGTGAGGTTGAGGATGGGGACCGCGATCCCTTCCTCGTTCTCCTGCGCTGCCACGACCCGGCGGTTGGCGAAGCTGCGCCCGTCGAAATCGCGCTCGATGCGGTACTGGATGGGTGCGCCCTCGCGCCCGCCGCGCAGGAAATAGGCGTGGAGCGAATGGGCGCACTTGCCATCGGTCACGCTGGCTTGCGCCGCCTGCAAAGCCTGCGCCAGCACCTGCCCGCCGAACACCCGTCCGATCCCGTCCTGTTGCGGCGGCCCGGCATAGATGTCAGCCGCACGCTTTTCGACCGTCAGCAGCCGGACGAGACCGGCGACCAGTTCTTCGTTGGTGGGTGTGTCGCTCATGGCACTGGGCCATGCGGCGGGTTTACGCCCCCGTCAATCCCAGCTTCCGCAGCACGCGGAAGGCGTAGGCCTTGGCGTAATTCTGATGCGGGAAACGGCCCGGGGCTTTCGGGGTGAACCCGCGCTCGCGCAGGATCGCATTCATGATCCGCGCATCGCTTTCGCGGTAGCTCCACTCGGAACGCCAGGTGATCGACAGCGAGACCGAGGGGGCAGGGCCGTTCTTCACGAAGTGCGGCGCCATCACCGGCACGAACAGCGCCTCGCCCGGCGCGAGCGGGAACTCGGCCCCGTGAGCGAGCATCCCGTCGTCCCAACGCAATTCGCGCGGGCCGCCCGAATGGTAGGTCTCGTGCGCTTCATCGGGAACGAAACGGGTGTCGCCCGCCGGAAACTGGGTCATCACCTTGCTGCCCCGGATCTGGAGCAGGATGTTGTGCTCCGGATCGAAGTGATAGGGGGTGACGGAATTGGGGCTGGAGACGAAGATGAACCCCTGCGGTGTCAGCATCGCGCCGGTCGCAGCTTCGATCTCGGGGCGGATTTCCTCCAGCAGCCCATGCAGCAGGTCGCGGTAGGCGGGCACCTGTTCGATGTTCTTGAGCACCGCCCAGCTTTCCGCCTCAGCCACCTTGCGGATCGTCTCGGCGATGGTCATCCCGTTCGAGCCGGGCTTGCCGTCTACCCCGATCGGCAGATCGCCGCGGTTGTATTCCACGCTGGTAAGCGGCAGGGCTTCGGCCAGCTGCGCCAGCGCCTCGATCTCGAGCAGCGGATGGCTGGTCAGGGAATGCGGCAGGACATGCGGCTGTTCCGGGTAGTGCGATGCGAAACGCGTGCGGGCGGCGGCATCGAAAACCGGCGCGGCGAGTGCATCGGTAAAGCGGGCAGGGGCGTTCATTTCGTGCTCCTCGGTCGGGTCTCATAGGCCATCAGCAGGCGGAACGCGGCGCGCCGCGCCAGACCGCCGATGGCAATGTTGCGGCTCACCATGCGGCGTTTGTCCCGCCACAGGCGTTCGATCATCGGGTGGCCTTCGACCGCGCAGCTATCCGCCCATGCAAAGCCGGGGCGTTCAAGCAGCGCGAGGTTTTCCAGTTGCAACAGCATACCTGGCGAAAAGCGGGCGTAATCCTCGTCGAAGGCGGTCTTGAAGCTGTAGGCGCCCGGCGGCGTGATGAAGTTGACGAGCATGGCGATGGCGCGGCCATCCAGCCTGAGCGCGAGCCGTTCGAGCCGCCCGGCTGCGGCCGCGCCCGCCATCGCTTCTTCGAACAGGATGCGGGTGTCAGCGGCGCTGGCCAGAGCAGATCCCGCCTCGCCCTTCCACCCGGCGGCTTCCAGCGCGAGGAATTCCGCCGTCCACGCCGCCAGACCGGCATCGCCGTCCAACCGTTCGAAGGTCAGCGCGCCTTCTTCAGCGAGGCGGTTGTGCTGACGGCGCAGTTCCTTGCGCTTTTTCGCGCTCATCGCCGCTTCGAGATAGGCCGGGGCAGATATCTCGCCCGCCAGCATTGCGCGGTGTTCCTCGGTGACGATGTAGTGCGCCCGCCCGCGCGCGGCGAGCACGCGGCCCAGCGCGGCGTTCACCGGCCCTTCGGCGGGCAGCTGCGGCAAATGCAGGAACAGCGCGCGCCGGGCGCTGCGGTCGAAATGGGCGATGAGGTCCTGCCAGAAGGCGTCTTCCTGCCCCGCAGCAATCAGCGGCACGCCGCAGAAGGCATTGGGATGCAGCCAGCCCCGCGCATGGGTGACAGCGTGGCCGTAATACCCGGCATTGCGCACCACCGGCAGCAGCCCGGCAAGCCGCCCGCTGTGAAACCACGCCTTGGTCACCACCCGCTCATCCGCGCCCCACTGGCGCAGCGAGGGGATCAGATACCACGGTTCGAAGAAGGGATTGGGCTCAGCCGCACGCGCGGCAAGGCGCTCCCATGCGGCGATGAAAGCGGGGTCTTCCAGCTCGCGCAGGGTCAGCAGACGCAGTTCGCCCGTCGGGGCAGACCCGTGCCCGGTCCGGGTGCGAAAGCTGCCTGCGGCCCCCATGTCCATGATCGTTAACCCTGCCTTGCCCTGCTTATCTGCGCATTCCTGAAGGTTCATGGCACAGGGCAATTAACAAAGCCTCAGCGCGCAAGGGGGCTGTCCGATGCGGGGACATGGGCCGGGGCAAAGATAAACCCCGCCGGGATCGCGCCCGGCGGGGTTAAGAATTTCACCGGATGACGGGGTTTACGCCGCTCCGTGCGCCAGCGCCGCGAGCAGCAGCAGCGCGACGATGTTGGTGATCTTGATCATCGGGTTCACGGCCGGGCCAGCGGTGTCCTTGTAAGGATCGCCGACCGTATCGCCCGTCACCGCGGCCTTGTGGGCTTCGGAGCCCTTGCCGCCGTGATTGCCGTCCTCGATGTACTTCTTGGCGTTGTCCCACGCCCCGCCGCCGGCGGTCATGGAAAGGGCCACGAACAGCCCGCCCACGATCACGCCCAGCAGCAGCGCGCCCAGCGCCGCAAAGCCGTTGTCCTGTCCGGCAATCGCGGTGATCACGAAATACACCACCACCGGCGCCAGCACGGGCAGCAGCGAAGGGATGATCATCTCCTTGATCGCGGCCTTCGTCACGAGGTCGACGGTGCGGGCATAGTCGGGCTTGGAGGTGCCTTCCATGATGCCGGGATTGGTGCGGAACTGCTCGCGCACGTCCACCACCACGTCGCCCGCAGCCCGGCCCACAGCCGTCATGCCCATCGCCCCGAACAGGTAGGGCAGCAGCGCGCCCAGCAGCAGGCCGACGATCACGAACGGGTTTTCGAGGCTGAAGTCCACCTTGGCATCGGGGAAGAAGGTGCGCAGGTCAGTGGTATAGGCCGCAAACAGCACCAGCGCGCCAAGGCCAGCCGAACCGATGGCATAGCCCTTGGTCACGGCCTTGGTGGTGTTGCCGACCGCATCGAGCAGGTCGGTCTTCTCACGAACGCTATCGTCCAGACCCGACATCTCGGCGATCCCGCCAGCGTTGTCGGTGACCGGGCCATAGGCGTCCAATGCCACGACCATCCCCGCAAGCGCGAGCATCGCGGTCGCCGCATAGGCAATCCCCATCAGCCCGGCGAGGCCATAGGCGATGATGATCCCGAACACGATCACCAGCGTCGGCAACGCGGTCGCCTCAAGGCTGATGGCAAGGCCCTGGATCACATTGGTGCCGTGGCCTGTCTCCGATGCCTTGGCGATTGAGCGGACCGGGCGGTACTTGGTGCCGGTGTAATACTCGGTGATCCAGATGATCAGGCCGGTGATGGCAAGGCCCAGCAGCGCGCAGTAGAACAGCGAGCGGCCGGTGAACTCGGTCATGCCCTGATCCGGGTTGATGACCGTGTTCATGTCCATCCCCGCCGTGCCCAGCGCATATTGCGTGACCAGCCAGATCAGCGGGATCGAGGTGACAGCGGTGACGATGAAGCCTTTGTACATGGCCCCCATCACGTTGGTCCCGCCGCCCAGACGCACGAAGTACGTGCCAAGGATCGAAGTGACGATGCACGCCCCCCCGATCAAGAGCGGCAGCGCCATCATCGGCAGCAAGAGATCGCCCAGCTGCGTCAGCAGCAGCGCGGTCAGCACCATGGTCGCGCCGACGGTGACCACGTAAGTCTCGAACAGGTCGGCCGCCATGCCGGCACAGTCGCCCACGTTGTCGCCCACATTGTCCGCGATCACGGCAGGGTTGCGCGGGTCATCCTCGGGGATGCCCGCCTCGACCTTGCCGACAAGGTCCGCGCCGACGTCAGCTGCCTTGGTGAAGATCCCGCCGCCCAGACGCGCAAAGATCGAGATCAGCGAGGCGCCGAAGGCGAGACCCACCAGCCCGTCGATCACCGCGCGGCTCGAAGGCGTCAGCCCCATCGGTCCGACCATCACGTAGAAGAACACTGCGATGGCGAGCAGCGCGAGGCCGGCCACCAGCATCCCGGTGATGGCGCCTGCACGGAAGGCGAGGGTCAGGCCAGCCTGGAGCCCTTCGGAGGCAGCCTGCGCAGTGCGCACGTTGGACCGCACCGAGATATTCATCCCGATATAGCCCGCCACGCCCGACAGCACGGCGCCGGTCAGAAACCCGATCACCGCTGTGGTGCCAAGCGCGAAAGCGACAATCGCGGCCACAACCACGCCGACGATCGCAATGGTGGTGTATTGACGGTTGAGGTAGGCCTGAGCGCCTTCCTGAATGGCGGCGGCAATTTCCTGCATCCGCGCATTGCCCGCGCTTGCGCCGAGCACCTGCGAGCTGGTGATGATGCCATAGACAATGGCAAGCACCCCCAGCCCAATCGATATGAGCAATAGATTCACGAGCAATCCCCTCTCGTTATGTCCTGTCTTCCGTGATGAAGACGCGCGCCTCTTGTTGATCCCTCGGGCGCGAGGGGCACAGTCATACGTGTTCGCAGGGGGCTGGCAAGCCTCACCGAGAGTGCCAATCCCGGTTTTGCGCCGGTTTCAGCAGTTTTGGGAGGGGCCGCGCAGAGCCTCAACCGTGGCGGTAGCCAAGCCCGGCGGGTTCGGTGAACGGGGTTTCGCCAAGCAGCAACGGCGCACCGCTGCGGGCGGTAACGGTGCCGATGCGGTGCGCCGGAACCGGCAGGGCGGCGGCGGGCGGAGCGGTGAACAGCAGTTCGTAATCATCGCCCCAGCGGATGCAGGCGTCGCGGTGTTCGGGATCGGCGATCGGGATGGCTGCCCTGTCCAACAGGATCGTCACCCGGCTGGCTTCCGCCATGCGATAGGCGTCGAGCAGCAGGCCATCGGAAACATCCATCATTGCAGTGACATGGCGCGCGAGTGCCTGCCCCTCGGCAAGGCGCGGGACCGGGCGGTTGAACGCGCCGCGGTGGTCGGGGTGCCCTTCAAAGCCCATCATCGCCCGGCCCACAGGCCCGGTGATCCAGACATGGTCGCCCGCCGCCGCTCCGCCGCGTGAGGGCACGGGAGTGTGAAGCGCCCGCCCGATGGCTGTCAGCCCGAAAGTGCGCCCCCCCGCAGCGGCGATCGTGTCTCCGCCCAGCAAAGGGGTATCGAAAGCCGTGAGTGCATCATGCAAGCCGTTGATAAACCGCGCATCATCGCGCCCCAGCGAGTGCCCCAGCAGCACCCCCACCGGCTCCGCCCCCTTGGCGGCGAGGTCTGACAGGTTGGTCGCCACCAGTTTCCACGCCACATCGGCCATGTCGGCATTGGCGCGGAAGTGAGTGCCTTCTGCCATCGTGTCGTGAGTGATGACCAGCGTTTGCGAGCCGAACGGGATCACCGCGCAATCATCCAACAACCCGCGCGCACCGGGATGCAGCGGGAGCGCGCGCAGGGCGGCGATGAATTCGGGCTCGTTCATGGCGGCCCTTGCCTAGCCAATCGCTGCCGGCTTGTCGAAGGCTCGATGTTTCACGTGAAACCCGGCTGCAACGGGCACCCTGGAGGGGGGCAAGGCGGGGGGTAGAGGGGGTCTAAGCAGGGGCTGGCGAGGGCAAGTGGGGGGCAAGCGAGGGGAAAGGCAATCGCTTACCGCGCCGCTTTCGCCACGGCATCCAGAATGCCGTTGACGAATTTGGCCTGCCCGTCGTCGAAGAATGCCTTGGCGACTTCGACATATTCGTTGATCGCCACAGCAGCGGGCACATCGGCGCGGGCCAGCAGTTCGTAGGTCCCGGCGCGCAGGATTTGCAGCATCGTCTTGTCGAGCCGTGCAAGGCTCCACCCGCTCGCCAGCTTGCTCGCCACCAGCGCATCGATCTCGTCGCGGCGCGCGTCCACGCCGCGCACCACATCGTCGAAGAACGGCACTTCGGCGTCGGCATATTCGGCATCGCCGAAATCCTCGTCGTCGATGCCGCGCCCGAGGCGATGCTGGTGGAATTCGTCGAGCAGCCTGGCGAGCGCGGTGCCCTCCATGTGCTGCTGGTAGAGCGCCTGCACGGCGGCGAGACGCGCGGCCGAACGGGCCTGCGAACGGGCGATCTGGTTCATCGGATTCTCAATTCCACGGATTTGGCATGGGCCGGCAGCCCCTCGGCGTGGGCGAGGGTCGCGGCGGCGGGGCCGATGGCGGCGAAGGATGCGGCATCGAGCCCGAGAAAACTGGTGCGCTTCATGAAATCGAGCACCGAAAGCCCGCTCGAAAAGCGCGCGCGCCGCCCCGTGGGCAGCACGTGGTTCGGCCCGGCGACATAATCGCCGACCGCTTCGGGCGTCATGCGGCCAAGGAAGATGCTGCCCGCATGGCGGATCGCCGCAAGGTAGGGCTCGGGATCGTCAACCGCGATCTCGACATGCTCGGCAGCAAGGCGGTTGGCGAGCGCCGGGGCCTCGGCCAGCAGATCATTGACGACGATCATCACGCCGTGCGCGTCCCACGATGCCCGCGCCGTTCTGGCGGTGGAAAGCTGAGTGATCTGCAAATCGATGCAGTCTTCCACCTGCCGCGCGAAACCGGCATCGTCGGTGATCAGGATCGATTGCGAGGTCGGATCATGTTCGGCCTGGCTGAGCAGATCAGCAGCAATCCAGTCGGGATCGTTCCTGCCATCGGCAATCACGAGGATTTCGGAAGGCCCGGCGACCATGTCGATACCGACCACCCCGTAAAGCTGGCGCTTGGCTTCAGCCACCCAGGCATTGCCGGGGCCGGTGATGACATCGACGGGCTTGATGCGCTGCGTGCCGTAAGCAAGCGCGCCGACCGCCTGCGCCCCGCCGACCCGCCAGATTTCGTCCACGCCCGCGATGTGGGCTGCGGCCAGCACCAGCGGGTTCGACTGGCCCTTGGGCGTGGGGGTGACCACTACCAATCGCTCCACACCGGCAACGCGTGCGGGGATGGCGTTCATCAGCAGCGAGGAGGGATAGGCAGCGCGCCCGCCGGGCACATACAGCCCCGCCGCATCGACCGGCCGCCAGATCGCACCCAATCGCACGCCCGCGCCGTCGATATAGTCGCGGTTGGCGGGGAGCTGCGCCTCGTGATAGGCTCGGATGCGCGCCGCCGCGAGTTCCAGCGCCTCGCGCAGATCGGGGGCAAGGTCGTTGTAAGCCTGCTCGCAAGCGGCGGGGGTGATCAGCCAGTCGGCATCGTCGATCAGCGCATAGCCATCGAAGCGCTGCGTGTATTCGGCCAGCGCGGCATCGCCGCGGCCCTTCACCGCCTGAAGAATGCCGGAAACCTGCCCCGTGACATCGCTGTCGGATTCGCGCCGGGCATTAACGATGCGGGCGAACTTCGCCTCGAAATCGGGATCGAGCGTGGAGAGGAGGGAAAGGGTCATGCCGGCTCGCGCTCCTCGGCTTCGCGGCGGAAGGCATCGACCAGCGCGGCCACGCGGCGGTCGGTCTTCAGGGCGGTGCGGTTGACGATCAGGCGGGCGGAAATTTCAAGGATGGTCGCGGTCTCGACCAACCCGTTTTCGCGCAAGGTGGTGCCGGTGGAGACCAGATCGACGATCTGGCGGGCAAGGCCCAGCGACGGCGCCAGCTCCATCGCGCCGTTCAGCTTGACGCATTCGGCCTGCACGCCGGCGGCCTCGAAATGGCGGCGGGTGAGGCTGGGGTATTTGGTGGCGACGCGCAGGTGGCTGATGCTGCCGGGCTCTTCCGTGTCGTTCGCCATCCGGGCGACCGACAGGCGGCACAGCCCGATGCCCAGATCGACCGGGGCATAGAGATCGGCGTAGTCGAATTCCTCGATCACATCAGAACCCACGATCCCCACCTGCGCGGCGCCATGGGCAACGAAGGTCGCCACATCGAAGGCGCGCACGCGGATGATGCGCATATCGGGGCGGGTGGTGCCAAAGGCGAGGGCGCGGCTTTTGGGGTTATGGAAATCCGCATCCGGCTCCACCCCCGCGCGCGCCATCACAGGCAGCGCTTCATCGAGAATGCGCCCTTTGGGGACAGCGAAGGTGAGCTGTCCGATATTGTCGGGAAGGCCAGTGCTGGTCATGATTGGCCGCGCACTTAAGGGCGGGCGGGCAAAAGGGCAATGGTGATGGGTGGTTCCGAGACGCGACCGGCGTATGAATTCGTCGACATGAACACAGCTGGCCCCGGCGCGGTGGCGACGGCTTTTGCCAATCAGGTCGCCTATTGCGGGGCATCGGGGGCGCTTGTCACGGCGCGGGTGTGTGCGGGGATCGGGGCGGTGCTGGCCTCGGATGCGTCCGGAACGCTGCTAGAGCGGGTGCGGGGCTGGCAGGGCGCGCCGCTTGCCGATGCCCTGCCGCTGCGGGTCGCGGGGGGCTTGCACGCGCTCCACCTGTTGGGCGCGGCGCCGGAACTGGCCGTAATCTACCGGGGGGAGCCTGCCGACGATGCCGCGGTGATCGCCGGCGTCATGGCCGGGCATGAGCCTGCGCTGTTGCCATGGCTCGATGGGCCGCCGCAGACCAACGAGGCAGGACGTTCGGCCAATTTCATCGCAGCGATGCTGTGGCTGGCCGAGCGGGGATTGCCGTCGCGCTTCGAGTGTCTTGAAATCGGGTCGAGCGCGGGGATCAACCTCATGCTTGCGCGCTATGGCTATGACCTTGGCGGGGTGAAGGTCGGGCCGCAGGACGCCGTGATGCACTTTGCGCCCGAATGGCGGGGCGCGCCGCCGCCTGCGCAGGGCATTGCGATTGACGGGGCAAGGGGCTGCGACGTGGCTCCCGTCGATCTCACCGATCCGGCGCAGGCGCTCAGGCTCAAGGCCTATATCTGGCCCGAACACACGGTCCGCTTCGAGCGGATGGACGCCGCGATCCGCGCGGCCTCTGAATGCAAACCTGATATCGTCCGGATGAACGCTGCCGATTTCGTCGAGGCAGAACTGGCCAAGCCGCAAAAACCGGGCACCACGCGGATGCTGATGCACTCGATCGTCTGGCAATATGTCCCCGCCGACCAGCAGGCGCGGGTGACGGCGGCGATGGAGGCGGCGGGGGCGCGGGCGACGGCGGAGCGCCCGCTCGCGTGGATGCAGGTCGAGGCAGATCGCACGGTCCACCGCCACAAGCTGACGGTGCGGCGCTGGCCGGGAGGCGAGGAGGAAGTGCAACTCGCATGGTCGCACCCGCACGGGGCGGATGTGGAGTGGCTGGTCTAGTCACGGCGCGCCGTCACACGCAGGAAAATCGCTCCGATCACCGCGCCCGCTATCAGCACGAAGAGCGGCGTCAGCCAAATCCAAGCGCTCGCCTTCCGGGCGTGACAGGCTGAATTGTCCAAGCAGTCACCAAGGATGCCTCCGAGCAGAAGCGTGCCCGCCGTAACGCCAGTAGCGAGCGCAATCATAAGGCAGCCGCAACCCCGCAGCGGAGGCCTGAACGGCTCGTCCTCAAACGGGTGGGTCACGCCAGAAACGCCTCCATCGCCGCGTTGACCGCCTCCGGCGCTTCCCAGGGAACGAAGTGCCCGCAATCCGGCACCTTCACGATGGTGAGCGGGTCGATGATCTCCTCCAGCCCTTCGAGGTTTTCAGGCGGCAAGGCGAGATCGTCCAGCGCCCAGATCACCAGTGTCGGGATGGTCAGCTTGGGCAGGGCAGGGGGCGTCCAGCCTTCGGGAATCGCGAAAGGCGCGTCCATCGGTGGCACATCGATGGGACTGGCGCGGTAGTAATTGAGCATCCCGAAGGCGGCATCGCGGTTCTGCCAGTCGAGCAGCAGCGCATCGCGCTCCTCAGGCTCCATCGCGGATGGGCGGTCCCACTTGACCTCCTTCAGCAGCAGGCCGGTGAGGCCATGCTCCTTCACCAGCGCGTCATTGGCCGGATCGCGGAACCCCCGGATATACTGGCTCGCCTCACGCTGGCCGGGGTGGGTGTAGAGCAGCTTCTGGAAGGTCACCGGATGGGGCGCATTGGCGATCACCGCACCGGTGACGCGGGCGTGCTGGCCGCCCAAAGCCACGCCCCACGCAATCGCGCCGCCCCAGTCGTGGCCAACGATGGTGAAGTGTGCGATGCCCAGCGTGTCGGCGAGCAGAAACACATCGCCGATCAGCTTGTCGGGGGTGTAGGCATCGACATTCTGCGGCTTTGACGATGCGCGATAGCCGCGCTGGTCGGGCGCGATGCAGCGGAACCGGTCGCTGAAATGCGCGATCTGGTGGCGCCAGGTGCGGTGGCTTTCGGGAAAGCCGTGGAGGAAGATCAGCACCGGCGCATCCACCGGGCCTTCGTCAAAGATGTTGAGGTGGATGCCATTGGGCAGCGCCACGCGCTTCAGTTCGAAAGTCATCAGCCCTGCTCCAGCTTGTCCATGTAGCCATTGGCGACCATCGCGGCGACAGAATCGAACAGCGCATCGGGCGTGCGGCGCAATTCGCCCATCGCCTTTTCGCCGCCTTCGGCCACGATGATCTCCCGTTCGCCATTGGCGATCCCGTCAAGCATCGCTCTGGCCGCCACAACGGCGGGGATGCCTTCATCGATGGCCTTATCGCTGCGGCCCCGCGCGGTGCCTTCGGCGGTCAGCGCGTTCTTCGACACGTTGGTCGCAACCGAACCGGGGTAGATGGTGTGGACGCAAACGCCGTTGATCGAAAGTTCGGCCCGCAGCGCGTCGGCATAGCCCGCAAGCCCGAACTTCGCAGCGCAATAGGCCGTGCGCATCGGCACGCCGACCTTGCCGGCGATGGAGGAAATGAAGCCCAGCGCCCCCGAACCACGCTCTGCCATGTGGCCGATCAGCCCTTGGGTGAAGGCGATCTGGGCGGTGAGATCGACGTCGATGATGTCGCGGTACACCTGCATCGCGGTTTTCAACGCGCGGCTGCGCTGGGAAATCCCGGCATTGGCGAAAGCGATATCGACGCCGCCCTTCCACGCAATCGCCTTGGCGGTGGCATCGGCGAGCGCCGTCTCGTCGCGCACATCGAAGGCGAGGATCAGCGTCTCGCCGCAGTCTGCCGCCACTTCGGCAAGCCGCGCTTCATCGCGGCCCGACAGCACCACATGCGCGCCGCGCGCCGCCAGTTCACGTGCCAGCGCCGCACCGATGCCCGATGATGCCCCGGTGATCCATGCCACCTTGCCCATGTAGTCCATTTGTCTCTCTCCCGTTTCGCCAAGGACTAGCGAGCGGTTCGGGAGAGGGCAATCAGGTTGCGATTGCAGACCGGATCATGTCGGCAAGCGTCACCGGGAACACCGCCTCGGGCCAGTTTTCCAGCTCATCGAGCGTGAACCAGCGGTGCTGTGTCATCAGCGCCTGTTCCAGTGCGGTATGGCCCGATGTATCGACCCGCGCCTCATCCACGCGGACGAGGAAGAAGCGTTCGTCGGCTTGCACCGGCTCGCCCTCGACCGTGATGAATTCAGGGGTCATGCGGGCAATCTGCGCGCCCGGATCGGCGGTGATGCCGGTTTCCTCCAGCAATTCGCGCCGCGCCGCATCCTCGAAACTTTCGCCCGGATCGCACTCGCCGCCGGCCGTCACCCAGAAGGGATCGCGCCCCGGCACATCATAGCGGAACATCAGCGCACGGCCCTCAGGGTCGAGCACGATCAACCGCGCCGCACGGCGCAGGCGGAGATTGGGATTGAGGCTCATTCGGCAGGAACGCTCGCCTTGATCGCCACGGCATGGACCCGCTGGCCGACGATATCGCCCAGCGCCGCGATCACCGCGCGCTGGCGGGCGAGGCGGTTCATGGGCACGAAGGCGGCGGATTCGATCTCGATGGTGAAGTGCGATTCGCCCGAACCATCATCGCCCATGTGGCCCGAGTGCTTGGCAGAGTCGTTGATGATCGCGAGGCGGGTGGGGGCGAAAGCCTGCGTCAAAAGCTCATGCATTTCCTTGGCGACACTCATCATCGATTTCCTTTTTCGCAAGGCTTGGGGGCAGTTCGGGGGTTGGAACTTTGCTGCCCGATCGCCATTCAGGTCGCTTATGCCTTCACCACGATTCCACGGCCGCGTCGAGAGCCCCGGACGCGTCTGCGAGGCTCCCGGCTGCCGCGAGGCGGGCGAATTCCGCGCACCCGGCAGGCGGCCGCACGGCTTCGACGGGCCGGGCGAATGGCGGTGGTTCTGCTTGCCGCACGTGCGCGAATTCAACGCGGGCTATGACTGGTTCGAAGGCATGAGCGCCGAGGAAATCCTGCGGGCCCAATCGCCCATCGCCGGCTGGCAGACGGAAAGCCGGGTGTTCCGCCCTACGGCGGGCGTCCACGACACCCCGCGCTGGGCCGATTATGCCGATCCCCTCGACGCGATCAGCGCCCGTGCGCGGGGCATCAAGTCGCGCGCCGAGCGTGAGGCGCGCAATGCCATGTCGGGGCGGTTCAGCCGCGAGGAGGCAGCGGCGTTGGAGGTGATGGGCCTCGGTTCCGATACTGACCGTTCGCGCCTCAGGCGGCGCTATTCCGAACTGGTGCGCCGCTATCACCCTGACCGCAATGGCGGCGACCGCAGCCATGAAGCGCAGCTGACCGCCGTGGTGGACGCCTATCAGGTGCTGAAGAAAAGCGCGGTCTTCGCCTGATACACCCCGCCCCGGGTCAAGTCCGGGGCGGGGGTGTTTTCTAGTTCTGCGCGCCCTTGATGATCGCCGCGTCAATCGCATTGGCCTCGGCATAGGCGGGGCGCTGGGTGATGCGATCGACATAGGCGCGGAAACTCGCCCGTTCGGGGATCGAGCCGAACCTGAGGCCCCACACGAACTGGCTGCCCACGTAGGTATCGGCCATGGTGAAGCGGCTTCCGGCGATGAAATCATGGGCGCTCAGCCACCCATCAAGCGCATCGAGCGCCAGGTCGAGGCTGCCGAACCCGGCCATGCCCTGTTTGCCTGTCGGCACTTCCCAGCCCATTGCCTTGCCGACCACCGCCTGTTCCAGCGGCCCGGCGGCAAAGAACAGCCAGCGGAAATAGGCGGCGCGTTCGTGCGCGTCGGGCAGCAGGCCTTTGTCCGGGTGGGTTTCGGCAAGGTAGTGATTGATGGCCGCGCATTCAGTGATGATGTGATCGTGGCCTTGCACGTGATGCACCAGCGCAGGCACCTTGTTCATCGGATTGATGGTCTTGAAGCTGGCCGGGCGGGTGGCCCAGTCGAACACCACCTGGTCATAATCCGCGCCCGCTTCGTGAAGCGCCCAGCGCGCAATCTGCCCGCGGCTCATGGCGACCGTGTAGAAGGTGAATTCGGCCATCGGTTCCCTCTCCTTGCGAAATCTCAGCTCTGCCGGAATGCCCAGCGCAGGGTCCGCCCCATGCCCCATGTCGCCGCACGGGCGGGCAGAGCGGTGAGCACCGGCCGCTGGAGGTTCAGCATCGTGCGCGCCCAATCGGGCAGCATGGCCACCGCATCGGCGGTGATCATCGTCTGCACCGATCGCGGCGTGCCTTGGGGGCGCTGGCTGAGCACCAGTTGGGCGACCTCGCGCGCTTCCTTCGAAGTCGCAAGATCATGGCGCAAGGCCCTGAAAATCCGGTCCGCCTCGGCGCGGGTTTCGGGCACGGGATCGGCGCCCAGCATCCGGGCGATCACCGCGAACTGGCGGTAATATTCGTCCTGCTCGGCTGCTGTCATTGCCGGGCGCACGTGGCGGATATAGCCTGCCAGAAAGCTCTGCGCTTCGGTCACATGGACCCAGGCAAGGGTGCGCGGATCGCTCGCCTGATAGGCTGTGCCATCGGGCAAGGTGCCGCCGACTGCCGCGTGGATGCGGTTGACCCGGGCAATTGCGGCCAGTGCCTCGTCACGGTGGCCGAAGGTCGTCACCGCGATGAACCGCGCCGTGCGCCGCAGCCGCCCGTGCATGTCCTCGCGGAAATTGGAATGATCCAGCACGCCTTGCAGCGCGTGGGGGTGGAGCATCTGGAGCAGCAGGGCGCGCACACCGCCGGTCATCATCCCGACGATGTCGGCGTGCACCTGCCGGATCGGCGTATCGCGTTCAAACAGCGCCTCGTCGGACGGCGGCGGGGTAGGGGTCTGGCCCGCGCTGGCATCGTGAAACACCCCGCGCACCTGCGAAACCAGTTTCAAGCGCAGCGATTCGACCGGATCGGGCATGGGGGGAATATAGGGGTCTTGCGAGGGCGCGAAAGGCGCGCTCGTCAAATTGCGAGGCCGGAACGGGCAAACCACCGCTTGCAGGCGCGCCCCATGCCGGTTAACCGTCCGGCCGCAATGACCACGATCCCCTCCGGCGCCAGCGCCATGCCCACCCAGCCCGATACCACCATCGACGTCCGCGAGACCTTCGGGATCGATGTCGACTGGCAGGTGCCCGCCTTCTCGCAACGTGACGAACACGTGCCCGAGACTGACGGCGCCTATGTGTTCGATCCGGACACCACGCTGGCGATCCTTGCGGGCTTTGCGCACAACCGCCGGGTGATGGTGCAGGGCTATCACGGCACCGGCAAGTCGACCCACATCGAACAGGTCGCCGCGCGCCTCAACTGGCCCTCGATCCGCGTGAACCTCGATGCGCATATCAGCCGCATCGACCTCGTCGGGCGCGATGCGATCGTGCTGAAGGACGGGTTGCAGGTCACCGAGTTCAAGGAAGGCATCCTGCCCTGGGCGCTCCAGCACCCGGTGGCGCTGACCTTCGACGAATATGACGCTGGCCGCCCCGACGTCATGTTCGTAATCCAGCGCGTGCTGGAATTCGATGGCCGCCTGACCCTGCTCGATCAGAACCGCGTGATCACGCCCAACCCGTTCTTCCGCCTGTTTGCGACCACCAACACCGTGGGCCTTGGTGATACGAGCGGGCTGTATCACGGCACGCAGGCGATCAACCAGGCGCAGATGGACCGCTGGAACATCGTCGTCGCGCTCAATTACCTCAAGCCCGAGGTGGAGCAGCAGATCGTCAAGTCCAAGACCCCGATGGCCGACGACAAGCTGATCGCCGACATGGTCAAGGTTGCCGAGCTGACCCGTCAGGGCTTCATCAACGGCGACATCTCGACCGTGATGAGCCCGCGCACCGTGATCACCTGGGCGCAGAACGCCGCGATCTTCGGCTCGACCGGCTTTGCCTTCCGCCTCTCCTTCCTCAACAAGTGCGACGAGGCCGAGCGCACGCTGGTGGCCGAATATTACCAGCGCGTGTTTGGCGAGGATCTGCCGGAAGGGGCGGGCAAGAAGCGGTAAAGTCCTGTAGTTGCGTTGACTTCAAGGTCCACGCAACTATCCTCCTTCGATGTTTGTCAGGGGGGTAACGACAGTGACGAAATTCGGGTTTTTTGCAGCATTTGCGGCGTCGGCACTCGCCACTTCTGCAAGAGCCGAGGATCTGCCTGCCTCGATCGAATCCCCCGTAGTTTTCCTCCCGTCAGACGTTGCAAGCGGCGAACGCAGGGTCAGTGAGAACGACACCTTCATCGATGTTCCGCTGCGTTGGGCTCTGGCTGGAAAACTCGGGCAGGATGTCGCCGTGGTTACTGCAAGCGGGACGTATACGTTGCGTGCCGGAGAGGTATTGCCGCAACTGTTGATCCCGGTGAACGGCAGGATCGATGGCGGGCGGATCTTGCTATGCTCGCGCAACAAGGTCGTTGAAAAGCGCAAGGGTGAAGAGCCGATTACGGGTCTTGTTGCCGCAATCAGTGACAGTCTCCGCGATGCGCAATATTGCGTCGAAGACACCGACAAGGATGGCCGCGCGGACCGCGCGCTGGTGCTGGGCAAAGGCAGTAAGGAATTGCCTGCCGGCCCGATTGCCCCGACAGAAGTCGTCTTGCTCAACAATGAAGTGATTCCGGGCGGCGAAGACAAGCTGACCGTGGGGCTGATCCAGGTCTCCAAGAATACCACGACCTTGTGGCTAAATATCATTCAGCGCGGCAAACGGCGCAATTTCGACACGATGGTCAGCGGCCGCTGGACTGCCAAAGGCATGCCCGTATTCAGGCATACGAGCGGGTTTCCCATTACCGTCAATGTGCTTGGCGTTGAGATTTCCCTTCTTGCCGCCGCGCACAAAGAAAATGCTGCCACGTTCAGCTGGAAGGCGGTAGCGCCTCCGGGGGAAGCTGTCGTCATTCCGCGCGTCCGAAACATCACCTACAGTTTCTGAAGCTCGTAAGAAAATGATGCGCACGCCGCGGCAAGGTCGTGCAAGTCGCTTGCCCCCAAGTGTCCTAGGCTGGTAACACAGCCGCAACCATGGCGTTGTTCGACCGATTCTGGAAAGGCTTGCGGGGTGGTGCGCCCGATGGGGCGGGGACGCCTGCGGGGTTCTATCCGCTCTATAAATCCGCGCGGCCCCTCGATGATGAGGATGACGACGATCTCCCCCGCTCACGCGTCTCGGGCAAGCCCGCCTTCGATGAATGGGATGCCAAGCTCGGCCTCCTGGACGAAGCCCTCGCGGTTGAGGAGAAGCGCCGCCTCAGGTGGTGGCAGCGCGATTACTGGCGGCAGCGCAGCAAGTGGTGGTGGACGGGGCGGGGCGTGCTTGCCTTCCTTGCCACCTTCGCGCTGCTGATCGGCTGGCTGACCTTCACCGCGCCCCTATCCAAAAGCCTTGAACCCATCGCCCCGCCGCAGGTCACGCTGCTCGCCAGCGATGGCACGCCGATTGCCCGGCAGGGGGCGGTGGTCGAAGCGCCGGTCAAGGTTGCAGACCTGCCGCCGCATGTGGTGCAGGCTTTCATCGCGATCGAGGACCGGCGGTTTTATTCGCACTGGGGCATCGACCCGCGCGGCATCGCCCGGGCGGCGTGGACGGGCTATGGCGGCGGATCGACGATCACCCAGCAGCTCGCCAAGTTCACTTTCCTCACCCCCGAACAGTCGCTGACCCGCAAGGCGCGTGAGGCATTGATCGCGCTGTGGCTGGAAGGCTGGCTGACCAAGGATGAAATCCTCGAACGCTATCTGTCGAACGCCTATTTCGGCGATAACCAGTATGGGTTGCGCGCCGCGAGCCTGCATTACTTCTACCGACAGCCCGAAAAGCTGCGCCCCGAACAGGCGGCGATGCTGGCGGGGCTGCTACAGGCGCCCTCACGCTATGCGCCGACCAAGCATTACGACAAGGCCAGGAAGCGCATGGATCTGGTGATCGGCTCGATGGTCGATGAAGGCTACCTCACCGCCGCCGAGGCCAAGGCCCTGCCCGATCCGCGCATCGATGTGCGCACGCGTGACGATAACCTGCCGACTGGCACCTATTTCGCCGATTGGGCGCTGCCGCTGGCGCGTGAAGGGATGGAGGCGAGCTATTCGAAGCAGACCCTCACCACCACGCTGGATTCGCGGCTTCAGGCGCTTGCAAGCCGGATCGTCGCCCGTGCGCCATTGGGCGGCGCGCAGGTCGCGCTGGTGGCGATGCGCCGCAATGGCGAAGTGGTGGCGATGGTGGGCGGGCGCGATTACGCCAAATCGCCCTTCAACCGCGCCACGCAGGCCCGCCGCCAACCCGGATCGACCTTCAAGACGATCGTCTATCTCGCCGCGCTGGAGAACGGGTGGGAGCCGGATGACACCATCCCCAACACGCCGATCACGCAGGGCAGCTACCGCCCGAAGAACGCCCGCGAGCAATATTCGCCGCAAATCACGCTGAAGGACGCCTTCGCCTCGTCCAGCAATGTCGCCGCTGTCCGGCTGTTTCAGGCCGTGGGCAGCGACAAGGTGATTGCCACCGCGCGCCGGCTTGGCATCACCGCGCCGATGGCCGAGGGCGACCCGAGCCTTGCGCTGGGCACGTCCTCGATGACGCTCATGGAACTGACCGCCGCCTATGCCGGGATCGCCGCCAACGAATACCCGGTCGAACCCCACGCTTTCCCCCGTGGGGAACGAGGCTGGTGGGACTGGCTGACAACGCGCAGGGATTCGATGTCGTCAGGCGATCACGAAGACCTCGAAGAAATGCTGCGCGCCGCGATCAACCGCGGCACCGGGCGCAATGCCGCGCTGCCGATCGCCAATTACGGCAAGACCGGCACGACGCAGGATTACCGCGATGCGCTGTTCGTGGGCTATGCCGGCGATCTGGTGGTGGGGGTGTGGGTCGGCAAGGATGACAACACGCCTCTCGATGGTGTCACCGGCGGCAGCCTCCCGGCGCGCATCTGGCGCGATTTCATGGTGAGCGCGCTCAAGATCGAGGCCGCACCTGCCCCGGTAGCGAGCGACACCCCCGATCCCGAAGGCCCGGTCCAGCCGCTTGATACGATCGAAGGTGAAATTCCATTGGGGCAGGACGGCGCCAGCCTCAAGGTTGATGGACAGGGCGTGACCCTGCGGCAGGACGGCGTGCCGGTTGAGGTCAGGCTGGATGGCGGCGGCGTGGTGGTCCAGCCCGCGCCTGCGCCAACCCCGCCGCCTTAGACCATCAGGATGTTCATCACAGCCGTTGCAATCGGGCGGCTGCGGTCCGTCTGCCATGCCTCGACCGTGACATTGGCATTGCGCCGCCCCAGCCGGGTGATGCGCCCCACCGCGAAACTCGCCTGCGATTTGCCCGCGGCAAGGTATTGGACCGTGATGTTGATCGGCTTGAGCAGCGGATCGCGCCCTGCCGCCAGCAGTGCCGTTCGCAGCGCAGCATAGCCCGCATTTTCCAGCAGGCCCGCCGTCGCGCCGCCATGGAAGTGCTGCGGGCGGCCTTCGACCGTCGGGCCGAAATCGACTGTCAGGACCGGCATTCCGCCTTCGATCTCGCCCGTCGGCACAATCCCGAGCGAGCGGGCATAGGCGGGCAGTTCAAGCCCCTCAGGCATCGCCTTGCGCGCCCCTCAAAGCCGGGTTTTCGGTGCGTGGATCGGCGCCGATGGTCATGAAACAGCCTGCGACATGGGCGACCGGATCGGCGGGATCATCATCATAGGCAATCCCGCGCACAAAGGCGGCAGATCGCGTGATGCGGTAGCATTCGACCCGGCCCTTGACGCTCGCCCGCGCGCGTGCGGGGCGCTGGTAATCGACCCTGAGATCGAGCGTGGCGACCGGCTGGAAGTTCCCGCGCGTCTGCCAGATCGCCATGCCGCTTGCCATGTCCATCAGGCTGATGATCGGACCGGAGGCGAGCACCGGGCGGCTCGCATCGCCCAGCAGATCCTCGCGCCAGGGCAGTTCCAGTTCCACCCAATTGTCGCCCTGATCGGTGAATTTGAGGCCAAGCCAGCCGGTGTGGCCATGGCGGAAGAACCACCTGGACGCCTCGCGCGCGTCGAACCGGGGGGTGGGGGTGTTCATGGTGGTTCGCATAGGGGCAGAGACGGGCGGCGCGCAATCTCAGAATTGCGAGTGGCTACAGCACGCCCCCTGCCAGTCGGTCGATTGCGCCTTGCAGGATCACGGCGGCGGCATGGCTGTCGATCGCGGCGGCGCGTTTGGCGCGGCTCATATCCTGCCCGATCATCGCCGCTTCGGCGGCCTGTGTGGACCAGCGTTCGTCCCATAGCAGGATGGGCAGGGCAAAGGCTTCGGCCATGTTGCGGGCATAGGCGCGGCTGGCCTGCGCGCGCGGGCCTTCGGAACCGTCCATGTTGCGGGGAAGGCCCAGCACGATGCCCTTCACGCTGCGCTGCCGGATCAGCGCGGCGAGGGTTTCCCGGTCCTTGCCCCACTTGCCGCGGCTGATGGTGGTGCCGTTGGTGGCGAAACGCCATCCGGCATCGCAGGTCGCCGTGCCCAGCGTCTTGGTGCCGAGGTCGAGGCCCAGCAGCACGCCGCCCGCCTCGCCCACTGCCGCAGCAAAACCGCGCGCGTCCTCGAAGATCACGTCGCGGGCTTCCATGCAGCCACCCTGCGGTTCACATCGGCTCTGGTGTTCGCCCAGAACAACGGCAGATCATAGACGTGGTAATTGTTGCCGGGCAGCACATAGGAGCCCATCTCGGGCGGCGGACCGATCAGCAGCAGGCCGCGCTTGTCGCACCGCGCAGGGACAAGACCAGGCTGGAGCGTCCCTTTCGCCATCGTATCCTCGGGCACCAGCGTGCCGATGTTGGCGCTGGCAGGTGCATTGCCGCCGGGCGTGCCGGTCAGCGGGTTGGTGCACAGCATCGGATCGCTGCCCGGAGCCTTCCCGTCGAGCGCGGGGGTGGCCGCGTAGGCATCGAGCACCAGCGAAGGATCGGCCGGCTCGGCAAAGCTCGACCATGACAGCACGCAGCCGGTCTGGTCCGGCGCGGCGCAGGCGGGCAGGCCCATCACGGGCAAATCGTGCAGCGTCGAGACCGGCCAGCCGACCACATAGGCCGCCACCAGCCGCGCAGCGACCGGGGTGCCCTTGACCTCCTCGGCCAGCAGGCGCTTGAGGTGCAGGGCCCCTTGCGAATGGCCCGCCAGCACGATCGGGGTCTTGGGGTCGACGCTGGAGAGGAAGAAGCGGAACGCCTCGCGCACATCGGCATAGGCAGCGTCCACAGCCTGCCTTGCCTCGGGCGCGTCGGTCAGGAAGGCCCCCATCGTTGCCTGCCGGTAACGCGGCGCCCAGATTTCCGAGGCCGCGTTGAAGGGGCTGGCCATGCCGCGCAGATAGATGCGGGCAATGCGTTCCGCCTCGGGATCGCCGCCGGCTTCCAGCGGGGCGTTCCAGCTTGCCCGGCTGACATAGCTTGTGGGGTGGACAAAGAACACCGCGAACTGCGCCGTGGGTTCAGCCGGGGTGGGCAGGGTGCCGCGGTCGCCTGCATAGGCGGGCTGCCAGCGCGCCGGATCGCTCACCCCGATGCCGGGGCGCGAATACCACAGGGCGGGATCTTCATAGGCGTTGGCCTCCAGTGGCTTGACCGGAGTAAACGCGGCCGAAGGCACCATCGCCAGCTTGCTGAGCTCGTTTGGAAAGCGCGCCAGAAGAAACGCGCCTGCGATCACCACAATGATGCAGAAAGCTATGAAATAGAGGAACTTGCGGGCCATGCTTTGCGCGCCCCTTTCAAATGATTTGGCCTTTCAACTCATTTGGCGGGCTTGCTCTCGGCAATTGCGGGGCGCAGCGTGGTCCACGCCCGGTCGCCGCGCAGGCTGGAGAACCACGTGGCCGGGTTCCAGGTGGTCGACCCGTCGAGACTGAAGGTGATGAATTCGGCACGGCCGCCGATATTGGCAAGCGGCACTGCGCCGCCAAGCCCGCGCGGCAGCGGCGCACGGCTGTCGGCCGAAAGATCGCGGTTGTCGCCCATCACGAAGACCGATCCCTCGGGCACCTGATAGGGGCCGAAATTGTCGAGTTCCTGGTTCATGTAATCGATGGTCAGGAAGGTCGCGCCGTTGGGGAAGGTTTCGCGCCAGGTGGGCGGATCGAAATAGTCCTTTCCGTCCGGGCCGGTCTTGCGGAACTGTTCGTAGGCATCGAGGCAGGGATGCTCGCCCGCCGTGTCCTGACACATCAGCTCAGGTTCGAACGGCAGCTTGACTTCGGGAACGACCTCACGCTTGACGGGTGTGCCGTTGAGGATGATCTGCCCGCCGCGCACTTCGATGGTATCGCCCGGCAGCGCGACCACGCGCTTGATATAGTCCTCGTCGCGGGTCGGATGGACGGGGATGACGATGTCGCCATATTCGGGCGTGGAGGCCCACACCCGCCAGTCGCCGCGCGGCAGCAGGTGGAAGCTCGCCGAGGCCCACGACCAGCCATAGGGATACTTGCTCACCACCAGCCTGTCGCCCACCCACAAGGTCGGCATCATCGAGGTCGAGGGGATGTAGAACGGCTTGGCGACAAGGCTGTGAAATGCCAGCACCGCCAGCAGCATGAGCGCCAGGCCGCGAATTTCGGCGAACCAGTTGATCTTTTCCGGGGTCTCGCTGTCGGTCACTTGCGGGCTTTCGAGTGTCGCCATTTTCGGGGCCTAGCGCAGGGGGATGGCTTCGATGATCACGAAGGCCTGCGCCCATGGATGATCGTCGGTGAGAGTGAGATGAATGCGCGCCTCATGCCCGTGCGGCGTCATTTCTTCAAGCCGCAAAGCCGCTCCGCCCGTCAGCGCCAGCGTCGGCGCGCCCGAGGCTGCGTTGACGACGCCGATGTCCTTCATGAACACCCCGCGCTTGAACCCGGTGCCGACCGCCTTGGAAAACGCCTCCTTGGCCGCAAACCGCTTGGCATAGGTGCCTGCAATGGTGAATGGCCGGCGGCGCGCCTTGGCGATTTCGACATCGGTGAAGACGCGCTGCTCGAACCGCTCGCCATAGCGGGCAAGCGAATTGGCGATCCGTTCGATGTTGCAGAGATCGCTGCCCATGCCGATGATCACGACCAAACTCCGATCAATGCGCTGGAACGGGCGCGCAGCGACCGCAAGGCCGAACGGCCGCCCGCAGCGACGCGACCTTCAGGTCGCATGAGCGAGGACCTTGCTCGCCGGAGAGCGAGCGTAATCAAGAAAGCGCCTTTGTCACCACCGCCACCAGCAATCCGACAGCGATGACGTGGAGCATCACCTGCGCCTTGAACAGCGGGTGCGCAAAGTCCCCCTTGGCGACTCGGCCCGCGCCGACGAAGCCAAAGATCATCAAGGCGACCCAGCCGATCGCAAACACCCGCATCACGCCGGTGTTGAGCGCAAAGCCAAGGAACCCGATTCCGAGCAGGAACAGCCCCGCCGCGCCAAAGGCCCAGCGCTTCTGTTCGCCGGTGAGGCTGGGGAGATCGCCGCCGCTCACCGGGCTTCATCCATCAACTCGCGCATCCGGCGGATCGCGTTTTCAAGGCCGACAAACACCGCTTCGCCGATCAGATAGTGGCCGATGTTCAATTCCGCGATCTGGGGGATGGCGGCGATCGGCTGGACGTTTTCGAAGGTGAGGCCGTGGCCTGCGTGCGGCTCGATCCCGTTCTTGGCGGCCAGCGCCGCCATATCGGTAATGCGCTTGAGTTCCCGCGACACCCGCTCGCCATCGCCATCGAGGAAGGCGTGGGCGTATTCGCCGGTGTGGAATTCCACCACCGGCGCGCCCAACCGCAGGGCGGCGTCCAGCTGCCGCTCGTCCGCCTCGATGAACAGCGAGACCCGGATGCCGGCGGCGCGCAGTTCCTCGCAGATCGGCACCAGCGTGTTGTGCATCCCCGCCGCGTCCAGCCCGCCCTCGGTGGTGCGCTCCTCGCGCTTTTCGGGGACGATGCAGGCGGCGTGGGGCTTGTGGCGAAGGGCGATGTCCAGCATCTCGCGGGTCGCCGCCATTTCAAGGTTCAGGGGCAGATTGGTCGCCGCCTGAATGCGCGCGAGATCCTCGTCGCGGATATGGCGGCGGTCTTCGCGCAGGTGCGCGGTGATGCCGTCGCCGCCCACCGCCGCAACGATCTGCGCCGCGCGCACCGGATCTGGATGATCACCCCCGCGCGCATTGCGGATCGTGGCGACGTGATCGATATTCACGCCGAGGCGGAGGTACGAGGGGGTAAGGGTCATGGGGTTCCTTGCGGACAAGCAGCGAGGCTCAGCATCTCATGGGAAAAGCCCGCGCCCTGCCAGATCTCGCCGAAATCGAATTCGGCGCTGTCGGTAAACATGGCGAGCGCCATTTCGGTTTCCGGCAGGATGAAATTGCGCACCTGCACCCCGCCGATGGCCCCGCGTCGTTCGATGATCCGCACCGGGGCAGGGCAGCCAGCCAGCGAGGCATCGAACGCCCACTGCCCGAGCGCCAGGTAACCGAGCTCGCTCTGCCCGTCCCATAGCTCAGCCAGAGCGTCGGGCGGAAGCAGCTCGCCGGCGGCGAGGTAAATGTCGAACCACAGCAAGTCATTGACCGGGCCAGACAGACCGCCGGATGCGCCATAGCTGGCCAGATCGAAAGCAGGTTCGCGCCGGCCGGCGATGGTGCCTGGCCAGACGTCGCTGGCGGGCGGGATCGCGGTGATGTTGTTCATGCCGGTCAATCTGGACAAGCCGAACGACTGGCCGAGTTCCCTGAAGGGTATGTTGAGGCGCTGGCTCACCAGGTCCTGCCAGCTTTTCCCCGTCACCGCCTCCAGCAATGCGCCTGCGACCATGTAGTCGCAATTGTTGTAGGCCCATTGCTTGCCCGGCTCGCCCTTGACCGGTCCGGCGCAATAGCCCGTCAGCGGATCGCGGCTGCCCGTAAAGCCCGGTGTGTAGAAGGCGGGCACGCCCTCTGCATTGGCGGGGGTGTCGTCGGGGTTGGGCAGGCCGGTCTGGTGGCGTAGCAACTGGCGCACGGTGATGGCCCGCGCATTGGGTGCGGCAAAAGCGGGCAGGTAGCGCGCCACCGGCTGGTCGAGATCGATCGTGCCGCGTGCAGCTTCCTGCATCACCAGCACGGCGATCACCTGCTTGGTCACAGACGCCCAGCGCCACGGCTGACCGGCCTTGCGGACATTGCCATCGGCGTCCTGTGCCATCAGCACCGAATTGGGAAAGAACTCATCGGCGCGCTGCCGGTGGGGATAGTGGCGATAGGCGAAGGCGATGCCGACCTCGCCGCTGAAGCGCGCGGCTTTCATCCTTTCCCGCGCCCCCTTCATGAAGGCCACGACCTGCGCGCCCCCGGCTTCCGATTTCGCGCGCTGCGCCGCCTGCTCGGGCGTCAGCGGTGCGGCATTGGTCTGGGTCTGCGGCGGGGGATCGGATGCGTCTTGCGCACCGGCAGGCACGGCTCCCAGCGTCAGCAGCGCTGCCCAAGCAAGGAGCCTTTTCATGTGTGCCTATTCCTTCCGGCTTCCGGGTTTGGTGACTTCTACGGCAGCCAGCGCAGGCGGGATGTCATTTTCGTCATAGGTGGGAAAATCGATGGCGAGCAGCGGGTAGAACGGCACACCCAGATCGACCGACCCGCAGGAACGATCGATGATCGCGCATTCGGCGATCACCTCGCCCCCTTTGCGCGCCACGGCGGCGATGGCTTCGCGGCTGGAAAGGCCGGTGGTGACCACGTCCTCGACCATCAGGACTTTCGCGCCCGGTGCGAGCGCGAAGCCGCGGCGCAGGTGGAACACGCCTTCGGGCCGTTCGAGGAACAGCGCGTCCTTGCCCAGCGCCCGGCCGACTTCGTGGCCGATGATGATCCCGCCCATCGCCGGAGAGACCACCACATCGACCTGTGCGCGCACCTCTGCGGGGATGCCGGCAATCACCGCTTCGGCCAGCCGCGCCGCACGCATCGGATTCATCAGGACCCGCGCGCATTGAAGGTAATGTCCGCTATGGCGGCCCGAGGAGAGCTTGAAATGCCCCTCCAGCAGAGCGCCGGATTGCCGGAACTCGGCCAGAACTTGCTCTTGATTCATGGACGAACTCCTTGGAAGTCTTAGGGATTGGCACCAACTTGCGCAGGCGGCACAGTCGCGTGCATAAAATTCTCCCTAGAAGCGCTTGAGGCCCTCGGCAAGCATCGCTAAGGGCGAGGATGAGGCAGGCCCACGGGTCGGCCAGGCGCTGTCTGTCGTGGGTCCTGAGGGGGCCGGCCGCACAGGCAGCATGGGATCAGATTCGAACCACTTGGACACATTGTCATGGGTCAGAGGGACACCCGTATGAAAAAGGCTATCCTGGCAGTTGTTGCTGCCGGGCTCGCGGCGTTTGCGCCGCTGAGCGTTGCGGCGCAGGGCGCCGCTCCCACTGCGCCCGTTGCGGCTGAAGCGGCGCCCGCCGCTGCGCCTGCTGCTGACGCTGCCGCTCCGGCTGCTGAAACCAGCGCCTACACCCCGATGGCCCCGACCAAGGGCAAGGGCATGCCGACGTCCTATCAGGACGATCCGGCCAAGAGCGTGACCTTCCAGGATCAGTATTCGGACAACGGCGAATATGCGCTGTGGATGCACGATATGATCCTGCTGCCGGTGATCACGGTCATCAGCCTGCTGGTGCTGGGCCTGCTGCTGTATGTGGTGGTGCGCTTCAACCGCAAGGCCAACCCGGTTGCCTCCAAGACCACGCACAACACCGCGATCGAGGTGATCTGGACGATCGTTCCGGTGATCATCCTCGTGATCATCGCCGTCCCCTCGATCACGCTGCTGGCGCGCCAGTACGAAACCCCGCCCGCCGATGCGGTCACCATCAAGGCGACCGGCTATCAGTGGTACTGGGGCTACACCTATCCCGACCATGGCGAGATCGAAGTGATCTCGAACATGCTTGATGAAGGTGAGGCCGTGCGCCGCGGTGAGCCGGGTCAGCTGGCAGTCGATAACCGCATGGTCGTGCCTGCTGGCGTGCCGCTGCGCATCCAGACGACCGCGTCCGACGTGATCCACGCCTTCGCCGTGCCGTCGCTGTGGTTCAAGATGGACGCCGTTCCGGGCCGCCTCAATGAAAAGCTGCTGACCATCAAGGAGCCGGGCGTGTATTATGGCCAGTGCTCCGAGCTGTGCGGCGCGCGTCATGCTTACATGCCGATCGTTGTCGAGGCGCTGCCCCCGGCTGAATTTGCAGCATGGGTGAGGGCGCAGGGCGGCTCGATGCCCGGCGAGGAAGAGGCCGCTCCGGCTGCTGCTCCGGCCGCCGAGGCTGCCGCTCCGGCCGCCGCTGGCTGAACTGAACAAACGAACTGAAGCAGAAGAGTAGCTGATTATGGCAACCACAGCAGAAGGCTTCGACATTCATCACGATCATGCGCATGACGCGCATGATCATGCGGACCACAAGCCGGGCTTCTTCGCCCGCTGGTTCATGTCGACCAACCACAAGG
>VFQO010004525.1_pt1 | contig 58504 bp, 105 predicted proteins | sample 3512331 | NCBI WGS metagenome assembly VFQO01 (sample SAMN10412371, study PRJNA504923) | tailings metagenome | isolation source: Replicate 3 from Balatoc abandoned mine | place: Philippines: Itogon, Benguet | collected 2017-08-28 | reverse complement strand
GCAGCAGCAGCAGCAGCAGCAGCAGCAGCAGCAGCAGCAGCAGCAGCAGCAGCAGACTCACTGCGCGCCCTTGGGCAGGAGGTCAGCCCAGGGGATGGCGCGAGGCACCACGCAGTTGGGCTCGCTGCCCTTTGGGCAGTGCTTGCCCGCACAGCCTTGCACCAGGGAGCGGCCAAAGAAGCCCACAAACTCCTGCACACAGGACGCAACGTGGCGGTGCACAATCAGTGGTTGTGCAAGCGTGCCAGCGTGCACACCAAGCTGCCCGCAAGCCATGTGGGGTTGCCGCAGCTGCAAAAGGCACGGCAGCATTGCTGCCAACTGTGATGCAGCACACGTGCATGCTGTGCAACCGCCACCACGCACCAGGCGTTGGAAGTGCAGCAGCAGCAGCGTCATCACCAGCACCGCCGCCATGCCGCTGCCGACAAACGAGGCAGCAAAGCGCTTGGGGCTGCCAGCTGCTCGGTACCAGCAGAAGAGGCCGAGCAGCACTAGGTTGAGGGGCAAGCCAATGATGAGCAGCAGCGCCCTGCAGGGTAAAAAAGACAGCATGCGAGGGATCTGGTTGCTGAAGACTTGTCTAGCATTCAGTGGCAGTTGGCAAGCATTCAGTGGCGGTTGGCAACCGACGAGACAACCTCTAAAACGTAGCTTGTAGCCATGCATGCTTCACGCACCAGCAACCATGATGCACCACCCTTGGCCCTCACCAGTTGTACACGCCGTGCGTGTGGAAGTCGTTGCCGTGGTCCCAAGCCAGAAACAGCAGGTTGGCGGTGAGCAGCAGGCCGCGGGCCGCCCAGGCCGCGGGCCGCCCAGCAGTGGTGTCAGCCACAGGCAGGCGGTGAAGGCGAGGACAGACACCACTATGCAGCGCCCAATGATGTTCAGGTGGGCATTGATGAAGGCCAAGTCGCGGCTGTGGCTGCCGCCCTGCGCCGCAGTACGGGACAGGCGGGAGGTTTGCAAGGCCGCCGACAGCCACTCGTCGTCGGAGCAACCACGAGCACAGCACCCGCGTGGCCAGGTTGCACAGTGATGTTTGTGTGGCATCAAAAGGGCCAACAGGCAGCTGCCAGGCATGCCTCCCTGCCTCTGCACAGCCCAGAAGACCAACGGTTAGAGGTCGCGGACCCACCATGAGCGATGTGTGGAAGGCACCCAGGTACACGGCGAACAGCGCACTCCAGCAGAGCATCAGGCGCAGGCTGGGCAGCTGCGCTTTGGCGGGTGCTGCTGCACTGCGGGCCGCCGGCTTGCCGGGCAGCAGCGGGCGGGCATCCTCCAGCTCCAGACTGTTTGGCCCGCTGCCGCCCAGGCCGCCGACGCCGCGCCGCAAGGCGGCCTGCTGGGCAGCTGCCACCATGGCTGTCGGCGGGCCCCTCTGGGCCACCGGAGAGTGCTACAAATGCAGTGGTGGCGGGGGAAGGCGGGCAGGAGCGGGCAGAAGTTTGCTCGGGTCGCTCGGGGGCAGACGCACTGGCCGTTGGCTTGCTGGAAATGGTGCGATGCGTGGGGCCTGCAGCAAAGCTTCAATAAACCGGCGGCGGCGGCCCATGCGCTGCTAAGCGCGCATCTCACTTTCAGTCGGACTTGGGACTTTGCTGTCACCGCCAGCCTGGGGTTTCGCGCCTTGACTCAACCAGGCAAATGCAGCAGTGAAGGCCGGAATGGCCAGGCTATCGACATGCCTTCAGGACGGCGCCGACTGGTGACGCCCTGCCTTGCACGGCCGTCAGCCGTACGTTCTGCAAGGGCCCTCTGTCTCTTGGACCATTCATCTCAGCACACCAGCAGCAGTGTGACATCCGCCAGCTGCTTGTTGCCCATGCCGTCTAGCCGTGCCGCGAGGCGTGCTCTCGAGCAGGCACATGCATCTCCAACAACGCCGGCAAGGTCACCAATGCAGCTGCCATGTTATTACAGTCAGCAAAAGGAATATATATAGTATACCACAAGAGCCACAGCTGCGCTCAGAGCGACATGAGCTCCGAGGTGGTGGCGGCCGGCGTCTCGCGGCTGGGCGGGCGGCACAGGAACAGCACGGGCCCCAGCACCTGCGCCGCCGCTGCCACCTCGCCGCCGGGCGTGAGCCGCAGCGTGCCGCTGCCGTCGGCTGCCAGGTAGTAGGCCTCTGGCCTGACGGACTGGTCCTCAGCGGCAATGTCCACCACCACCACGCCCTGCCCGCTCAGCCGCTTCAGCTCGTCCTCAGTCTGCAGCGGGGTGTGGACAGAAGCAGGGGTTGAGATGGTGCAAATGTATCCGTGGGAAGCTGACCAGCTCCCATTCTAGGCTCCACTTGCACTGCAGCGTTCTTTCGGCACCCCACGCCTGGGTCCCTGCCACCCCAAATCCCTGCAGGCCCCACCTTGGCTGAGGAGGAGGCGCGGATCTCGGGCACCACGGCGCAGTTCTCCACAGTCAGAGCCACGGGGTGGCCCGCCAGCGTCAGCACAGACCAGTTGGGCAGCGCCTGCAGGGAAGCGGGAAATGTCAGTGGTGGGCAAAGGGTGGGTCGCAGCTGAATGGGAGCCAGTGAGCAAGCAGGCCCCCATCGGCACAGGCTGCTCGTACTCGGCCAACCGGCCCTCCCATCCAGCCGCAACCACTTCCATTCAGCGCAGAGACACTGCGAGTTGGGCGACTCACCACCCACTCATGCTGCACGCCGTCGGGGACCCTGAAGTTGCCAAACACGCCCTCGCTGGACACCTTGGGGGCGGACAGCACCTGCTGCGCGGTGGCGGTCTGCAGGGCGAGAGAGCGCACAGGCAGCGCAGGTTTCAAGCGATACGTCCCCCATTGGAGGGACAGCTCCGTAAAGCACGGAAGGGCACCACTCCATGAAGAAAAGAAGTTGTGAGATTGTACTCATGTGGTTGTTGGCAGGGCGAATGGTGCAGCACAGCAATGCAAGCCGGTCATGCAGGGCTTGCAGCTGGCAAAGCGCACAGCGGCTGCCTGTCCCAGCAGGCATCAACCCTGGCACAGCACCAACTCAAGCCACGGATGGTGGCAGAACCGCCCACTGAACCCCAGCACCCGCACCGCCCCCACCCCCACCTGCAGGTCGCCCGCCACCGCCAGCGGGCGGAAGCCCAGCTCGTCACGCGCCAGGCGCAGCGTGGTCAGCACAGCGGTGGGCAGCGCCGAAGCAGGCGACGCCTGGTTGTCATCCAGCAGCTCGCTCTGGAGCATGGGCAGGGACAAAGTGAAGAGTGAGGATGCACAGACGCAAGCCAGGGCCTTTTGAGTATGCTGTTCTCTGGGCAGCAACCCACAGCCTGCCGCCCGCCTCTCGGCTGCATTCTGCCTCACTGCATCATGCTCCTGCACTTTCAAAGCTGCAACCCCTGCCAGCTCACCAGCTTGGCGCGTGCCTCCTCCGTCTCTGCCACCGCCAGCCCCTTGCGAGCGCACGCCTCAACGTCGTCCTTCCGCCGGCACTCCTGGGCCTGCGGGTGTAAAATTGCAACACCTGTCTGGATGCCGCTAGGCAGTATGTGTGTTCGCTCTCAAACCAAATAACAGCCCACCTCAACATGCCTGGATCAGCCATCACCGGCTGCAATCATCAGCAGCGAAAGCTGTGGTCCACTAATCCACCACATCCCCTCAACCCCCGACTCACGTCGCGGAAGTACTTGTAGGCCAGCACGTCTGCGGGCGTGTCGGCAAAGCCCTCGCGCCGCCCATCCCGCCGCTCGTGTTCCTTCACCGCGCGCGCCAGCACCTGGGCCTCGTAGGGGCTGCAGGGGGGAGGGGATGTGGGCGAGGTTTGGTCAGCGTGGGCTGAGCCAGAGAGTGGGGCACTGCGCTCCTGCCACAGGTCCCAAAACACCCGTCATGCAAGCCGCGGCAGCATTCGGCAAGCAGCCTTGCCACTTGTACGCCAGCCTGCACAACCCCACCTGAGGTTGTTATCGGCAATATACTGGGCTGCGGGGGCGCGCTGGCGCACGCTGAGGAAGCGCAGCTCATACAGCAGCGCCTCGGCGCCCTCGGCATCAAAGTGCGCCAGTGCGCCCGGGGTCACCAGGCCGGGGGCCTTGATGCTTTCGTACACCTGGGAGGCAGGTGCGGTGAGAGTGGGTGGATGAAGAGGTTGAGCGGGAGATGCTGCTGTGGGTGCATGGGTGTGTGTGCAGCACATGCATCCACCTCCCTGCACGCTCCTGTGCAGCCACCCACCCGGTCACCCCGCAGCCCGCACCTGCGCGGCGGTGCTCCACACGTTTTGGATCTTGCGCTCCAGCCCCGTGGCCTCCTCCACCGCCATGCCGTCAATGCCCGCCCGCTGCAGCGCCGGCAGGTACTTGGCCAGCTCGTGCCAGTGGCCCGACAGCGCGCGCAGACGGCCCAGCATCTCGTCGTTGCTCAGGCCCGTGTCGCCAGAGGCAGGGCCCGCCGCGTCCATGAACCCCGGCGGCGGCCGGAAGTTCTGCGGGTGGGGCAGAGGGAACCGGGGGGCAGCAGCAGGGGCGGGTGGGCTGCGCCCATCAGCTGCTGGTGCAGGCAGCCAACGAGAGAAGCAACACACCAGCATTGCCGAGGCACCACGTGCCAGGTGCAATGCCCAGGCAGCAGCTGCCCTCGAGGCACACCTGCGTAGGCTGCGGCATGCCGCCAGGCCCGCCGACGAGGCCGCCACCGGGCCGTGGTGCCGCGCCGCTCTGCTGGCCGGGCAGCACGAGGGACCTGCGCTGGTTTGCGTCCTGCTGGCTCTGCCCTGGGAAAATCAGGCGGTCGTCCCTGCGGCAGTGGGATGATGGAAACACAAGCAATGGTGGATTGACACAGTCATGCGCTTCACTATTTGCACACATACACGCCTGCACCAGCAGGCAGGCAAGCGCTGCACAAAGCTTCGAGACACGCCACCGCACCTGCCGCCGCCGCCATACCCGCCGCCGCTGCCGCCGAAGCGGGCCTGGACGCCTGCAGCCCGTCGGCGGGCGCCTGCGCTCCGGCTGGTGTATGCCCGAGCCGCGGGGGCCTGCGTGGCCGCCCAGCAAGCGCTCATGGTGCCTGGAGTTCTGAGGCTGCTGCTGTCTGCCGTCCACCGGGCCGTGGCGCCACTCGGAAACCGCACAAACACTGGGTGAATGTGTGGCAGCAAGCAGAGGCGCGATCAAGGCGAGTTGTGGGCCACTGGATTGGCCCATGCATGGCGGCCCGCCCGCCTCTCGCAGACGCATGCATCGGCTTTTCTGCAATCGGTGATCGCTGCTAGTGCACTGGCAGCGTCCCGGCACGGTCCCCACGTTGACCGGCGGACCAAGCTAGAGGCCGCTCCCAGCACCACCAGCAACCATGGCGGGCCTGCTTCAGGCCGCCTCGCTGCTGCCCAGCACCAGCACAAGTGGTCGAGGGCCGGCCTGGGCGCCGCAGCGTTCAAGCCCGCAGCTGTCCCAGCCGAGCAGGCTGCTGGTGCAGGCGCTGGGCCGCTCCGACGGCCTGCAACCTCGGGCCACAGCCAGCCCGGTGCCAGTGCGGCCGCTGGGGCCACCAGGCCTGGCGGGCGGCGGGCCCGGGGGCGGGCCCGGCGGCGGCGCCGCCAGCAGCAGCGCTGGCAGCGTGGCGCCCCCTGGGGCCGCCAAGCAGGGCGGCAAGGCGGCGGCGCAGCAGCTGGGGTCCAGCAGCAAGAGCGAGGAGTGGCTGGACCTGCTGCAGACGCCGGAGCCAGACATGTTTGGGACGCGCGCACGCTCCGCCAGCGATGCCGCGGTGCTGCGCCGCAAGGGCCACCTGAAGGAGCAGGACAAGTTCATCCAGTTTGTGCTGGACATGCACCAGACGCACACCACGCTGGAGGTGGGTGCTGGGGCCGCTTCCGGGCGGTACAACGCATTGCAGGGTCCGCCAGCGCCTTGGTAGCAGGCGCAGCGCTTCCGGAATGCTACAGCCGCTGCAGTGCATTTGGGCAGGATGGCAGAGGGCCAACTGCGTCGCACTGAACGGCATCTCGCCCCCATGCCAAATGACAACCTGCAGGTCATGCAAAAGATGGATCGCTGGATTGCGGAGCACCGCAAGGACCCGCGCACCAGCCGCCTGCGCCGCATGGTGCCCACCATCGGCAACTTTTTCGTGCCCCTCAAGTGAGCCGTGGAGAGCGTGGCTGGGGGTGCTTGGCCGCTCAGTCAGCGCAGCTGGTGTGGACTGCACTGGGGAGCCACGTGTGGCGCCCGCCTGCCTGCCTGCCTGACTCTATTGGTTCACCTCGTCGTGCCTGCTTTCACGCCCCTACCCCTTACTCCCTCCCTGCCCAGGCTGGTGGACGCCTTCCTCGAGTACGACGAGTTCTTTGCGCTGTCCCGCCGCCAGTACGTGCACCCCAACTTTGCGGAGCTGCGGCACATCTTCAACATCGCGCAGGTGAGCGTGCGGGTGGTGCTGGCCGACGGCTCCAATGGGGCGGCTCAACAGCAGTGGATGCAGTACGCAAGCGCCTCCCTTGTATGCAATGCTGCTGCCCTGTTGCGCTTGCTGGTCTCTCCACTCCGGCTGCTCCCCACGCGGCCCATCCCACCCCTCCACTTCCCGCCCTGGTGCAGGTGCACTCGTCGGCGCAGTCGCTCAAGCTCATCACCTTTGACGCGGACGGCACGCTGTACGCCGACGGCGCACACATAGAGCATGACAACGAGATGATCCGGCACATCATCGCGCTCATGCGCAGGTGCGTTGAAGCACCACACAGGTCCGGCAGCTGGGGATCTGTAGATGTGGGCTTGCCCTCCAGTAGTGGAAGTGAGGCCCTGATGTGCAGGCCCGGTGCCAGCAGCCTGGGACTCCACCCGGCAGCTCTGCTGCTGCATCCATCGTCGGATCGCTCGCCCCTGCAACCTCCCTAAATCGTCTGATCCCGCCTGCCTGCAGCAACATCCACGTGGCAATCGTGACGGCGGCGGGGTACCCGGGCGCGCCGGAGCGGTTTGAGCAGCGGGTGGAGGGGCTGCTGGCGGCCTTCAGGCAGCTCAACCTGCCGCAGCACATCACCGACAGGTGGGCAGGGCGGCGGGGGTGCGGGTAGAGCCAGCATGGCTGGCGTTGCTGGTTGGATGCAGCCTGCCAGTAGGATGGCTGGGCAGCAGTATGGTTGGCCAGCCGTCGCCATCCCGCCGGTCAGCTTGGCAGATTGTGTTGTGCCAGCGTGTGCTGCGTGCTGCAGCTGCTCTCTTTCCAGCCACCCCACCGCACCATACTACAACCCGCCTCGCTGCCCCAGGTTCCACATCATGGGCGGCGAGTGCAACTACCTGCTGCGCGTGGCGGGGCCCGACAAGCGGCTGCAGTTTGTGCCGGACGCGGAGTGGAAGAGCCAGTTCATGCAGGTGCGGCGGGAGCAGCCGCGCCTGCACGGCAGGGTTGCAAGCTTGGATGTCGATATGGGTGGCTGCCGCTGTAGATGCCACAATGATAGGTGTTTGGGTTGCTATGTTGCTCTGCGGCAGGTGCCCACAGCTTGGTTTTGCAGCGCTGCCAATCCTGCAAACCCCCGCTGCCGCCCCCCGCAGTCATGGACGGAGGCGCAGTGCCAGCGGCTGCTGGATGATGCGGAGCGGCTGCTGCTGGAGGGCGCGCACCGGCTGCGCCTGCCTGTGCAGGTGGGGCCTGCAGCTGGGCGGTGGGGGCCGGGCACAGTGCCTGGGAGGAAGGGAGGAAGAGCGGCTGGGCTGTGGAGGGAGGGCAGGCATGGCAGCTGTGTTTGCCCTCCACAGCTCAGGCACGTTGCGCTGGTTCTGAAGCGCCTTCCTGCTCCTGGCCGGAAGGTGCTGCGCAAGGAGCGGGCTGTGGGTGTGGTGCCCGCCGCCGCCACCATCTACGAGGTGCTGGAGGAGCTGGCCATCACGGTGCAGGTGCGCTTGGGGGCTGGGGAGGCTGGGTTGTGAGAGGTGTGAATGTGTTGGTTGCATGCTGGCTGCTGCCGCACCTGTGGCTTGTTGAGGGCCCAGAGGCTGGGTGTCTCAGGTAACGAATGGTGGCCGGACCACCCATTCTGCAGCTGCTGCTGTGGCGGGTGTGCGCCAGCCTGCCCCTGTGCCTTCCCCTCATGCCAACGCCCCGCTTGCCGCCTTCCCTACCCCTGCTCCCCGCAGAACCAGCTGCAGGCGGAGCTGCCCTTCTGCGCCTTCAACGGCGGCAACGACGTGTTTGTGGATGTGGGCAACAAGAGCCTCGGGCTGGAGGCGCTGATGAACCACCTGGCCTGCACGCCCTCCGAGGTGCGGCGCTCTGCTGGCCTGGTGCTGTGCGGCAGGGAATCCACAGTCTGATGCCTGGTGACCATCCCATGCATGGCGGCCACTGGACTGCTGAAGGAATGCAGCGCAGGCCTGCCCCCTGCCCAGGTGGCGCCACCCTCCGTTTCTGCTCCCGTTGCCTGCACCGCAGGTGCTGCACGTGGGCGACCGCTTCTCCGACACCGGCAACGACTCGGCCACGCGCGACTGCTGCTCCATCCTGTGGGTGGCCAACCCCGAGGAGACGGGTGCGTACTGGGTGGGGCGGGTATGTTCTGGCTGGGTCGCAGCTTTGGCAGGGCCAGGCAGTGCGTGGAGACGCGTGGCGGGGTGAATGCGTGGCGCTTCGTGTTGCAGCGGGCTGGTGGCCGCATGTTCAGCCCACACACGTGCCTGCCTCCCCGTTGCCTCTCCACAGTTACACCCGTGGCCAAGCCTCACTCCCTGTGCCCTTCCCCCATGTTTCCCCCGCCTGCAGACTTCTTCATCAAGCTGCTTCTCAACGACTTGATGAAGCGGCGCATCAACTCGGCGTACATCGAGTGAGGTCCAATCCAAACCCAACATGTGCTGTGCGCAGCGCGCAAGACGCGCGCCGTGCGCCAGCGCCCCGCAGGCAGCCCCCTTCTGCTCCCCCGGTGCCGCCCTGCCCGCAGTTTTCAAGTAGTGTAGCAGTGTCCGTGTGTCCACCTAGCCCGCTCTGCTTGCGTGATACGATTTTAGTATGTCTTTAGGCCCGTGGGTGCGGGGCTGCGTGTTGGCGGCCGCCCCGCCCTGCGCTGTACGCTACCTGCCGACGTTTTCCTCGCCCGACCCAGACTCGGTTCCTCTGCCTTTTTCCCCAGCCGGCCCGCAATTGCGTGATGCTGGTGGCACTTGTAGTTTCGCAGATCATGTCATCGGTGTAACCTATTTAGCTACAGACGCACGCCATAGGCTGAAGATTGGGTTCTGGCGGCCGGCTGGCTGCCCAGGCCAGTGTTGCCCGGGCCAGAATAACTTACAATCAACGCTGGGGCAGCAAACAGCACCACAGCAGAGGGGCCGCATGTGCTGAAGTGGCGCATGTGCTGAAGTAGCAGACCGTCTGGTGCAGAACAGAACAACAGTGAAGGAATGAAAGTCGTATCGTGTGCGGGCAGGAAAAGAGCTGAACATTAGGAAGCTGAAATGGTATGCTGAACGAAGCTTGCAAACCAAACCAAGAACTCCTTCTTAGGCATCTGCCGCAGCTGGCTGGTACGCGCTCCCGCCCGCCAGTCACGGGAACGCGCTAAGGTGCCAGGTGTAGAGCGCTGAGGCAACCATGGCGAGGGCGGTAAGCTTGGAGCGGGTGGGGCGCAGCATGCGCAGCACACGCAGCGCCCACTCGTACTGCCAATCCGCAGGATGGTGTGTGCGCACTGGCCGGCCCAGGTACAGGCGCTTGCCTCCCCGCCCAGCGGAGGCGCCTGCCGCGGGGCCGATATCATTGGGAGGGAGGGAAGGGCGCGGCAGTAGCCGCAAGTAGGTTTCGCGCAGGGCGTGCAGCGGTGTGTCAGTGCTGTGCCCCCCGCTGCTGTCGTCGTTGCTGCTGTCGTCGTTGCTGCCGCTGTCGCTGCTGCTGGAGGGCTCCCTGAACCCAAAGCCCCATGCCTGCATGGTAAGCGGGCCAAGAGGGACGCTACCTGATTCCGGAAACGACAGCATTGGCGGCAGCTGTGCTGGCTCAGTAGCTGTTGCGCATTGTGCAGAGCAGGCGATCTGCGGAGGTCATGCCCTCTCCTGCATCCCTCCCTCCCATGCCACGCACCTCGCCCTGTTCCCGCCGGCGCTGCTTGTCCACCCTTCGATGCTCCGCCCGCCACGCCTCATATTCCCTGATCTGGCCCCGCACCACCAGGAGAGGAATGGCCAACGCGACGACCCAGAACTGCAGAGCAGCCAGCACTGCAGGGAAGAGCAAGGCAGCTGTCGTGAGCCCCAGGGTTGGCACGTGCAGTTTGGCTGCTCAACTGCCAGACGGCTGCTTTGCAAGCGTTGATAATGCAGGCGGCGCAGGCACAAGTAACACAAGGCTCAGCAGCTGGCTGCATGCGGGCTGCCACCAGCCAGCACCTCTGCACCCACCGCAGTGGCAGTGGCGCTCGCGGCGGCCGTGCCCAATGCCCGCCGCCAGCAGCAGCGGCTCCAGCGGCGCCACCAGCGGTTCCAGCAGCCGGTAGCAGGCGTGCAAGTGCCAGGCTGCCGTGGGATGCTGCAGCAGCTCGTTGCGGCACACCCTGGCGTTGGAGGTGGACATGATGGCGGCCCACACAGCAGCCAGGGGCATGAGGGCCACTGGGGGAACCAAGTATAGAGGGAAGGCCTGGCAGGGGAGAGCAGAGGATGTGGGTTGGCAGCCAGCCGGGAAGCACGGAGGGAGCCTGCAGCCAGGCAATGTCGGCTGCCACATGCACCTCCGCCCACGGCAGGGTGTTTGCGTGTCACAGGCAAACTGGGGCAATTGCCGCACATCGCACTGGCCCAGCAATGACCACACGTACCGCCATGCTGCCGATCACGCCGCTGAGAAGCAGGACGACGATCAAGCAGGTGAGGCTGTCCCGCACGCTGCCCGCATCCAGGAACAGCATGCGGGGCAGCACCAAGCTGGCCGCCTCGCGCAGGCGCATCTGCCAGGAAAGGTGGTGAAGCGCTCGGTGATGTGTGTGCATGCTGGTGAGTGGTGAGCAGCCCATTGTAGCAGCACATGTCGGCGCCGCCAGCACAGCCACGGCCGTTGCAACTGCCAACTCCATCCCTGCACAACCGCCGCCGCCATCCCCGCCATCCCTGCATCCCTGCTCACCGAAGCCCAGAGCACCACCAGCAGCAGCGCCGGATTGATCCACAGGTGCAGGCGCAGGCGGCGGTATGCCACCGGCCGTATCCCCATCAGCGCCAGGCAGAGCGCGTTGCCGGCGGCAGATATGGAGATGCACCTGCACAGTCAAGTGCAGAACAGGCGGAGATGAGCTTTTGGATGGGAGCATAGAAGGCGTTGCTCGCGCAGTGCAGCTGTGGCGCAGCACGTCACCTAAGCTGCGGCGGGGAGAGGTGGGCCGCCAACTTGGCGGCGCTGACGGCAGCAAACAGGAGTTGGAACTGCATGGCACGTGCTTGCTGCACCAGTGGAGGGTCAGCCGCCCCGGACAGCACATAGCTCTGGAGTGTGGAGCACCGCCGCAGGGCCGCCGCCCCCTGCACGAGCGGCGGCGAACCTTGAGCAGCCACTGGCGCCGCTACCGCAGCTGTCGCGCTCCCGCCTGCGTCGCGGCGTTCTTTCACGCCCATGCCGCCTGCTTCAGGCTGCAGGAAGCAGCTTGCAGGGCTGTGACGGGGCTGCTACGGCGCCGCTTTGCACGAGCGCAGATCTGGCTGCGCTGCACAGCCTACTTGCAAAGAAACACGACTTGATGTTCAAATAGCCGGTTTGCCAGCCCGAAACATGCCGACTTTTAAGCACCGCCAGTTCGGGTGGGGATTTTGTAAGCCCCATTCGGCGCCCTCTGTCCAATTAGGGTGGTTAAGCCTCTGCGGTATTGAAAGAAACCGCCAGCAAAGCTGGTGGCGATTCCGAGCGGCTGTGGCCCAATGTGTATCTCGCGCTGGTTGCCTGCTGAACAACAGCCCCCCAACACGATTCATTGCTCCGCTGGCAGCCCTTTTTCGTTGCAGCTGCCACGGCAAGGTACTTGTGCAGTGCTCACATTGAGGAGTGGGCTTGGGCTGACTGGGCTTTCTCCAACCTGGCCAAAACTGCTCGCTTCCTGTACGACAAAAACCATAGAGTGTGGGAGCTGGCTGGGAATCGTCTCCTTCATCCTTCAATCTAAGTTTCCGACAGGCCAGTGCCACCCGCGTTACAACAGTGAAGATGCAAATAGCAGGCGGTGCAAAACGGGGAGACGCAGCGGGGGCAACATGGCAGCAGCAAGCAGAAGAGCAGACAGCAAAGGAAGACAGCAAAGGAAGCACAAGCAGGGGCGGCTGGGCCGCTCAGTAGAGGAGTGGGAACATGCGGTACCTGCAGGCGGACAGGACCAACCGAGAGGTGAGCTGTGTTGGCAAGCAAGCAGCGCCGGTGGCCCCTGAGGCAGTGCATGCAAGGCGCATGCCCAAGCCCAGCTGCCGCCGCCGGCCCTCCTGACGTGAAGCAGTGCTGTGAAGCAAGCACGACATAACCCCCCACAGCAGGCTGGCACCTTCCGCTGAGCCGGCAGCCCTGCCCACAGACACAGCCCCCACTCTGCGTGCTCACTTGACGATGCCGCAGAACTTGTCCCAGTCCTTGCCGTACTTGAGGCGGCACGCGTGGTCGTCGCGCCGGTCGCGGTGCAGCAGCAGGGCCAGGAAGTATATCTGCGGGCGGCGGCAGCAGGATGGCACGTGCGAGTGGGCTTGCAGGGGGGGTGGAAGCGGCGGCCTGCTGCCAAAACGGCAGTCGCAGGGCATTTCAAGCTGCGCAAGCACAGCGGGCTGGAGTTAAGCGTCCACTGCACAGCACGGCAGGCCGGCGGGCAGGACAGGGCACAAGTGCCACGCACCGCGTAGAAGTAGGGCACGATGCTCTGGAAGCCGGTGGGCAGGCACCAGGCAAGCCTGCAGGACGGGTTGGGAGCGACTGCCCTGAGCCCAATGCGAGAAGGCAGCCAGAGCAGCCTGAATATGCAGGGCGCCGCAAGGAAGGCCACACCAAGTACCAACTCAACCAGCCGACGCACCCCATCAACCAGTCGCCGGTGTAGTTGATGTGGCGGGCGATGCCCCACCAGCCGCTGATGATGAGCCGCGTGCCGCGCTCCGTGGGCAGCGTGCGCAGCGACGCCACCTGGCGGCGTCAGAAGGGTGGTGGATGGGCTCAGATGACGATGAGACCTACTGAACGCGTGCTGCCACACTGCTGCCTACTTGCTGCCTCTCATTCGCACTGCTGAATTGCCGCAACACAACCAGAACACCCAGCAATGCACAGCCCTGCCCGCCAGTCAGTGGCAGTGCCTGCAGGGGGGCAGATTCCATCACCACTCAGCCGCCCGGCCTCACCCGCGGGTGTGAGGGGTCCCGCCGGAACAGGTCCTTCTGGCTGTTGGCCCCCCGGAACACCAGGTATCCCAGCGCCTTGAGCGCCACAATGCCGCCAATGGCCAGCGCAGACAACGGCTGCGGGGAGAATGGGGGGCGAGGAAAGGGGGCTGAGGGGGCGGGGTGTTGGCTGCCCATGCGTGCTGGGCCACAGTTTACACGAGCTGATTTCAGCCCCGCAAGCAGCGCAGCAGATACCCGCACGATTTATGTGCATTTAGCCGCACCTGCGGGTGGTCCACCAGCACGCGCGCCTGCAGCGAGTAGGTGAAGGGCACCCTGCATGGCAGGACGCAAGGGAGATGGATCGGACATGCTCGCTGCCCACCCTGATGAAATGTCAGGGCAGCTCCAATGTTGCTGCCCAATCGTGCAAACCAGCATTGCAGCACAGTACAGACACCGTAGGGCTTGCTGTGCAGCTGGCAGCCCCGCAGGCTGGGCTGCGTTTGCCGCTGCCTGCGCCTGCTGGGGCACCAGAGTGCCGCAGCCAGCTGGGGCCTCACCAGGCCAGGTCCCCGAATGCCAGCATGAAGCCAAAGCCGTCGGTGGTGATGTCCATGGTGGTCAGGATGGCGGGCTCAAACCACAGCGCGTCCAGCACGTACAGCGCCTGGGCAGGAAGGGAGAGGTGGGTGGCGGGTAGCAGGGAAGGTTGGGGTGCGGCTGGTGGCACGTGGATGGGTTGGCGCTGACACGTCAGTTGAGTAGCAGAAGGTCTGTACCATCGCAGCAGGCGACTGAGCAGCACATCGGCACGGCAATCGCAGGCAGTTGCTCACCTGGAACGCGCAGACGAGCAGCATGCCTGGGGAGACGGCACCGCCCTGCGTCCACTGCTTGTGCGCCATGGCCAGGTCGATGACCACCCAGCCAATCAGGCCTGCAGGTGGTGGGTGGTGGGTGGCAGGGCTGAGCCAGCGGCTGGCAGGGTAGCAAGCCTGATGCACTGGCAGATAGGGGGCAGCCGAGGTGCAAGCAATCCTGGGCCGGTGGTGGAGCCTGGACAACATGGCTGCAACATAACCCAGAGCAGGGGAGGCACACTGCTGAGCCACACCCACCTGGGTACAGCTCGCAAAACTCCTTCAGGTCAAAGCTGCCGATGCGCGGGTTCAGCTCCCGCCCAATGAAGAAGTCGTCTGTAGGTGGTGCAAGTTTTGGGCAGAGGCTGGGGCTGGGGTCAGACGTGCAGCAGCTCACCCAACTCACCCAACAGCAAACGCAGCCAGGCACACTGCAGCACACACCCAGCAGGCGCTGGCCAATCAACAGAGCCAGCCCTGACGTATCGGCACTCACACAGGCGGTAGCCCGTGTTGCCGCCCGCCGCGAGCAGGCGTCCCTTGGCAAAGCTGCAGGGTGGGCGCGGAAAGGCAAGGTGAGCTGTTTGAGTGTCTTTACTTGGCTCTCACAGCAGGTCATGGAGCAACTGCCCAGCCCACCTCTTGCCCAGCTCCCCAGCCCCGCCCAGCTATTGTGTAACGCAAACCCACCTGGAAGCATACAGGTAGAGGGAGAGGGCGGCCGAGAAGACGATGGAGGCGGTGATGAGCGGCACATAGTTGTCATATACCCAGCTGCGGCAGGGCAGGCAGGCGAGGGGCAGTGAGCGGCGCCAGGGGCGTTCCACAAGGCAGGCGTGAGCAGGCCGGCAGCAGCTGGCAGTCATCCATCCGTTGCCATGATCCCAAAATGGCAGAGCGGGCAGGGCATGGGCAAGCTCGTGGCCAGCCATGACTGCGGAGCGAGCTGTACTCCAGCGCTGGCAGGCCTCACCCCAGTTCCAGGCTGCGCTGATAGAAGCCCAGGTACAGCACCAGGCCCACGCTGATCAGCATGTTCTGCAGGCCTGCAGCATGCGCAGTAGGGGGGGCGGGAGGCGGGGCTGGCTAGGAAGGGGTTCGGGATGCGAGGGCAGAGTGGCAGGCGGCACGCCTGCAGCAGGGTGTTGCGCCGACTGAACTGGGCACAGCATGGAAGCGACAGCCGTCGACTCCCACAGCTTGCCCAGCAGTCCCCAAGCAGTCTGCAACCACAGAAGGCCAACAGCCCTCGCTGCACGGAGCAGCAGCAAACACCTGCACCGTCCCCCGCCCGGCAGCGCACCGTTGAGCTTGTAGCGCAGGCGCGAGCCGTTGGGCAGCACCACGCCCTCGCGCCGCTTGCCGGGCAGCAGCAGGTGGAGGGCTGCCTGGAAGGCAAACCAGGCGCAGTAGACGGCCAGGGCCTGCCAGGTGAAGAGGCGCTGGCCGGGCGGGAAGCCGGGGATGGAGAAGCGCGGCGCCAGGTGCATGCAGCCGCTGGCGTTGCAGGCGTACACCAGCGCGTAGCACACGGAGGGCAGGCCCAGCAGGATGCCCAGCGGGCCCAGGTAGGGCCCGAAGAACTCAAACTCCGGCCGCTTGGGCTTGCGCGGCCGCCGCGTGGTGCCGTTGGCGGCAGCGGCGGCGGCGGCAGGGCCGCCGCTGTCATCGCCCGCCATTGCTGTCGCGTTCAGGGCGCTTTTATCCTCCTTGCAGCGCCTTCCAAGCAGGCGGGGGCCCTCTTGCTTGGGGCAGGGAGGCCGCTGTTTAATCGACCGCTGCTCGGGGTGGCGCAATGCAGAGGCACAAGAAACCGGCGATCGGCGCTGGATCGAGGCTCTGCAAGGCCGCTGGGCAGTTGGCCACCCCACATGCTGCCTGCATCTGGCATGCCTGCCTGGCGTGATGGCGGATGGCAGGCGCGCAATCCAGCGATCAGAGGCATTGCCCACAATTTGCGAGCACTTACCATTTGTTTGCAGTGCTGCCACAGCCCAGGGGCCCCGCAGCCGTCGTTCCATGTCGGTCGCAGCGCTGCAGACTGCTGCCGGGGCTCGCTGCGCCTTCAGCAGCCGCCCCGTACGCAGGCAGCATGCAGTCAGGCGGGCGCTGAGCTTGCGCGCCACAGCACAGGGTGAGGGCCGGCCCCGCCGCCGCCAGCGCCGCCCACCCAGCCTTGCTCGGTTGCGACCCGAGCTGCTGCGCCCCTCCTCTTGCTGCCTGCAGCGGGCCCCGCACAGGCGCTGTCCTTCCACATCGGCGACACCACCATCAGCTTTCCACTGCGGGCTGAGGAGGCGCGCAAGCTGAGCGTGGCGCTGGCGACAGTGATGCAGGCAAGCGAGCGCTCCTTCTCACCGCTAGCCCTCACCACTACCCGGTGCCTTCAGCCGCTGCAGCTTTGGGCCTTTGCAAACTGCGCAATCAGCATAGACCCAGATGCTGCCTCTGATGCCGTGCCGCTGCAACCCCGGCCCCCGTGCTGCAGACGTTTGCGGACAAGCAGCAGGCGGAGCGGCCCAAGCGCTGGCCCTCGCTGGAGTATGTTTTCAAGGGTGACCGCCTCATCTGCTTGTCAGGGTTGGCTTCTTTGGCAGCGCTGTTGACTCAGGGGCTGTGCCGCAGGGCGCAAGTAACAGGCGAAGCTGTTGTTGCGAAGAGGTGCCGCACCCCAACGCATCTGCTCAGGCTGCTTGGCAGCACCGGCCCCCAGCTTGGCAAGCAGCGCCCGTTCCAGGCGGCCTTATTCATGCCAGCTCCCCTCCCCCGGCCCTCCCCAACTAACAGGAGACGCCTCGGCGCGCGAGCTGGAGTACCTGGAGGTGTTTTGCAACCCCAACGCGCACGCCACGCCCTTTGACGCGCGCGCGCTCATCACGCTGCGCACGGCCGATGGGCTGCGCCTGACGACGGAGGGCAAGCTGACAGCCGTCAAGGCTGATGTGGATGAGTTTGTGAGCCAGCTGCCCTCGTGACCTGGCAGCTGGCAGAGCGAGATAGGCCTGCTGAACTGTCAACTGCTGCAGCTGGCTCCTGGCGCTTGATTTACTCGTGCCCATGCGCCATCTAGAGTGTGCCCACTCCACAGATGAAACCAACAAATGCTGCCTTGCTTGCAACACGCTCCCCATTCTTAGTGCTTGCATCAGCTCTCCTGACTTCCGCCCCAGCCCACACGCATTGTCATTCAGTGTACCACCACACTTGCTGTTGTAATTTGAATCGCAAGCGCAGTGTGACAAGGAGCAGGGTGTGCATTGGTTGACTGCTATGGTCACCCTCGCATGCCCGTGGGCCAACCACTGGTTTGTGCAGCAAAGGCACAATATGTTTGCTTCCAGATGATACAGAGCGGGTTGCGCAAGCGATGCTTAGCAGCCATGCCATGGGCAGAAACCAACATTCACGAAGTGCATGGTTCGGCGCCCCACCCTCCCACTTCTGAAGAATACCACATCAAGAGCTTCCACCCTCCCTGCAGTCTCAGCATTGTATCACAAAATATTGCGAGTGCAGCAGGCACCCGTGCGCTTTGGCCATGGCAGTGCAGGTGCAGAGCAGGTGCGGCATACCGTGCGTCCATCCTGCTCGGAGTGGTCAGTCACATGCCCGTTCCCGTGTTACTTGGGCTGACATCCAACAAAGGTTGAATTTGATGAGCAGCATACCCCGCGCCTGCCACTGGGGCAGCAGGCGGCTGATGCAACGGTTGGAGACGCCGGGCAGCGTGGCAGCGTGGCACCCAGTGCCATGGCTGGATCTCCGGCTTTCTCAACTGTGTCGGCGATCAGTACTTCAACGCACCTCAGTTCCAAGGCTCTCCGTGGCGCCCCTTGCACACAGCGCCGCCACTGGCAGCAGCCCCGAGCAGCGCAGCTATGCAGTCCCTCTCGCTGACCGTGCAGCGGCCCGCTGTGCGCGGGGTGGCCCAGCGGCGCGTGCGGAGCGGCGCCACGCAGGTGGGGAGCGTCGGTGCAAGCATGGGCAGGAGCGGGCCCTTGCCCCTCCGCCTGCCCCTCCGCCACATGCACTGCAGCGTGCCCTAGAATGCAATGCAGCTGGCCAGCGGGCGGAGCCGTCTGGGTTGTAGCCGCGGCGGGGCAGGCCTGCCTCCGACGCCGCTGCCTACCACCGGCGTACGAGACTTTGCGGGCGCCACAGCCGGCTGGCAGGGTCTGCCACCAGACCAGCCCCTGGCGTCTCCCAGCTGTCTAATGACATGCAAGGGCAGCTTGGAAGCTGGCAAGCAGCCCAAACAGCAGCGGCAGGGACAAACGACAGCGCTGCATTCAACCGGCACCCAAGTGCCCGAACGCCCACCTGTCCCTGTCTGCACCTGTGCAGGTGGCTGAGGCGGAGACCGCGCAGGCCAAGGCTGCCCCCGCCTCCGGCCGCCAGTCGGAGATCTACATTGGCCACAGCAAGGACCAGGTGCGACGCGGGCGGTGCTGCGGCGGTGGGCAGGGGCTGTGCAGCAATGTACCCGCCGCTTTGGGGACATGCGCCCATGCCATTGTCGCTCAAGCGCAGCTTTTGAACTCTGCAGGTTGAGGAGAAGAAGGCGGGCAAGAAGGGCCGCTTTGTGGTCGATGACCCCAAGAAGTACCCCGGTGCGTATGCGCCTGCAGCAGCAAGGTGGCCGGCAGCAAGCGGCGGTTTGAGCAGCAGCATGCTGTGGGCGGGCATTTTGAAAAGCCAGCGCAGGCACCTGCAGGCTGCCCTGCTCGGCACCTGACTGCTGTCCCATTCCCGCTGCCCCGCTGCCACCCGCAGGCCGCGACAACGACTTTGTGGGCGGCTGGGCCGGCGGCGAGGTGGGCCTCAAGTCGTTTGTGGCCACCCACAAGCGGGAGCTGGAGCTGAACGATGCTGCGCCTGCCAAGGCTGGCGGCAAGGCCAGCACCCACCAGCCGCAGCCCATTGCCAAGGGCAGCGACACCATCTACATCGGCAAGGGCCGCGTCATCCAGGACGACGCCCGCAAGTGAGCGCCACAGCAGAGGTTGCTGCACAGCAGAGGTTGGGCTGCTCAGCAGAACGGCAGCGAGCAGCCTAGCGGCCTAGCCTTGCCATGCGCGCAGTGCCCCTGCTGGGCGTCCGCTCTACCTGCTGCTGTCGCACAGGGCGGTGACTTACCCCACCCGCTACCTGTCTCCCGCAGGTACCCCGGCCGCAACGAGCTGACCGGCGGCTTTGCCGGCGGCGAGCTGGGCCTGCAGGCCTTCAAGGAGAAAGGCGATGTGCCCATCGCGGCCGACGGCCAGGGCACGCGCCAGAGCAGCCCGCTCATCACCGCCTTTGTGCTGGGCCTGGCGGCCACCGGCGGCGGCCTGCTGCTGAGCACCGTGGAGGAGGCAGGCCTTGGCGCGGTGAGTGCTGGGGCTGTGGTCAAGGTGTTGCGGGCAAAGGGCAGTGAGCTGGGGCTGTGCTGGGCAGGCAGGCAGACAGTCACCTTGGGCTGAGCAGCCTGCTGAACTGCGCCCTCCCTTGCGGCAGGCGTGCACGCTATAAGTGCTTTGGGTCACAAGCGCACGAGCTCAGGAACGCTCACCTGCCCATTGCCCCTTGTTTGTTGCCCTCATGCAGGTCAGCAAGTCGGGCGAGGCGGGCGCCGCCCTGTCGTCCACCTCCCTGCTGGGCCTGGACGAGCAGACCAAGGCGCTGCTCACGGTGCGCTGCTGCTGCTGTCGCATTGCTGTGCTGCTTGCAATGGCAGCGTGTGCGGTGAATCTGCTGCATACAGTCGGGCTGCTGCTGGCTTGGCTTGCAAGCTGCAGCCACCAGCAGCCAGCACACTGCCCAGCATGCCTCTTGGGGCCTCAGTTGCACCTCCAAGCCCGCTTGTGAGCATCCTCCGCCCCCTCCCTCCCCTCCACCTGCCGCATTACAGGCGGGCATCCTGCTGGTGGGCGTGATTGGCACGGTGGTGGGCACGCAGGTGCTGGTGGACACCATGGCGGCGCGCCTCAAGGCCGGCGCCTCCAAGCTGGCCACCCTGGGCGCCTTCTGGGTCGCTGTCTTCCTGGCCGCCAAGTTTGTGCTCGAGTCGTGAGCGCACACAGGCGTGCAAGCACCAAGCATGCAAGCACGCACGCTCAAGTAGGCGTGCAAGTTGCCGGCGCCGCCGCGGCGCCGCGCCGCCCTCTCCCGGTTTTGTTGGGGCGCCGCGCCCCCCGTTCTCTCTGACGCAATGAATATGCCGCTGTCACCTGATTTCATCCTCTCACGCCGCCCCACTGAGAAGAACCCTCTCTCTGTACCCGCGCGCCAGCCCCACAGCCCGCCCACAGGGACCGGGGCGGCGGCACCCATCCCCTTAATTTCGTAGACCCCCACATTGCTATGCTCCTTACGGCCCCCCAAACCCCAACGAACGCTGCGGTTTTTTCACCCCCAGTTGTTTGAACACTCTCTGTAACAGCTTTGGGAATCAAGGCTGCGCCAGCCGCAGGTGCTGCATGTCACGCGATCGCAGGGTGTTAACAAGACAGAACAGGCAAGCCACCGGCGGGCGGCGCGAGCCACAAAAAAACAGTGCAGAAACCGGCTGGCAGCAACAACAAACAAATAGCAGGCCTGCAGAAGGTCCCCGGTCAGACACACAAGAGTAGGCAGCGAGCGGCAAGCCGCGCTGGTACACAACAGGGGAGGGTGTCAAGAGTGCGGTACACGGTTCTGGCAGTACAGCGGGAGGCGCCCCGCGCCGGTGGGTTTGGCAAGGCATAGGGTGGCAACTGAGACGATGAGGGAGGAGAGGCGGGGCTGGGGGGTGGCTGGGGAGCTGCTCTATCGCGGGGCGGGCAGGGAGCGGCGCCAGGCGCGGGTCACGGGGGCGACGGCGAGGCGCCGACGTCAGAGCTGCCTGCCTAGCTGCCTGCCTGCCTAGGGTGGGCCGGCTTCACGCAGTGAGGAGCGCTGCGTGCAGAGAGGCGCTCCAGGCTTCTGGCGCCCATCACTCGTCGTCTTCCTCCTCCTCGTCCTCATCCTCGTAGTCTGCAGATGGAGGGAGCGATGGGAGGAGGAGGGGAGTCAAGTGCAGGCAACATGCAGGCAGACGTCAGGCACATGCAGCGCAGGCCTGCCAGGCAGCCACACCGGGTGTCCGCTCAGCTGGCACACGCGCATGCACCAGAAACGCTGCACTCTGTGCCCCCCGGACCCCAGGGCGGCACCCACCCTCGTCGCTGTCGGCCCGCTTGCGCTTCTTGGGCGCCTCCTCCTCGTCCTCGTCAATGTCCTCGTCCTCGGGCTCCTCCTCCTCCTGCAGCAACAGGAGAAGAGAGGCGGGCAGGCAGGATGCATCAAAATGGTGAGGTGCACGTGTGCTAGATTCAGCAGTGACGGGTGTGTGACCCATTACCCGGCCCCTGGGAGTGGTCAAAGTGTGGAGGGATGCACGAGCACGCCACACAGGGTGGAGCATGATGCTTGGGCAATACGATGAGCCCCAGGTGTGCGGCGCAGCCTGGGCTGATTGCGGCCAGGTCATGGTGAGGGCTAGGCCAAACGTGCAGCATATGTGCAGCATGATGCACAGATGGAGCGAGAGCGAGGCACGTGCCCGGCCCTGGGCTGCTCAAGAAGTGTGCAAGCTCTGCTCAATTGAGCTGCCCTCAGCAGCTACCCTGTACTACCCTTTTGTGCAGGCTGCGGCACTATACGCGGCGCCGCTCAGGCTTTTGAGGCCCTTGGCGTTGCGCTCTGCAAGGGAGCAGTTGCTCACCGCATACTCCTCCTCGTCGTCCGACAGGTCATCCTGCAGCAGCAGGCGGAGACACAGGCAGAAAGGGCAGCGCTAAGGGAGAGCGTCTCGGGGGCACCGGGCTGCCGCAGGCTGCAGGGCAGATGGGGTGCGGGGCGGGCACCCGCTGGCCGCCCAGGGCAGCGCAGCAGGGCGGGCAGGGCAGGGCATCAGCGGGCAGGCACCTTGAGCAGCGCTGCGGTGGTGGGAGACTTGGCGCCCTCCTCCTCCTCGCCCTGCTGCAGGTGGGGGCGGAGGGAGGGGTGGCAGGGGGATGAGACAATCGAGTTGAAGCTTGGAAGATGCAGGAGGGGTGGATGCGTGTGCGGGTGCAGGCGAGTGTGCGAGTGATGTGTGAAGCCCAACCGGTGGAGGCAACCTCCCCTCCATTTGGGGACGAATGAGTCGAAGCAAGACTGGTGTGCGCAGGCACGGCTCCAGAGCCAGCCTTCCAGCAGCCACAATGACTGTTGACGATGGATGAGCTGTGAAGCAGCCCGGTGCAGCAAGTGTCGCTTGTTCTGCTCCGTGCCGCCCATCTTTGAACATCAGGCTCCCGGCACAAAGTGATGCAGTCCTATCGCACACTCCCAAGGAAGTGTGTGCACCCTCCCATGCACAACAGACGTACAACTGACCCATGGCTGCACCTCCCACCCAGCTGTGCCAGCCTGGCAATTGATAAGGCCAGGGCGCCTGGACATTTTGTTTTGGCTACCCTCCCTCCTCTCTTTTGTCGGCAAAAGAGAGGCGGGTACAAAAAAACAAAGGTGCATGTGTTTCCATCGTTTTAAGGCATTTCTTTGCTGCTCCAAGACTCCAGACGTGCTCTGTCGAATAAACTACATGTGCAGCTGCAAGGGGAAGCATTGGAAGGTTTCCTTGCCACTGCACTCGTGTGGGCTCAGCACCGGTGGGCGCTGCCATGTGAAAAGTGCAGGTCTCAGCCTGTTGGGGGGTCCAGCGTCAGGCAGATTACCTGCTACAATAACAGCACCTGCCCTGCATGCATACACCTCTCAATTATAAGCCATCTGCCTTATTCATACTCCAGGCGAGGCAATGAGACAGTCGCCGATAGTATCGATGCTGCCCGCTCCCGGCTGCCGTGGGGCGATAGCGGCGGCATGTGCATGCATGTGCATGGGTGGCAAAAAGCACAAACCCAGGGGGCGTCGCGTGTAAAAGGACAGCAGCCAGCTGTGTGCCCTGCAGCGAGGACAGTGGCTCTGTGGATGCAGAGCTGGCGCAGTGCTTCAGCGTGGTGCTGCCCGTCTGCGCGCCGTGCCGGGAGGCGGGGCGCAAGCCCTCATCTTCAAGGTGGTGAACCGCCCAGAGGCCAGCCAGGCAGAGAAGGCAGCCAAGAAGGCGCGGGCCAAGGAGGCCGCTGCCACAGCAGCAGCAGCAGTAGCAGCCGCACCAGGCGGCCGCAGGCGCGGCCGTGGCCGCGGCCATGGCAGGCGGGGGCAGGGCGAGGGAGCACGAGGCAGGAAAACTTTGCATTCTGCCCTTTTCTCTGCCGCCACTCTTTAGCAGCATCACTTTTGCTCACACCAGTTGATTGGGCATGCTTCCAGGGGCTTGCCTTTCCGTCGTTTGCTCTGCAGTAACTTTTTCGTACGTTTGTGACTTTTCGTATCAAAGCCTCCATCCCTCCTCTCTTTTCTGGGACCCAAGAGTAGCCAAAACAAAATGTCCAGGCGCCCTGGCCTAATGCACACCCAAGCCACAAAACCAAGCCGCCGCACCTCCTCATACTCCTCCTCCTCGCCGCCGTCGTCCTCGTCATCATCCTCGCCCTCCTCATCGTCCTGAGCAGAGGAGGGGGCGGTGCAGGAGCAGGACAGCTCATCAGGGAGCGGCGCTGGCAGCTGTCGAGAGGCTGTGCAAGGTCTAGGGTTCCTCCGGTTGGCGCGAGCACGCAGCACAGCGGCCCTGACAAGGGCCTTCAGCCCGCCGCCGTGCACCCCAGCCAGTAGCGGCAGCTCACATCGCCGTCGTCGCCGGCTGCGTCGCCGCCGCCGCCAGGCGCCTGGCCCTCGCCGCCCTCCTCGCCCTGTGGCAGGTCGTGTGGAGAATGGGTGGAGTGAGTGGTTACGGTGCCAGGCAGGGCAGTGCAGCTGGTTCCTCCTGCCCCCCCAAGCCTCCAGCTGTGTCCCCAGGCATCGCACCTCGCCCTCCTCGCCGTCATCGTCCTCCTCCTCCTCCTGCGTTCCACACAGCAGGGCGGACAACAGGTGAGTTTTGCTGCAACGGTGTCCTGCGGCGGCCCACACCCAGGTGCCAGCGGCAGGGCCAGCCAAGCCGCCCCTCTGCAGGCGCAGCCCCTTGGCCCACCTCGTAGTCCTCATCGTCATCCTCCTCCTGCATTGGTGGCAGGCAGGGGGCAGGAAGACGTGGTGAGGCAGAGGGCATTCGCGTGTGCCTGTTGCGCCCGCCCAAAAGCACACGGCAGCGTGGGCCAGCGGACGCAGCAGTGCACGCGCCCCAGCTGCTGCCGCTGCCCACCCACCTCCACCTCCGAGTCCTCGGCATCTACCGGCTCATCTGCAGGGAGCAGGGCAGCAGGTGGGGCCGCAAGTTTTGAATGTGGGCCAGCGGACTGGGCTGTCGACGCCACGGCTCCGCGGCACCGCCTGCCGCCCCTGAGCTGGGCGCGTCGGAGCGCCTCCCCAGCTCAGAGCGCTCTGGCAGGGATGCCGGGCGTTTGCGGGGGTGCGGGAGGGACGCAGAGGGGCCGCACAAACCGATCCAGACATCATCGGCAACGGGAAGGGAGCGCAAAATCGCCGCTCGCCTTGCTTGTTGAGCTCGTCTACAACCGAGAAGTGTGGCAGGACGGCCAGCATCTCGAACGTTTGCGCGCGATAGGTGGAGCTCTCCGCCGCGGGGTTGCCCTCCAGGTCCAGGGAGTGCAGGGAGTGCAGCGATGTGAGCGCGGATAGCTGCGCCAGCGTGATGCGGTTGCCTGTGTAGGGGAGGAGGGGGGTGGGCCCGGCAGCACGCCGCATGAGGCAGCATCTTGCACGTGGGCGGTGCACTTGAAAAGGGCCCACGTGCCAGCCGCCTGCGCTTGCACATTGCAGACAGGGGCGTGCCCATGCAAACACACAGGTGCTTGACAGACACGATGGGGAGCCTGGAGCCGCACCTGCCCCCAACCAACAGTGATGCTGCCAAGTGTGTGGCCATCCACACCTTGCAGCACGTGGCACCACTCGCTTGCGTGGCGTGCCCACAGGCCCGGTATCTGCTTGCTGCGCACCCACATAGCGGCTGCGGGCTGGGTGCTGCATCAACATTCACAAACCCACCCCGCCTCACCAGATCTCGCAGCCGGCAAGAACAACGAAACGCGGGCCCACCCGCCCCGAACACTCCTCTGCCCCCACCCACCTGCCACATCCAGCCGCCGCAGCTTGGTCAGTGGCGCAAGGGCGGTGAGGGCTGCGCCGCTGAGGTTGTTGTCGTTCACAGCCAGCGAGGTGAGCTGCAGGCAGGAGAGGCGGTGGGGAGCCAGCCTGCTCAGACTGCCGCGCACGTACAAGCAGAGGATATGCACACTGCACCGGCTCCCTGGCAGTAAACACTGTTGCGCTGCATGCAGGGGGACCCACGCCTGCCAGCTGCCGACCGCTGCAGCGTACGCAGGGACGAGGTCAGGAAGCGTGCGCCACCTGTGCGCCGTGCACCAGCATTGCCAATGCGGCACGCACCTGCGTGAGCGTGCTGAGCCCCTCCAGGCTCTTCAGGTTGAGGGACGCCAGCGACAGCTTCTCCAGGGATGTGAAAGCATCCAGGCCCTGCAGCACGCAGCCACAGCACCGGGCGTGAGCTGCCACTATCAGGCGCTGCAGCAAACACATCACGTGTGACGCTGCAGCTGATGGCAGCTGAGCGAGGCCGCCAGGGATGCGGCCAGGTGGACATGTGCAGCGCACGCTGGGCCTGCTACGTACGCTGGCCGACCAGCGCTGTGCCGTGATGCACACAGCAACAGCCGGCGTAAATGCGGGCAGGGCCAGGCCGTGTGCCAACGCAGCACCGTCTTGATCAAATGCACGCCTCCTGCAGCCTGACAGCTGTTCTCCCAGCGTTGCAGCAGAGCTGCTCTGCGCGAATGGGCACACCTCGACTGCCGGGGCGCGGCACGTGCCATCCAGGTTGAGCTCCTTCACCTCGCCCGCCGCCTTGCCCTGCTTCTCGCAAGCTGCCTGCAGCGCCTCGGCAAGGCTGCCGTACTTACCCATTGCTTGCTGGCTTGCTGAGTTGCCTGCAGGCCATGGGAGCAAAACAAACCAGCATCTGCTAGCAGCTGGCACGTCTCCGGCGGCGGCGGCGGCAACAGCGGCCAGCGGCGCGGCGGGCTGCTTCAGGAAGCCATCCGATCAAAATCACCTGCTTCTCCACACAGATGAGCGCTGAAACAGGCGAAAGAGCGGCCAGCAGCGGCGAGCAGAGCTGGTTTGGGCGCGCCGGCTGACAGGTGTGGCCGTGCCGCGAACAGATGATCAATCCACAGCTGGTTTGCGCTGGAGCGCGCTTGCAAGTCAGCAAGCCAGCCTGCTGGGCCACCCAAAAATGAGCAGCATGCTCGCGGCCCAAAACAGGGGCCCACAGACCGCAGGTGCAAGGCAAGCTGTTGCACATATCAACTATAAGGCAACGAGGCCGTCAGCGGCTCTCTGCGCATTTCCCCGCTCCGACCCGCCCACAGGCGCCTCTTCCGGCCAACCCAGCTGTGCTATCAGGTGCACCAGTGCTGCCGAAGCACACCTGAACGCTCCAATGCTCCCAACCCGCTCTTGACGCTGCACCGCCGATGCCGCCGCTGCCTACTGAACGTCTCGCTGCCGCCTGCCGTTGCTGCTGCAGGCTACTCCTGCTGCAGACTGTGGGCTGATAGCTGTAAAGAAGCACGATGTCAGAGTCGTCGGAAGCGCGACGCAAGCGGCTGAAGGCCATGCTCTCCTCCGCCCAGGATGCCGAAGACCAAGGCGGCAGCGGCGGCGGCGGCAGCGGTGGTGGTCTGGCCAACCCGTTTGCTGATGAGGGCGGCCCCTCCACCAACTCGGGGCCCTTCACCTTCTTCAGGTGCGGAATCTGGTGGATAAGGTGTGTTTTGTTGTGCACCTGCAGCTGGGGTACGGCTATGTGGAGCGATGGATCAGTGTGCGCCCTCTTCTCCTGCTTGAGCTTGGGGCATCCCCTGCTCGCTCACACCTGCTGCCCCTCCCTGCTGTGATGCGCTGCAGCGACCCACTGGGATCCATGGAGCGGTCCCGCACAGCGCAGCAGCAGCGGCGCGAGGCGGTGGCTGCTGCAGCGCAGGATGCCGCAGCAAAGGGAGCGTTGCGGCCGCAGCAGCCGCCCCCGCAGTGGCAGCAGCCCGGCGGGCGGCCGCCGCCGCAGTGGCAGCAGCAGGCGCCCCCACCAGGGCCCTGGCCAAGGCCACCGGCAGGCCAGCAGCCGTGGCAGCAGCGGCCTCCTCCCCAGCAGCAGTGGCAGCAGCGGCCTCCTCCCCAGCAGCAGTGGCAGCAGCAGGGAGCCCCACCTGCCCACATGCGCCCGGGGTTCCAGCCGCCGCCACCTGCGGCGCCGTGGCAGCCACGGCCCCCTCCTGGCGGCCCTCCCCCGCCTGGCGCACAGTTCCAGGGGCCACCAGGAGCCTTCCCGCAGCAAGCCCAGCCGCCAATGCGGCCGCCCATGCCCCCACAACAGCAGCAATACCAGCAGCAGATGGGCCAGCAGCAGCAGTTTGGCGGCGGCAGAGGCCGGGGCGGCGGGCGGCAGAACTTTGGAGGTGCGCACTATGCAGGTCCAGTTGCCTGTGTGTGGAATTGATGCAGTGCAACCCTCTGCACTGAGCAGCTTGCCTTCCTTTGGGTACACCGCTGAACCACAGCTGTCTGTGCTCCCCGCGCAGGGGGCCGCGGTGGCGGGCGCGGCCGCGGCGGGCGCGGCGGCAGCAACAGCGGTGCTGGAGGTATCGAAGCCTTCTTCAACCCTTCCATGCTGGAGAATCCGTGGGAAGCTCTGGAGCGTCGGCTGCTGGCAGGGGCGGGCAATGGTGGCACCGCCCAGCAGGAGCACAAGCGGCCGTGGGGCCTCGGCAGCGGCGAGCAGGGCGAGGGGAGGGCTGCGGCGGAGGGCGCACTGGACCGGCCCTGGCACTAGATGCATCTCTGCCTGCTACAGTGCTGTAATGCGTGGACCTTGCTGAGTGATGAAGGCAGGGCAGCTGAGCAGGGGCGGGCCATGCATGACGCGGGCGGCGCCAGTCGGGCGGCGCCAGCGCAGCTCCCAGCGCTGCTACAAAGCGCATTGCGGCTGCATTAGTGGTTGCAGCGTTGAACGGCACCTGTTGTGGAGGGATAGGTCAGCCCGAGCCGCCCACTCGTGGAGCCTGCCCCAGCGGATAGACGCAGCCAGCCAGCCATGTTCGCCGTGGCGCTCCCCACCACCGGCGTGACGCTGCAGACGCGGCGGGAGGTCACCACCGCTGCCACCAAGCCCCGTGAGCACCGGGCAGGCTGCATCGGCGCGGCCTCGCCGGCCTGAGTTGCCAGAAGCAGCATGCAGTGTCCGTGGGCACGCGCCCAGGCCGCCCCAGCGGTGCAGGCTGGGGCGGGGCTGGCGCCGGCTTGCTGCGGCAGCCTGGCGGCAGGCGCCGTGCAAGAGGAGCTTAGCCTAACCCTTTTCCCCCTGACCCCTCTGCCTCTACCTGTTTCACAGAGTTCAAGGGTGCCAAGAAGGTGAGAGCCTCACGCTGCAGCTTGAGCAAGGGTGGACGTTGCATGGCACCGAGACGGCGCAAACGCTGGTGGCACCTCGGCAGCAGGCCTGGACTGCCCACAAACAACAGCCTGCTGGCCCTGCTCTCATCACTCGCCTTGCCCAACAACAAATCGAGATATATGCCGCCGCCATGGCTGCTTCGCGCTGCTGTTGCGTTTTACCGCCCGCTGAAGCCCACCGGTCTGCCTCCTCTTGCCACCCTCGCGCAGATGGCGCACCGGCGGCCAAAGAAGACGACCCCCGCCGACAAGCGGCACGGCCCTGCCGTCTACCCCGCGGCGCCCCCTCCGCCGCCGCAGTACACCGTGCTGCCCTGAAGCGGCACGGCGGCAGGCTGGCGAGGCGGGCCGCGGCCCATTGGCGCGCCCGCACCGCCGCCTGCGGCAGCAGCAGCAGCAGCGCAGCATTTTATTGTTAGCACCCTCTGACTTCTCCCTCCGCTCTTGTCTGTAACGCGCTCACAGCGAGGCGCACACGCTGCAAGCACACAGGAGTGCCTCTGGAGCGGCAGCTGGCGGTGGACTGCATGCCTAGGGACAGCAGGGGCAAGGCTGCATTGCAGTGGCATGCGTGGCATGCTCTTTTGCTGTCGATTCAGGTGTGGAGAGGCGTGGCTTCAAGGATGGGCTCAGCTAGGAGTGAAATGCGTGCTCGGATTTTTGAGGTACAGTGCGCAGCCTGGAGACGCCTTGCTGGCCAAGACCGGCTCCTCGTGCATTTCTCAACCGTTCAGACGGCTCATACAGCTCCTCCATCAATGCCAGCTCTCGTTCGGGTGCCTGTCCTCCCGCCATTCGTGGTTGCGGCGTCTGCTGCACTCGCGCTGCTCCTGCAGGCCGCCTTCCCAGCGCCCTTTCTGCGCATTGGCGTGACTGCAAGGTGGGGCACGCTTGCCCGACAGCTGCCGACACCCTGCGGATGCCGCCGCTGAGCGCTGGCGGTTGCCGCCGCAGTTCGGCCAGGCTCCACAGACGGCCGATGGATGCACAGCTGCCAGCCCCCAGAATTATCCTCATAATCAGGTGCAGGCTGGCTCTGGCGGCGCCCTTTGTGCTGGGCGGTCTGGCGTTCTTGAGGCGGGCACGCCGGGAGCTGCAGTCGCGCGGCGTGCACCCCCGCTTCAGGCCCGTGGCCACCCTGGTCACCTCCGGGCCCTTCAGCATCAGTCGAAACCCAATGTGCGGCTGAAGGCAGGCACCTATCTATGATGTTCAGTGACAGCAATGGGCCGGTGGTTGCTGCTCAACTACGGCGTGGGAGCCCACCTACAGCATCGGTCCCCATTGCAGCGGGTGTCGGCAGGAAATGCCGGCAACGGCCCCACTGCAATTCTGCTGACAAATCGACCCTGCCAGCCTCTGCTGCAAACCTTCCGCTGCAGGTATGTGGGTGGCACGGCGACCATGTTTGGCGCCGCGCTGGCCCTCAACAGCGCGTGGCTATTTCTTGGAATGGTGCCACCCCTGCTGTACCTAGAGCTGCTGGTGATCCCTCGTGAGGAGGCGGCACTGAAGGCAGAGTTTGGCGGGACCTTCACAAGCTACTGCGAGGACACACCCAGGTGGGGTGGTGGCGCATGCCCTGCAGGCTGGCTAGGTGTCGTTTTGCGCTGGCCCCCGCATGGGGTGCGCAACTCAGCCATTGTGCCCTTCCTGCAGCTCAGGTTGTTGCTGCAGTGGCAGAGCAGCCTAAGATAGTTTCAGTTTACGTAACACCGTCCACCCGTGCTGCCATGACTTGTGCAGGTGGCTTGTCTGCTTCCACCACCGCCTGTGGCGCTGATCATCGGCAGGTTGAGGACAGTTGAGTGGATGGTTGGAAGGGGCATGCGGCGGCCGCCTGGTAGCGATAAGCTGCAGCGTCACGACAAAGCAGCGCAGTGCATTCATCTGACGTCTGACTTGCTGCTTGTTTTGAGCTTGTTTCGGAATGCAAGATGTTGATACGAGTAAATAGAGCAGACGGCAGGGGAGCGAGATCCAGTTTCTGCGCCAATGTGACCGAAAAACGTCCGTACCTGCACCACCTCCTGGGCTGTTTCACATGGTCTGGTCGCCCCGCCAGCATGGCGCGCAGGGAATTTCTGCCTCTGTTTGATTTGACTGTTGGGGCATACCTGGGAGTTGCTGTTGCCGCAAGCGGCTACGGTGCCGAGCTCCGCTGCGGCGCCGCCCAGCGTGCATCTGGCATCTGCAAGGGGTTTCGGGCTGCATTGCATGACCCGTCGCATCGCCAAGCTCACAAATCTTTGGACGACAGGCGCAAAGCAGTGGCACGCGATGGTGCGGGCCCAGGAGTGGGCGCTCTGTGTGACGGCAGCCGTCCTCCCGCTGCTGCTGCTAAACACGGTCGGGTAAGACACCTCGGTGCGTGCAGCACGCCTGAGATGCTGTGTCGTTCAAGTGCCGTGTTGGACAGCCACCGCCGCCGCCGCCGCCGCTGCCACCGACTGCGGTTAGTCCCTCCTGCTACACAGCCTGCCCGAGACCTGGACGGCCTTTAGGCGCTACACTAATGCGCTGTTGGTTTACAGCGAGGAGCACCCGCTGCGCATGCCCAAGCCGGTGCGCCTCTCTCACACCGCAAATGCCCCTGTGCAGCAACGCTTGCCGCTGCCCCAAGGCCACTGCCTCACACCCTGCCCTGCCCTGCCCTCCTCTGTGGCCTGCAGGGCGATGCTGTGAGGGACTACGTTGCCCTGGATGCCGATTTGGTGGCCTGGCATGCCGGCTTTGGCGCCCTGGTGGACCGAGCCTCAGGAATGGCAGTGGTGCGCCCGCAGCTGTGCACAGACACGTGCCCTCTCTGCATGCAGCTCATCAGCTCCAGCCACAAACACCATCACTGCATGCCACCCTGCGCTGTGCGCAGGTCGGCCTGATGACAGATGGCGACCTGGGCATCGAGCTGGAATTTAACGCGGCAGCAGGCTCGGACAAGCGTGCGCTCAAGTCGCAGCTGTGAGGCAGTGCATGCTGACGTGCTGCTGATACCCACCCTCCCAGTCCATGCGCTGCATTTCCAACGGTGTCACGAAACCCTTGCTGCAGGTACGCTCCCAGGGACATCACCCTGCTTGTCTACCTGCTGCTGTCGGCCGCCATCTTCATGACGCGGGCCCTGCCCCTGTCGGCCCTCGTCCTGGTGCTCAACATCTGCAACCTGAGCGTGTGCCTGGCCCTGAAAGGCGAGCAGGTGGTTGGCCTTCTGCATGCTTGGCTGGGTGCATCGGACAGCATGTGTTTTTGTGACCAGGAACTGATTGTCACACTTGAAGCCTGGGTGCAAACTGCTGCAACCCTCCCTCCACACCCGGCCTCCCGCAGGCATGACAGACGCGCTGCTTAAAGCCTGCGAGGCCATCGACAGCAGCATCCAGGAGTTCCTGATGCTGCCCCTGGAGAGCACCCCACTGGCGCTGCAGCAACAGGCAGCATGCTTGCAGAAGCTGCAGGCGGTGGCGAGCGTATTTGCAGGCACCAGGTGGGTAGTGCAGCGAGTGAGTGCTGCCCATGATTGCCAGGGCGCACTGCGATGGCATCGCAGGCTGCTATTACACGTCTCCCACCCCACCCTTTGTGTGTCCTGAGACAACAGTGGCCATGCTCGTTGTACAATCTGCACGCAGGTACTGCTACAACATCAATCTGCCCTTTGTGGGCAGCCTATCGGTGTCTGTGGCAGTGATGGCATCGGTGGCGGGCGCCACTACGCTGCGCTGCCTCCACAGACTGATGCGAGGTGCGTGCGGGTGCACAACTGCCAGGAGCGGGGTGGGCACCGACATGTGCAGGTGCTCGGTACGGTGCTGGCACAGTGGGAGCCCTGTTGTGCAAGACGGCTCAACGTGTGCTCCTGGACATCCCAGCTGCTGCTGTATTGGTTGTGTCCACCACCCACTTTAATGCGTGAACACCGCTTCCTGCTGGATGTCTGCAGGCCTGCTGGGCGTGCACTCGCGCTCCGCCCATCATCACCACAACAGCCACGCCAAGAAGGACCAGTGACGCCCCGGCCGCCCAAACTGCTGGCCAGCTTGCAATGCATATGTTTTGCAATGATGTGTACGTAATCTTTCAGAACAGCAGGAAATGTCATCTTATTCGTTTGTAGCATTGCATGCTGGCTGTCACAGCTCCTCAATCAGCACAGGTGGCGCAGCCGACGGCCTGCCGCCTTCTGGCCCGGCGTGCGCGGCCGGCTGCCCTGCCTGGCCCAGGCTGACGGATCCCAGCTGCGCGGCCAGCCCAGCTGCAGCCGCGCCTCCCGCTGCTGGTGCTGCCTGGCTGCCCACCGCCGCCGCATGCTTCTCATGCTCGCCTGCCGCCGCCAGGGCCAGCAGCTCATACAGCTCGCCCGGCTGCTCATTGGCCCAGGACAGGAAGAAGAGCAGCTTGCGCTCGGCTGCCACCAGGCGCTTCCGCAGCTCCTTCAGCTGCTGCAGGCGGAGGCAGGGGAGGGCGGAGCAGGAGGGAGTGGAGAGGGGGTGACAGGATGGGGGTCGGTCTTCAGCATAGCTGGCCAGCCATCAGCCGTTGCAGCAAACGTGACCCTTCATGCCTCGCGCCTGCTTGCTCCTGCTGCCGCGCTCCCCGCTGCCGTCGCCACCAGGTGGACTGCCGACATTGCCGCCGCTGCTGCTGCTGCCCTCCAGCTGCTGCTTGGCTGCCTCCACGAGCCGGCATGTGTCCATCAGCGCGGTCAGCACAACTGGCCGCCCCAGCTGCAGCAGCGCCGCAACATCGGACAGCACCCCCACAGCAAAGGAGCGCCCCTCCCGGCTGCCCACTGGTGGCTGGCACGCCCGCTGCACGCAGCCCAGCAGCACCGCGGCAGCCCCTGCCGCTGCGTCCTCGCCGCCGCCGCTGCTGCTGGACTGCTGGCCAGCGCCGCCGGCTGCCGCGGCGGGCGTGGCAGCCAGCACTGCCGACAGGGCAAACAGCACATCTGCTGCGTCCGCCGCCTCCCATGCATAGTCGCCATTGTACAGCCGCAGGGTGAAGCAGTAGGCGTAGAGCAGGTCCAGCAGCTGCCAGCGCAGCAGCGGCGAGGGCGCCGCCTTGGTCAGCACCGCCAGTGGCGGCAGCGGCCGGCTGGGCGGCGGCGGCAGCCCGCTGCCTTGCACTGCTGCTGCTGCCGCCCCTCCTGCTGGTGGCTGCTCACTGCTGCTGGCTGCTGCGGTGCTGCCACTGCTAGCCCCTTGCTGGTCTGACTGCTGCTCCGCTGCGTCCCCCACAGCTGCCACCAGCGGGGTGCCTGCTGCGCTTAGCTCCAGGCTGGCCGCCTCCTCAGAGAGCCACCAGGGCTGCCAGGGTTGCACAGCGCTGCTCAGCTCGCCGGCCGCCAGTGCGCGGTGGAAGGCCGCCAGCTCAGCGGGTGACAGGTCCTCGGCACCAATGTCCAGCCTGCCGCCCGAGGCCTCCATCTGTGCCAGATGAGGGATGGCGGTGATTGATTAGCATCGATGGAGAGGAGAGATCGCAGAGAGCATGGCAGCGTATTTGCTGCCTTGCCTGCAAGGCAGAGTGCAGACAGCATTGCATGCTATTGACACTATGCAGTGTTGCGCTTGGAGCAGCCCAACTTGGAGCAACGCAAAATGCCCGCACCCTCCCGGGGCCCCCTTGCCTTGGCCAGCAGCCTGTGCAGCGTCTCAACAGACAGTCCGCCCGCGCCCTCCTCGTCCTCCTCCTCCTCGCTGTCGCTGCCGCTGCCGCCGCCCTCCACCTCCTGCTGGTAGAGGCGCTGCAGGATATCGGCCATGCGCCGCTGCTCATCCTCCCCCGCGCGAATGCTGCGCAGCTCGGACACCGCCGCGTCCCTGCGGAGCGGTGCCAAGGAGGCTGGTGAGAGAACAGATCATTACGGGTGAGGCACCTCTGCCACTGCGATTGGATTTTCAGACAGAAGTGGAGACAGCGGCATGCTCCAGCCAGCGGCATGCATGCAAGGCATGAGCAATGCGGCCAGCGCACCGGTAGAAGCCCTCGGTGCAGCGGTCGGAGTGGCGCTTGTAGCAGTCGAGCGAGCAGTAGCGGGCGTTGCAGCGGGGGCATGTGTACTCCGCTGCATGCTCACCGCAACTGCAGGGAAGCAGGCCAGGGGCATGCCAGCAGAGGCTTGGTGCCGGGCTAGGCAGAGCAGCCATCATTAGCTGGGCATACAGGGACAGCCAAACGCAGCCACGCCGCACGGTGGGCGCTCACACTCGGCACAGTGGCGCTGCGGCCGGCGCAGCCATCACGATCCTCGTTCCAGCTGGAGATTGGGGCAATCGTGGGACTGTACGCCAACTGCAGTGGAGGGAGGTGGGGCAGGCTCAGCAAGCCTAGTGGCAGCGCGGCGGCAGGTGGTGGTGGCGGCAGCGGCGGCAAGCAAGGCAACCTCCTGGCACGCCTTGGACCCGAGCTGCGCACTCGATGCAGCTCTTAGACTCACCAATGCAAGCCGAAGCCACCGCCAGGGTCCCCTTGAGAGCGCTGGGTCACCCGGCAGCGCACACAGTGCCGCTTTACAGGCTGCAGCAATCTCAAGACTTCTTGATCAATGCACGGAGCGCGATGTGCAACGCAGCCCGCGCTGCAAGCAGCCCAGCGCCGCGCATTTCTTCCATGGCGCCCGAAACGAGTGGAAGGCTCCCAACCCAGGCCAGGAAGAAGAACAGCAGCACCGCAAAACATTCTGCTCGCTTCTTGGAACCTCCCCTGCTCCCGACGCCGCAGTTGACGCTATGCAGGGCGTTGGCGCGGCCGCAGCTGCGCTGAGGCCCGTAGGCGCGCAGGCCAGGGGTCTGGCTGCAGGGTGCAAGCGCCCAGGGCCCACCCAGCAGCCTGCAGCAGTCTGGGGGCGGCAGCGGCGGCGCCCGGCGCCGGCGGTCAGCGCAGCCGCCGGCAGCCCAAACTTCTCTCCGGAAGACGCCCGCAAGCAGCTCAACCGCATGGCCAGTGATGCCCGGCAGAAGCTGGAGGAGTTTGCGCGGCAGCAGCGCCTGAAGGAGCGGCTGGATGGCGGGCTGCAGGCGGCCAGCCGGGCGGCCAAGCAGGCGGCAGACGAGGCGGGCAAGACGGCCAAGAAGGTGGGTTGCTTGTGTTGCCTAGCGTGGGATGGTTGAGTTATAGTGTGCGTATTTACACACATCTTAGCTGGATGAGACTATAGGCGTGTAAGCAGGCTGGGTTTTTGAGCCTGGCGCGGAGGGAGGCGCAGCGAAGCATGGCTGCAGTGGCGGTTGGGTGGGCACTTGCGGCGATCCGTGCCAACCGCATGCCTGCATCTCTGTTTGTACCCACCTCTCTGCTTGACACAGGTGGACGCTGACTTTGACGTGAGTGGCAAGGCAAATGAGGCGGCGCGCGCTGCGGCAGAAGCGGCCCGCAAAGTGAACGAGGCGGCCGAGGATGCAGACAGCAAGTTTCAATTTCGGCGCAAGGGCCGCATCCTATGGAGCGACCTGAAGCGCAGCGCGCCGCTGGTGCGAGCGACAGCTGGGCGGAGTTGGGCAGGGCAGGGATGTTCAGGAAGAGGGCCCCATGGGGAAGGCAAGGGGCGCAGTGGGGCGCATGTGGCTGTGAAGCGGTACCATACTTGTGGACGTCCGCTGCTCATCTGCTGCCCTCCTTGCCCCGGCCCTCCACGCAGTGGGGTCGCCGCATACGCGACTTCTTTGAGACCCCGCTGGGCGCGGTCACATTCCTGTTCCTGTTCCTCATCTCGGGTGCGCTGGGGCTGGCTGTGGCTGAGGCCTGCCATGTGGGGCCGCAGTGGACGTTATAAAATGTGGCAGCGGGCGGTGTGGGGGAGCATGTATGGCCGCGGAGGGTTGGCGATGCTGGGTGCTAGCAGCAGCAGCAGCAGCAGCTGTGCGAGTTGTTTCGACTGACCCCGCCCCCTGCCGCAGTGTTCACTGGCGCCTTCTGGGTCATCCTGCGCGTGCTGTTTGGCCTCATGTGGCTGGGCATCCTGTGCGGCCCCCTGATCATGTGAGAGGCGTGGGCGGGCAGGCAGCTGCCTGCAGGTGGTGGCAGGGCGGGGTGGAGGAATTGAGGGTCTGTATGCAGCAGGCACACAGTATCCTGCAAGCCACCTGCTGCTGAGCTGTGCTGACTCAAGCGGCACAACCCCCTTGAATTGCTGCCGCAGCAACTACATGCAAGTCAAGGCGGCGCAGGAGCAGCAGGAGCAGTACAGGCAGTACATGGCAGAGCAGCGGCGGCGGCAGCAAAACCCGTTTTACGGTGCGCTGCTGTTGCTGTGGTGGGGGTGCTGTGCCTGCGGACTTCCGGGCCCTGAAGCAAGCAGCCATCCCATGCTGCTCGCCATGTCAGTTGCATGCATCACGCCGCACAATGCGCACCGTTGCCCTTTGTCACCTTCTCGTGCACCTCCCCACCACCACCCCTGTGCAGGCACGCCCTTTGAGGACTTGTTCGACCGCGGGCCCAAGGACCCCACGCAGCGGCCTGGCCGCTTTGGAGGCGGCCGCTCCACGCCTGTCACCAGCGCTGACGATGTGATTGGTGAGCGGCACGCGCTTGTTGGCGCATGGGACGATGGTGGATGCTGCTGCAAGCAAGCGTGGACGTGATGCTGCAAGCAAGTGCGGCTGGTGTGCCACAGAAGGGCACCCGCTGGGCACCGGTCTTCATGCTTCATGAAGCAGCTTCAGCTGAACTATAAACGCCTTTCCGTCGTGCAGATGTAGATTTCGAGCGCCTTCAGGACTGAGGATAAGTGGACCGAGGATCACGTGGGCCAGCTGTCCTCCACTTGTCCCGGCTGTTGAATGAGCACCTTTGAAGTAGACACACCGGCACCATGCCTACCCCTTCTTCAGCACTGATTGTTTCATGCCTCTCCCTCCTTTCTTGTAGCTGCTTTTCTGCCTTGCTCTGGCTGCCGGCGGCTGTGTACCATATTGCTGCATCTGAGCTCCTCCAAGGCACCGGAAGCCTCACGCATGTCATGCCTCTTGCCTGCATGGCTCTGGCAGCCGCCCCCTGCTCTGCTCCACTTGCCCACCTTCCGCCTGTCGCTTGCAGTAACTTGCAAGCATTACATGCAATACATTGACGAAATGCAGAGAGAGTAGATGCATGTCAGCAGAGGCGGTGAGGGCCGTGCTGCTATGCCGGCCCCGCCGTTCAGCGCGTCACGCCGCCGGCTCGACGCCCCGGGCGGCCGTGCATGCCGCAGAACACACCTGCTTGTGTGCGGGCCAGCCCTGCTTTTGACAGGCGCGGGAGCTGCGTGGGCAGGGGAGGGCAGATGCTGTTCATCACGATCTGCCGCTCTTGGCGCAACTTCATCAGGGTCCAACCCACCTGCCCGAGCTTGACACAAACCAAAGGCTCACCAGTACGCCACGCTCCGGCAGCCGCTGCACACCATGAGCTGGATGGCCCGCTTGCCACAGGCAGCGCACGAAGGGATGGCGACGTGCTGCGGCGCAGTCGACTGGCTCATCTGCGCATTGCTGACGGCGGCCAGGCTGTCACCGGCGCCAGGCTGGGCGGCAGCGAAGGCGGCCGCTTTTGAGCCCAATTCCGCCACCAGCTTCTTGTGGCGCTGCCACAGGGGAGTGGGCATCCAGGGCTTGCAGCGCGCCAGCGCACGCATTGCGCGGTCCAGCACGCTGCGCACACGTGCCAGGCTCCAGCGAGGGCCGCCGCCACCCGTCATTAGCTCGTGGGCCAGGTTCATGGCAGCCATCGCCTCCACCAGGCTGGCTGCAGGCATGTGGCAGAGGGGGAAGCAGGGAGCCGTTGGCATGCAGCAGTCATGAAGCAGGCAATGCGGAAGGCAAGCAGCCACGCCGAGGTAACCCCCGCAGGAACCAGTGACTGCTTGCTGCCACAACCTCTCACCCCGGCTGCTCTCGCAGGCCACCAGGGCGGCCTCGTAGGCAGCAGCGCCAGTGGCTGGCTGCAGGGGCGGCCCCCACAGGGGCAGCGCCTGGCTGTGTTGCATGCGCTCGATGATGTTGAGACCGCGACTCCGCAGAAAGCAAGCACGAATGGGGCCGTCACCCTCCAGCGCCAGCAGCTCATCATTGATGGTGCTCTCCAGCTGCATCAGCTCTGGCGCAGCCAGGCCTGAAGAGAGCGTGGAGTGGTTCATGTGGCGCGTGCAGCGCCAGTGCAGCAGCAGGGCCAGGCGCTGCAGGTTGGCAGCACTTAGGGGCCTGTCCAGGCCCGCAGCCTGCTGGTGCCGCTCTGCCTCGGCAGCCGCATGGGCGAAGCCGTCTCGGTCAGCAAGCATACCACGCAGATCTAGCAGCATGGATGGCAGCAGGCTGAGCTGGGCCATGACGGGCAGACCGGTGCGGCACTTGATTTCCGCACTCGAAATGTGGCCCAGCACAGCCATCAGTCGAAGGCCTTGGCTGCCGGCGGCCAGGGATGCGCGCTCAACATCCATCAGCTGCATGGGGCGGGACAGGGGGTGGGGCAGCTGGCTGTGGAGATGGTGTGGGTGCTGCATCTCATGCAGTGTAACAATTGCTTAGAAGAACTGCAAACACCAGAACTGCAAACACCAGAAGAGCATGCTAGTAAGAGCAAGCTACCACTGGGCTCTCCCTCTGCCGCACCAGGCTGTGCAGCGCCTCCCCCAGCGGGCCGTGGTGGTTCAGCGCCACGAACAGCGTTTCACTTTGCAGCTGGTGAAAGCTGATGTTCAGCACATACAGAATGGCCTGCGATGAGGGGCTGGGTCGCGAGATGGCATGATCTGCGCGGCATAAACTCCATCAAATGAGCGATCGAGCAGGAGCTTGGTGCAGCACCCATGTCGCCCCACCCATGTCGCCCCGCACCTGCTCCTTGTCGCGGACGCTCAGGCCAGTGAGTGCCCCTTCGGCACTATTCAGCAGCAGACGTCCCAGGGCAAACGAAGCGTCCATATGAGCCAAGTAGTGCTGCACAGATGGATGATGGTGGGAAAGTTTGAGCTCAAACCACCATGATGGACATGCCGGCAGCCAGCGCTTGCCGGCGGCAACGGGCAGCAGCCCTGGGCCCCACGCCTGCCTGCAGATCGACGTCGCCTTGGTGATCCTCGCTCTCAGCCAGCAGGCGGCGGCCACGCTCCAGTCGTTCCGCCAGAAATTCGTCGGGCTGCCAGGGGCCTTGGGGCCCAGCTGCTGCCTCAGCCTGGCTGCTGGCGCTCATGGCAATCCCCATGGGGTGGCGTGGTGGCTGCCTGGCTTCAGCAGAGTTGTGCAGGCGGTGGGCTGCCAGTTCGAGCGTTTGAGCAGCAGGGAGCACTCACAAGGGCCAGCCTTGGACAGGGAGAGCACTGGAGCAGCGATGGAAGGGGCAGCAGCCGTCAGTGCCGCTGCCATGCTGGGTGGCATGGCGTTTAAATGCGCCCGTCTGCCGCTCCCACCAGCGCGCGCCATCGTTTACAGGGCACTAAGCTGTGGCATGCCCTTTCTTCTGAACTTTGCACGGCCACATGCCCACCCTGTGTCCCTGAGTCATGGCTGCTTGCAAACAAGGTGCAACAAGGGCACGCCTTTCGACTAGCATGCAACAAGTGGCGCGTCATGCATTGGCAGAGGAGTTGTCGGGAGGGAAGGTTGCTGCGCGAGTTGTGGGACCCAGTAAACAGCTACCAACAGGGAATGCAACAAACATACAGAGCAGGCGGGTATGGTGCGGAAGGAAGGTGGCAGGCAGAGCAGAGCAGGGGTGAGTAACTATGCAGAGGGAGCCAGCAACGAGTGGCAAGCGGTGTACAGGTCGGTCAAGTGGGTGGCAAGCGGTTGGGGCACATGAAGGATGGAGTTGGATGCTCACTCGAATGTCAAGCCTGGGCCAGATGTGAGCAGCAGCACGCTCACTGCCAGGCTGGCGCAGCCCAGGCCCACCACCACCAGCACATAGGTTGAGCTGCGGCTGGCGCGCGCGCGCTTCCAGCCCCCCGCCACCCTGCCTGTCAGGTCGATGGCACTCCACTTGGCACTGGCCCACTTGCCGGCTTCCGCCACCGAAGACTTGGTGGACGCCAGCAGGCGCTGCTGCCGCTCGCGCAGCTGGGCAGCGGTGGGGAGGCAGCGGCAGGTGGGGCGGGCGGCGCGCCAGCGGGTGGCTGTGGTGTGCACAGAGTCGCGCATGGTCGCCAGCACAGGCGCCAGCGCGGCGGCCAGGCACGCCGCCGCCTCGCTGGCGTGCCGTCCCGCCAGCTTGACCGCGCCACTATAGTCACCATGCCTCAGAGCAGCGGCACAGGCAGCGCCCGCCATCTGCACACCCTGCAGAGCCGGGCGGGCCGCCGCCGCCAGCTTGTGGGCCAGGTGGGCACTCGCCATGCCTGCGCGGCGCACCATCTGCATAGTTTGCATGGGCGGAAAAGAGGGCGCCGCTGAGCGCGGCTGGTGCAACCCATGAGCGTCTGCGGTATGCAAGATGCATGGCAGGACATGTCCATGGCTTGCAGGCCGCTCCATGTCGCACAAGGCCATGCCGTGGCTTAGCAAGTTGTTCCATGGTGCACCAGGTCATGCCACTGCCTCATGTTATGCGACGCGGCGCAGTGTGCCCCGGTGCCCCACTACGCCGCGCCATGCTTTCAAACAGGCAGCATACCCGGCAGGCGCTCGGTTCCCCACCTGGGTGGCATGCGCCGTCATCTTGACTGCCGCCTCCACCACGCACAGCAGGCAGAACAGCCCCTTGGCCGCAATCTCCTCCAGCAACCCCGGTGGCTCCGGCTCCGCATGCTGCAGGGAGCGTGGTGGCATGGGAGTGCGTTGGGGTGTGCGAAGCATGACGGCGCTTCGGCGGTTGCAGTGCGAGCGCTGCGGCTTGGGCTGCTTGCCATGCGAGCCGGCATGCAGTACAGCATCAATGACTGACGCATTGGCAAGAGTAAAGCAACCCCTAGTAGCATGGTCGGCCCGCAGGCTTGCGAGCAGGCGCCGGCGGCAGCAGGCGCTGGCGCCGCCACCGGCAGCCTCCTGCACACCCCAGCTGGCGTTTGTGTTGATCAGGCGCACCTTGGGATTCCGTGCCGGGCTCTCGGGCGCTGCGGGGGCGGGCTGAGGCGACACAGGAGGCTCGACCGCGTCTGGCTGCTCGCCAGGCGGCCCAGGCTTGTCCACAAGCTCCCAGTCGCTGTCGGGTGCCATCTGCTTGTCCTCCATGGTTTCGACGCGCGTTGCAAGCGAGGCTTTCAAGGCTGCGCCGTGCGGGGAGCCCTCCTGGCAGCCCCTAGCCTCTGAACAGCAGCACTCGAGGGCTACAGCGATCACAAGCAGTGCCTGCCGGTGGTGGTCATGCCTTTTAGCCCATGCAACGGAAGGTAGGGTTTGGCGCTGCTGCCGCCGACGCTTCCTTCATCCTCTGCTGGCTTTTCACAGTGCAGCAGCCATGAGACAACCAGACAACAGAACAGGTGCGGGACTGAAGACGCCCTGCAAGCATGGCATAGGCACGCTGCCTGCCGGCCTACTTTTTGCGCCCGCCGCGCTCCTTGATGCCCAGCTGTAGGTGCACCTCCTGGCCCACGTTGTAGAAGGCCAGGGTCAGCTCGTTCTTCATGATGCCCACGTGCTCCCGGCTCAGCTGCTGCTTGCCCGGCGGCAGCGACAGCACGTCCGACAGCCGGGCCTTGAGCTCCGACACAGTGGCCAGCAGGGAGGGCATCTCCACAGCCAGCAGCTGGCCGGTGAGGGCGTCGGAGCCATCCACCTTGGGGCACTGCACGTACACCTGCACGGCGGAAGCGGGAGGGGAGGGAGGGCAGGGGTGACGGGGTGTGAGACATGGGGTTGCTGCCCAGCCGTGTACATGCCGGCACCTCAGCCATGCACATGTCCGCACTTCAACCGCAGCAGCTAGCACATGGAGAACAGCCTGCCCCTGCAGCCACAACCGACGCTCTCCACACCCCAGCCGCCACTCACCTTGGCCTGGCCCGGGTGCGCGTCCGCAAACTCCTCCTCAGGAGTGAGCACAAAGGTGTCGAGGCGGGCACGCTTGGCGTCAGGCTCCTCCTCAGGCAGCGGCGGCGCCTCGTGCGGCGGCAGCGGCGGCGGGCCGCCTGCGGCAGGGAGTGGCGAGTGGCGGCGGAGGTGTTGGTTGCAGAGGCAACAGGGCAATACAGCTGTGGGGTGGCTGGGGCGGCTATGGCAGAACAGGCAGTGGGCTGTGAAGGCATGTGCATTACATGCATTGCCAATGGGCACCATGCGGGGCAAACATGATGCCAGCTCCACCAGGCCTGCACTCACCAAACGGCATGGGCGGCAGCGGCGGGGCACCGCCTGGTGCCGTGGGCACAGCGCGGGGCCCCAGCGACGGTGGTGCAGTGGGCACCCCCATTGGCATGGGTGGCCGCGGCATGGGTGGCGGCGGCCGTGGCATGGGGGGCGGCGGCAGGCCCGCGCCACCGGGAGGAGGCGGCAGGCCGGGCCCCGGGGGCCGCGGCGGCGGCGGCAGGCTGCTGGGCGCAGGCGGCCGCTGCGGGGGAGCTCCTGCTGCAGGCGGCGCTCCTGCCGCTGGCGGCACGCCCGGCGGCGGCGGCAGCGACGGCCGCGGCGGCGGGGGCAGCGATGGCCGTGGCGGCGGCGGCAGGCTGGGCGCTGCTGCCCCTGGCTGCGCAGGCCCTACTGCAGGCGGCGCCTCGGGCGGTGGCGCCAGGCTGGCGGGCGGCGCAGCCACAGGCGGCATCTCCGGCAGCGGTTCCGCGGGCTCGGGCAGCGGCTGGGCGGGGCCCTGGGGCAGCGGCACTGGCAGCGCGGCACGCGCCGCCGCCGCCTCCCGCGCCCGCTGCTCCTGGATCTGCTTGCCCACCAGCGCTGACACCTCCTCGGCGGTGGTGCCAAAGATGTGGGGCAGCGTGCGCGTCAGGCCCACCAGGTTGCGCGAAATCTCGTCGTCGCTGGCTGCATCACAGTGCGGGGGGAGGCATGCGGGGCGAGGGTCAGGTGTGGCACCAACAGAGAACACAATGCCACATGTGCAGTTCAGCACTGCAGCTTGCAAAGCCCAGCACGGCTGCAGGCACAACCACTGCCCCTGCCCTGTTCCCCCCAGGCCCTACAGCTGCCCTACAGCTGGCGACAGGCAGCCCCCACTGCAGGGGCGCACCCTTGGTGGTGTCCCGGATCTTGGCCATCATCGCCTCCTTCTGCTCCCGGTACTTGGGGTCGATCAGCGAGATGCGCATGTGCTCCGCCATCTCGCCGATGGGCACCAGCTCGCCGGTGATGGGCGACACCACAAACCTGGGGGCAAGAGGGCGGCGGGAAGGGGGCAGGCAGGATGGGTGGGATTCAGAGCAAAGGTCAGGCGGCACAAAGGTCAGGCGGCACCTTGGCTGCCCTTAATGGATAATGGACGGCACCGACAACATGTGCCGTGTGATTGCAGCGGCAGCAGGGCGCGGCTGCGCAGCTCCGTTGGTGGCTGCTGAACTGAACCAGACAGAAGAGCAGCTAGCTGGTAGAAGCCGGCTGCTATGCCAACCATTACTGCAACCCAACATTCACCAGCCCACCCCCTGCACCCTGCACCCCCTCCCCCTCCCCCGCCTCACTTGGTGGGGTCGTGCTGCTGCTGCTGCTGCCGCGCCGCGGGGCGCTGGTAGTTCTTGACCACCCGCATCGGCCCCTCCTCCTCCTCCTCCTCTTCCGCCGCCGCCGCCGCCGCCTTGGCCGCCGCCGCCTCGTCGTCGCTCTCCTCCATGTCCATCTCCATGTCCGCCTCTCCGGCAGGGGCGGCCGAGGGGCGGCCAGCCGCCGCTCCCTGCGCCACCAGCGCCGCCTCCTCCTCATCCATCTCCATGTCCTGTTGCTGCGCCGCGGCAGCGGCCGCGGCGGCCGCCTCCGGCTCCGGCTCCTCGTGCTGCGGCGCCTTGGACAGCCGGATGACCTGCGGGCCAGGAGGAGGAGGGGTAGGCAGAGTTGACACGATGCAGTCGGAGACAGGGATGTGGCCGGGCGGTGGAGAGAGTAATGGGATGCATGCTTTGAGTCGTGCACAGGGCACAGCCCAAGGCTGCCAGCCCACCATTCAACAGCGCAGCCCAGCCCAATCAGCAGCCCCACAGCAGGCACAGCACGCACATCCTTGACCGTCATGGGCTCCGGCAGCTCGTCCAGCTCGTCGTCGTAAAACTCGATCGTCTCGACCACCACAAACTCGTGCCAGTCCACAGACATCATGGCCTCGCGCTCAGCCTCCTCACGCGCCGCCTGCAAGGTTGTTGGGCAGATGGGGGGCAGCAGGGGCAGCGCAGCGGGGTGAGATGGTAGCAGGTGGGCAGGCAGAGATGGCGGCTATGCAGGGACGGGGCACTGCACCTCAAACAGGCTCTCACACTGCTGCGCCGGGATGCGCAGCAGGCAGGGCAGCCAGCAACATGCAGCTGCTCTGCACCACCCCAGCCATGGCTCGGTGCCGCCCCTGCCACCCTCACAGGCAGCAGCAGCAGCGCCCACCCACCTTCTCCTTGGCCTCCTTCTCCTGCACCCGCTCCCACTCCAGCCGCTTCAGCGCGCGCTCCAGGATCACCGACCTGGGGCAGGCGGGGAGCCACAGCAGCTGGCAACCCGGTGAGCAGCAATGCCTTGCAGATCCACAGGCAAGAGCTGCACGCCGGCACAGGTGCACTGCTCCTGCTGCAACCTTCGCTGCTCCTGCTGCCACCTTCGCTGCTCCTGCTCCTTGGTACCATTCCCTGCTGCCACCGCCCCCTGCTGCTGAGCCAGCGCCGCTGCCACTGGCCGCACCTGTCGCCTGAGTCCTTGTCCAGGCGGGCACGCAGCTCCTTGGGGGGCATAAGCACGCGAGAGTAGGCGTCGCACAGCGCGGTGAAGAAGCCAAACAGCGAGTGCGTGGGCTTGAGGAAGTTGAACTGCAAGCGCATGTGGGAGGCGGAGGAGCTGGGGAATGCTGGGCATGGCAGGCGAGCCGCAGGCAGCGGTGGAAGCAAGGGCAGCGCACCAGCAGGGCAGCAGCCTGCAACGCACCACAAACAAACCCACCAACTACTGGCGCCCAAACCAGCGCAGCGTAGAAGCAGCGGCGGCCAACTTGCACCACCAAGATGCAGCACAAGCACGCCCCCAGCGCCGCACCTGCGGGTTGGCGTGCTCGCGGGAGGCCAGGCCCGTCAGGAACGACTTGCCGTTGCGCGCCACAAACTGGGCCTGAAAGGGCAGGTGTTGGGGGTGCAGGGGGGACAGTGGAATGATCTGAATGACTGCTGCTGCAGGCCCTACGCGGCCTGCCTTTGAATGCACCCCCCAGTCAATGATTCTGCCACTTCCCTGGCGCACTCCCCTTGCCGCCCAGGAGCACACCGTGAGCTTGATGACATCCAGGTCCAGCAGAGTCAGCCCCTCGGGAATGTGCACCTGTAGCAGGGGCGAGCGGCAGGCAAGCACCATGAGATATGCTGCACTGGTTTGCTGTCAGGGCTCCGCTGGCATGCCCGCCGGCGGTGCTGCCATGCAGGCACCTGCCTTTGCTGCCCCGTGGCCGCTAATAGTGACAAGCCAGCAACTGTCCCACGCCCACACACTGTGTACTGCTCCTCCTCAGGCGCCTCCAGTGGCTTGGTGGGCGGCAGCGCAGGCTTGGGCTTCTCAGGAGCAGGCGCCGGGGCGGGCGCCGCAGGTGCCGCTGCCGGCGCTGCGGCCGCAGCACCCTCCGCTGGCGCCTCCCCCTTGTCCTCAGCTGTGAAGTCGGCCACCTGCAGAGTGGGGGAACGGCAGCCTGAGCGCTGCGCTGTCTGGCCTGTGCAGACAGCAAAATCGCAGTGCAGGCCACTTGCAAAAGCAGCAGACTGCCTGCAAGTGCCCCGTGGCCAGGCAGCGCACCCGCTTGCGGTAGTACGCATTGTACGGGTCGCCGTCCTTCAGGAAGTTGAACTTCTGGTTGTTGGCCTCGTTGGCCAGGATGCGCTTCTCAAAGTCAGTGCCTGCAGGCAGCAGCACAGGCAGGTTGGGTGGCACGGCCGACGGGCGCAGGCTGCAGCAGCATGTGCGCCGGTGGCTGTACGCACAAACAGCGGCACGGCGACCAGCGGCAGCGGCTCCTCTCACCATTGCGCGCCACGAACTGGGCCTGCAGCAGGTGACGGTAAGGAAGGAACATTGACACGACCATTAGCAGCGTGCAAGCAGGGCAGGAACGGCAGCCAGCAGCGGCAGCGGGAGGCGGCGGCAGAGGCGGCGGGGGCTGCCGGTGCGGCTGCTGTGCGGCATCGGCGCCCTTGCAGCGCGGCCTGGCCACCCACCGTCTTGTCCACAATGGCCCGGATGTCCGGCGGGGGCAAGATGACGCCGATTGCCTTTGTCTGGGTGACCAGCGCCTCGGGGAGGGCCGTTTTGGCCACCCCCACCGGCACGATCGCGCCCCCGTTCTCCATCGTGCTGCTGGCGCGCGGCGGGCTGTTTGGGGCTTGCTCGCTCACAGCATCACTCGCAGTGCTGCTGCCGGGGCTTGATGTGACGCTGGCGTTGCTACAGCCGATCTGCGGCTCCCACAGGCGCGGGCAGCAGTGGGGCGGCCCCCATGCAGCGCGCAGCAGGCCAAAGCCAATGCAGGAGGCCAGGAGAGCTCTGAGACCCGATTGGGGGGTTGGAAATTGCATCGAGCTTTCTCAGAAATCGTTCATCTCACCAGCTCGCTATTTCCTGCCTCCCACAAGCCACACTCCTTTCGGTCTCCGCGCCTGGCGGTCTGCACAGGGCGTGGTGCATCACTGCCCATTGGCAACCCGCAGAGCAGTCAATCAAGGCGGTCATTGACCTCCCAAGCTTCCACACGGCGGCATGGCGGCGGGCGGCGGCGCCCTGTCGCGCCTGGCGGCCCGGCTCTCCTGGGCGCTGTTGAAGCGGGAGCGCATGGGCATTGACGAGCTGGGAAACGCCTACTACAGGTGGGCAGCTTTAGCTGCCCTGCCGGTGCCTTGCAGCTGGGGACAGTTCACGCTGTTTTCCCGGGTGCAAGCGGCTGCGCTCGTTACATAGCACCCCAACGTGCTGCACTCCATGCCTGCCGCAGGAAGCTGGAGAAGAATGCCTTTGGCGACGAGATAGAGCGGCGGTACGTCAAGTACGCCGGCGACCTGGACCCCACGCAGCTACCAGCCGAGGTGCGGGCGGCATGCGCCGGGCCGCTGCTGCCTGTGCAGCTGGCGTCGCTCCCCATGCCGCCAAATGTTCCTGCCCCTGGCCGTGCTGCTGTGCTTTCAACAGCCACGCTGCAATGCCCTCCTCCCCTTCCTCCCTCCCTCTTTCCCCTCCGCAGTGGCACCAGTGGCTGCACAAGGCGCGAGACGAAGCGCCCACGGCAGAGGACATCCAGCGCGGCATACACCAACGGGAGCTGTACAAACAGCGCATTGCGGAGATTGAGCGGGAGGAGGCGCAGCGCTCGTTCCAGGCGCGCAGCGGCGGCGGGCGCGCCGGCGGCGGCTTCACGCAGCAGCTGCCGGGGGGCAAGGAGTGAGGGTGAGAGCGGCGTGGGGCAGAGGAGGGAAGGCGAAGGGTACACGCCTGCACAACCCATTTCCTCTGCTTCCTCACTCAGCCCCACATGTGGATGATAATGCTGCTTTCTACCCCTGATGCTCTGCTCATCGTTTTGCTGCCATTGCTTTTGAATTTCAGTCCGTACATAAGTTCTCATTTGATCAGCTGGAATGCCACATGTATGCAAAACGAATGCTAGCTTGTTCACATCCTCACTCTTTCAGCTGATGGCGCCAGCCACGCTTACTACCTGGCCAGCCGCCCACCCAGCAGCACATGGTGCTCAGGCGCAACCCAGCACCTCGACCGCCGCAAAGTAGGCAGCCAGGCCCGCCAGCTGCAGCGTGCCCACCAGCGCCCACTTGCGGCCGGGGCTCATGCCGCCCTTGCGGCGCCCGCCCGCCATGCTGCTGCTTGCCCCGCCGCTGCCGCAGCAGCTGCTCTGTGCAGCCCCGCTGCCGCTGCTGCCCCCGCTGGTGTTGCTGCCGCCCTGCAGCCGGTCCACCTGCGCTTTGAGCGCCTCCACCTCTGCCTGCGCGGCGGCCAGCGCCTTGGCCAGCTGCTCCGGCGTGCGCCGCACCGCGTTGGCCTGCACGCTGTTCTGGATGCCCTGCGCGGAGAACAGTAGGACGGCAAAACCAGGCATTCGCGGGGCTGAAGCACTGGAACGCAGCGCGGGCTGCAGGGGACCTGCGCCCAACCGCTGAGCAGGCACCAACCAGCCCGCCACCCACCAGGCCGCCGCCGCCCCACCTTTGTGCGCACGCCAAAGCGCAGCGAGGACAGCGTCTCCGCGTCATTGAACAGCGAGGGGCTGCAGCAGATGACCAGCACGGTGCGCGCCTGCAAGCAGTGGGATGCAAGTGATGCTGCGGTCACCAGCACTGCCACACATGCCATGCAGCACAGTGGGCTGCACTGCCCCTGCTGCGCAGCCAACCACACACAAGGCCCCCTGCCAGCTTACCGTGCCACCCAGCGAGTCTTGCAGCACACGTGTCAGCTTTGAGTCGCGGTACGGGCTGCGGCAGAAAAGCAGGATGGGGCTTGACGTGTGAAGTGCACTTCTGGTCATCCTTGCCGAAGAACAGGCAGGATTGTCTGCAGGCCTGGGACAGCCCGGCCTGCCCTTCCCTGCCCCACGCACATGTGCTTGCCGCCCTTGGCATCGGTCAGGGCATTGACCACATTGCCCAGGGCACTGCAGCCAAGAGGAGAAAGCACAAAGGGTGTAAGGCAAAGATTCTGGACACATGTCAGCAGACAGTGTCAGGACAACGTTGCTGAGTCAGACAAACCACTGGCCAGGCGCCCACCTCAGGCTCTTGTTGATCAGGTTGCCCTCCGTGGCAGTCTGCCCCACTGCCCCTGTCTTGTCCTGCCGCTCACTGCCCGCCAGGTCCTGTGGTCAATACATAGAAGTTGCAAAACCTTGAAAGAGGGCACTTGAGAAAGGTGCACAGCATACAAACCACACGCACTTGCCAGCGCATTACACAACTCCTGGGCCCCGGAATCACGCACCACCAGGCACAGCTTGCCAAACTCCACGCGCCCGTCTGCGTGCGCCTTCTCCACGATCACGTAGATGATGCAGTGTGAGCGCGAGGAGCCGGCGTTCATGGCGGTGGCCGACACAGCACGGTTGGCGATGCCCTGGTGGGGATGCGGTGAGATGCCAGGAAGTGGGGCGGGTTAGTCAATAAGCGGGCCAGGGCGTTGCACTTGCATGCTGCATGAAGCAAGCGCCTGCGGGTGCTGGTTCCAGCTGCGGCTGCTCAGCCTTCCCTGCAGCTCCTGGAATGCTGCCCAGTGTAACCCCCGCACCCACCAGCTGCATGAGCTCCACGCAGTCGCGCTCTCCTGCCACCGGCAGCTCCGTTGCCTGCAGGGTGGGCGGTCATAGGTGCACGCTCGGATCCATTTCGACAAGGCAGACCTTCAGGTCAAGGCCCTGCACATTCTTGCTGATGCTGTGCACTCACCTCAGCCACTGAGATGCCTCGAATGGGGTCCTGGACAACCTGCGCTCAGGCGGCAGGTGTGAAGCCAGGCTTTGATGCTGCTGGAGCTAAAACGCACGTGAGATGCCGCTTAGCACCCATGAGCACAGATGGAATGGTGCAACTACAACAGGCAGCACTCCTGCCTCTCTTGTACCGCCCGCCACCCAGTCCCCCCTGCCTGCAGGTTGTCCTTGCTGGGGTCCAGCAGGTCCTTGATGCGCTCGTTGTAGATCTCAATGACAGAAAGTGTGACCTTCACATGGGCAGGTGGAGGGGAAAGCAGCATTTACATTGCAGCCTCGAGGCGCCGCACCATGCATGCACCCACTCGGCATGCCGCCACCCGGCCACCACAGCACCCACAAGGCACCCTGCCACACACCTTGAAGCGGCACTCAGGGTGGCGTGCCATACCCTGCGCCAGCTCGGCCACCGCACGAGGCACCACCCCGCGCTCGGTGGGGCTGGACACATCGCCCAGCAGCGTGTGCGTCTTGCCGCTGCCCTGCAAGGCGGGGAGGCGGGGAGGCGTGGGCGGCGGCACGTTGCCTAGCAATCCAAGCAGTGCCGACACCGCTGTGCATGGCAATCTGAACATGTCCTTGCTCACCGTCTGGCCGTAAGCAAACACGGTGGCGTTGCACCCTTCCAGCACGGACGCCACAGTGTCCTTCAGGCCCTGTGGGCGGGGCGGAGTAGCGAGGCGGGACACGGGTGCTGGAATCGGGACTGGCCTGGTGCTGCACCGGCTTAATGACTGAAGCAGACTCAGTTTGCTGTGCCGATTCACAGCAGGCTTACCACAGCTGCCAGACAAATAGAAGGAGCGGGCCTTGCAGTATGCAGCTGGTGCAGGTTTGCAATCACCTGCCAGGACACCGCCCACACACCTCAAAAGTGTCTGCCTGTGTCGAGGCCTCGCCCAGCACCTGAAAGCAGACGACCGGGGCAACAGGGTTTTTGAATAACAGCATGACTGGCTGACTGTCTACTCAAACAACCGAGCTGGCGGCGCTGCCACCGCCGCCGCCGTTGGCAGCGGCGGCGGCGCTCACTCGGTCAAACGAGAACTGGGCGTTGGGTGGCGGGTCGCGGCCCACGTACTGCAGGCTGCTGCCGCCCTCGTCCACGGTCAGGCAGCGAGCCGCAGCCGTTGTGCTCTGCTCGCGGGCATTGAGGGGCCGCACCCGCAGCACCACGCTGATGCCGCTCATCCTGCTGCTTGTGAGGAGCGTGAAAAGTGATCGAACCACCCAATGCGGTCAGAAGGGCAGCCGGTGCCCTTGCCGCCTCTAGCGCCAGCATCGCAGCACGGATCGCTGCGACGCCGGCATGGCTCGTGCCCTGCTTGTGAGTGTTCGGCACTTTTTACACGTCCTTCCCAATATAAAGGCGTTTGAATAGCTCGCGGCAGTCTTGAGCAGGGCTGCTGCCTGCCTGCCGGTCCCACAAGCGACGGCAGGCGGCATTCGGCAGCGCTGGCGCCTCGGGCACCACTGGCCAGGCCGTGTACGGCACTGAACAGGTAACTGCAATGTCGGTTGCTGCCCTTCAATGGCACACTGCAGCGGCAACCAGCTGGTGGGCAATGCAATGCCGCCTCACGCAGCGCATGCACAGCGGAGCGGGCGGCAGAAGCGGCGGCGAGGGTTGCAAGAGCCCATCCATCGTTGTATGCTGTCGCTTTGCTCTCGCTCAATTTGCACTGCTATAGACACTCTTCAGGTAGCGTTAGCGGGCGGGCAAAGCAACAGGGCGCGCCAACCCGGTGCACCTGCGGGTCTCCAGGGCAGCGGCCACCCTCGCGGGATCTTTAGTAAGCTCGCTGGGTGTAATTATTGTCTCTGTGGGTCCGATCGGGTGGCTGCCCAACCAGTGCAGAACCCCGCCGCTGCCCGGACGGCGCCGCACCAGTGCATCTCTGCCCATCTTGTCGATTTTGGTAGCGCCTGTGCTGGAATGGCCCTCCTTCGACCAGCCTTGCTACATCACCCCAACCACGTCTTCCTGCCTCCATGCCACAGGGCTGCGGCATCAGCGGCATGGCGGCAGAGGCGGCCGTAGCCGGGCCATTCGCTGATATCGACCCTTCCTTCTATTTGTTGGAGGCCTCGCTTGCCGATCTGGCTGATGCAGCCATTGCAGTGGGCGGTTACTCGCTGCCCGTGCACTCGCAGCTGCTCAGCCTGCAGAGCGGCGTGCTACGGGAGCTGTTCAGAGGGGAGCGCGAGAGCGGGGGCCAGGTGAGCTGCTGCTCAAGCGAGGGCTGGTGGGGTGCGACCTGAGAAGCTGAAGCGCCCCGTCCCAAGTTTGCATACGCTGCTGGTGGCCACCATACAGATGCACCGCCACTGCCGTGCTGCTGGCCCCATGCTCCTGACTCCCGCGCCCTGCTCCACCACACCTGCCGCTGCCCTGCTGCCACATGGTTTCTGCAGTCGGAGTCGGTGGTGCTGCGGGAGCCCTTCTGCGCCTTCACAGTCGTCGATGTCGCCTGGTTCCTGCGGCTGGCCTACTGCCTGGACGAGGCGCAGGCGGAGCGGGACTTGCAGCAGATGGGCTCCTGCCTCTCGGCGGTGCTGCGCCTAGCGCATGCGCTGGATGCGCCGCGGCTGCTGAAGAAGGTGGAGCGACACATCGCGGGTGGGCTGGGGGGGTGGGAGTTTGTTGTTAGTTGCAGGGCCAGCCAAATGCTGCCTGCTGGCGAACCTCGGTGGCGAGGGCCACAGAGGCTTGCGTAGGTAGGCATAGGGATTGGCAGATGAGGCAGCGCCTGTGGTCACAGCAAGCAGACGCCATAGAATCCACACCCGCAGGTGCAGCAAGCGCGCCATGCCCCCACTTCCCCTGCCCCTTCCATCCCCCACAGACAAGCTGAGCAGCGGCAGCGTGGGTGCCATTGTGGAGTGCATCGACCTGGCAGAGCAGTGCCAGCTGGACGGCCTGTACACAAAATGCGTGCTGCGCCTGGCGGCCCGCCTCTGCACGCCCGGCGGCGACGGCGACGGCTTCTCACACGCCGCCTCGCTGGCCAGCATGGACAAGGGCACCATCCTGCTCACGCTGGGCGCGCTGGCAGAGGCCGCGAGGCGCACCAGCCAGAGCTATGGCACCTATGGGTGGGCCTGGCCTTGGTTTGCCCCCTGTGCAGCAAGCATGCCAGCGCCTGCCCCAAGCTTCATTTCTCCACCTTGCCCCCTCCCCCCTTGCAGCGGCGCTCCCTTGGTGGCGGCCTTCCTGCCCACTGAGGCGCACCTGCAGCAAGTGCAGAGCTTTGACGACAGGAGGCGGTGTCGAGTGTGCGGCGCCACCTTCCCCTCTCGAACTAAGCTGTTTGAGCACCTGCGGCTCAGCGACCATGAGGCAGACACCCCCAACCCAGCGCTGCTGGACGCCACGCTGCGGCTTGGGCGCGGCATGTGATGGTCCGGTTCTGGTGGGCACCTAACTGAACTGTGGGCTGTAAGACATGTGTGAGCGCCCCGGAAGCACCTCGCAAGTGGCGGCAGTGTCCGGCTCGCGGTTGCTGCAAACAGCGTGCATGGGGGCTTTTGAGCAGACCAGACCAGCAAACCTAGTTTACAGACTGGCTGACGTATGCCGAATAAACAGAGAGTCATATGAGTTGAGATCAGAGGATAGAAGCCAGTCGAGAGGATGACGAGGAGGGAGCAGTAAAGAAGCAAGCAGAGAAAACAAACCAACGGAATGGCAGCAAGCGGCGCAGCAGGTGCACACCAACATGTGTGCAGCGCAGTCGCTATGCCATGGAGAGCGGGCGCATGCCACTGGTCTCCTCGGTCAATAGCTGTACAGCAGCCATTCGGTGGCCAGTGTGTGCCTCGCACACAGCAGGCGCCTACTTGGCCTCATACCATGTGTCTGCATACTTGGCGTCCACCACCAGGTCCACCAGCAGAGGCTTGGCGCTCAGGCCCGTGAAAGGGCTGCGCATGCACGCCACCACGCGCTCCCGCGCCTGTGAGAGACGGAAGGCGGTTTGAAGGGGTGGCGTTGGTGGGATGGAGGTCAGAGTGGATTCATGCCTGGCGCCATGACAGGAGGGCCAGGCCTTGCAGCAGACATGCTGACCTGTCCACACCCAGCTATAAATCCTCCGCAAGCACGCACCTGCTCTGCAGTTTCCTTCGGGCCCTCCAGGATCACCTCATCGTGCACCTGAAGGGAGCAGTTGGCAACAGCAGCCCGCGGCTCAGCGAAGCCTGATGATGGCTGCATCTTCGTATTGGCTGCGCTCTCACACATGGAAAACACCAGGAGCATGCCGCCACATGCACACCTGACACTCCCGCCCACCAGCGCCCCGCCTCCCCGCCGCAGCCAGCCACCCACCTGCAGCAGCAGGCGCCAGCCCATGTCTCGCAGCGCCTCGTCGGCATCGATGCGCAGCATCGCGGCAGTGGCAATGTCGGCGGCGCTGCCCTGGATGGGCGTGTTGATGGCGGCCCGCAACGCGTGCCCCTGCGCCGCCTTGCTGCCGTGCTTGGCGTCGGGCAGCTTGCGCTGGCGGCCCAGAATGGTGGCCACGTACCCCTCCTTGACCGCCTTCTCGCGCTGCGTCACTTGCCACCGCTCCACCTGTAATAATGAGGTGGTGCGGAGTGCATGGCTAGTCAGAGTCAGAAAAGCGGGGTTGACAATTCCGCTGCTGATACAGCAAGGTGGGGCAGCAAGGTGCTCACTCCAGTTCAGCGCCCGACCAGCCGGCTCGCAGGCGCCTGCCTTCACGACGCAATGCCACCATTCATTGCCACTGCACCACACTGCCCCCGCCCCTGCCTTCTCACCTCTGGCCGGTCGGCGTACCAGCGCTTGACCGTCTCCTTGGCCTCATCCAGGGACACCTTCCAGTCCTTGCTCAGCCCATGCGCCGTCTTGCCGTAGGCGATGGAGAAGTTGAGCACCTGGGTGGGTTGTTTGGGTTGGGGGGCAGGCAGCAAAAGTGAGGTTGGGTTGAGAGGCCAGCAAGTGCCTGCTGACAGTTGAGCTGGCCTCATTAGTATAGGGAGAGTTAGTACCACAGCAAAGTGGGCAGCAGGCATGGGATGCAGAAGAGGGAAAGGGAATGTGCTGGGGTCATGCGTCCCTAGTGCCCATGTGGCGGGCGTTCGGGTCTCGTTCCACAGCGGCTCGCTCTGCCCACGGGTGAACGGGTCGCCCAGCCACTGGCGGGGGCTGGGGCCCTACCTGATTGTGGGGCTCACGCAATGCTTATGCTGGGATATGCAGCGCAGTTGCCGGATGCTGGAGGTAATAGATAGGCAGCACAAGCGAACGGAGGGCGCAACCTGCCCACCCACCTTGGCTTTTCGCCGCTCGCTGGCAAACATGTCCTTGAGCAGCGGCAGCGGCGCCTCGCCCTCGCCCTCCCACTCCAGCAGGCACCGGCCTGTGGCGGGGCAGCAGGGTGGCGCAAAGCCGGCGGGCACAGTCAGGTGATGCAAGTTAGGCCAGCTGGCCTGAGTTCGAGCAGCCATCTGGACCGCAGGCAGCGTCAATGCAGCACCTCATCCGCAGGCAGCCACAACAATTCAGCCCCGGCCCATACACCACCCACCCTTGTCGATGGCCTCCTTGATGTGGTCGTACATGCCCAGCGCGGTGCGCGAGTGGAAGTCGCCGCCTGGGGCAGACGGGAAGGCCAAGGAGGGACAGAGCAGCGTGAGTGGATAGCAGTGGGCTGCCTTGGCGCTGGAGCATGTCGGCAGGGGCAGGCAAGCGGCTGCTGGCTGGCCCTGAGCGTCTCGAGCCCCAAACTTTGGCCACCCTTCCCCAGCAACCACCCATTCCAGCCCCCTTCTGGTGCTCACCGGCCTCAAAGGCGCGGATCATGGACTGGCAGTTGGCCATGTGTGCCAGGATGCGCAGCTCCAGCTGGCCATAGTCGGCCACCACCAGCGTCTTGCCCGCCGCCACGTCGGCACGGAACGCCTTGCGCACCTGCGGAGCAGGGGCCAGGGAAGTGGGAGGGCTGGTGTTGCAGCGGGCAGCTGGAGGAGCAGGCAAAGTGTGCCCCAGCAGCGGTGGCGCCAGTGGCACAGTCGCCTGCTCCTGCGCCCCAAAAACAGCATCTCCACCCCAGCACAAACCACCACCCACCGATGCCACCCCAACACCCCCTGCCCCCTCCCCACCTTGTACCGGTCCTTCTCCAGCGCCGGCTGGTTCTGCAGGTTGGGCCGCCGCGCCGACAGCCGCCCCGTCTCGGTGTTGATGTTGAGGGAGCAGTGCACGCGGTACACGCCTGCGGGGCGCGGGCAGAGGGAGGTGGGCAGGTGGATGGAATGGACTAAAGTTTTGCAGCCAGCAGCCAGCCAAGCAGAGGTTCAACCCACTGCGTCTCTGCACAGCCACCACCTTGCTGTGCACATGTTGTCACGCCCAGCCCAGCCCCAATCCCTCCCTCCCCGCACCGCTGGCGTCTGGCTTGGAGATGTCGTCCGACTGGAGCGGCACGATGAAGTTGGAGAGCAGGGTGTCGATGGCGGAGGCGTCCACCAGCGAGTCCACGGCGTCGCACGCCCGCAGGCCCTGCCACACAGACGAGTGGAGTGGCGGCAGCAGGGGGGGTGAGGCGGAGGGAGAAGGGAAGCAGGGTAGTGGGCAGCAGCAGCGAGGTGTTGACTGTGTTCCCCTGCCAACGACAGTTGCAGTTGACCTCTGCTCTCGCCATGCCCTAGGACAGCTGCCTGTCCAGGCGCAACAGCGGCACCTTCTGTTTCGCACCTCCTCGATGGTGCGGAAGGTGGGGAACAGGCGGCCGTAGCCCTCCTCCTGCCCAATCGCCTCCATCTCCTCCTGCTCCCGCACCCGGGTGGCCTCCTGCACCGGTGCACAAAGGGACGCAGGCAAAGTTAGGTTGCGCATCGCCGCAGCCTCACTCAAAAACAGCTTGCACAACAGCACACACACCTGGGCTGCAGACACCCCCGATCCTCCAGCTGCACCTGCTCCCCCAGCCAGGCATCACACTCAGACTTTGTTTCCAACATTCATCACGCCCACGCCTTGTTGAGCCCAACGCCCCCGCCCCACCTGCTTGGGCGCCTGCAGCGCCTGGATCTTGGCGTCGTCCGTCTCCCAGATGGGGTCGTCGTCCTCCAGCCCCTCCTCAATCACTCCCTCCTCCTCGTCACCCGCGGCGCCATTGTCCTCGCCAATACCGCGCAGCATGCTCAGGTCTGCGGCGGGTACGTGTTGAGGGTTGAGGTTGGTAGGCAGGGAGCGGGGCGGGTGTGGCCGATGCCACGCAGATGTGGACCAAGGGGGCCTCAGGGTCTCTGCAACGGCAGCAATGATGCCCCATGAATTGGCAATGCCCATCGCAGGCATGCCCACCAGCCATGCGTGGTGGCTGCAAGTCTCCCCCCCTGCCCCTCCCAGCCTCACCCTCCGCCTCCTCCTCCAGCCCCAGCTCCGCCAGCTTCTTGCGAGCCTTGCCCGCCTTGCCCGCCAGTGACTTGAGCACGGGGGTGGAGCAGGCGGGCACGCCTGTGTGGTGGCAGCAGGGAGGCAGAGGCGCTTGGTTGGTGGGCTTGCTGCACCGGCCATGCGGTCACTGCATGACCTGTCTTGCTGGGGCACTGACTGTTGCACACAGCACACCGCCTCCATTCCCATCCTGCCACACACCGCTGCCCGGCCGCACCTGCGGGCGTGTAGACCTCGGGCTGCAGGCGCGTGACCTCTCCCCGGCCCCACACGCTGTGCAGCGTGATGTCCCAGTTCTTCTTGGGTGCCTTCTTGCCCTCCTCAATCAGGCCGTCCACGTTGGGCACCTGCGGGCGCATCGCAGGGGAGCGTGGGAGGCAGCAGGGCTTGGCACACATTCCTGGCGTACTGTGACTGGTTGGATTCTTAGCACTAACAAGTGAGCCCAGCGTGCAGCAGCACGCAACTGCGACAACGACCAGAGACCGCCACTCAATCCAGCATTGCCCACATCAACCAGACAGGCTGCCCCATGGCATCACTGGCGCACAGTTACACCTCCCTCGTAATATACCCACACCCACCATACACACCCAGCCCACCTTGAACACGCGCTCCAGCGGCACCGCCAGCTCCGCCGCCGCCTCCTTGGCGGCCTTGCCCCGCCCCTTGCTGCTGGCGTCCTTGGTGGCCCCCGCAAACAGCAGCTGCTGCACCTGCGGCCCGCTGCCCACGTTCATGTAGCGCGCGTCCGGCACACGGGCAGTCGCCCAGCGCCTGGAGTGAGGGGGAGCAGAGGGTGCGTGGGGACAGTGAGCACGGAAGTCAGGCAGGGAGGTGAGTAGCGGGGGCCGATC
>VFQO010004524.1_pt1 | contig 58545 bp, 40 predicted proteins | sample 3512331 | NCBI WGS metagenome assembly VFQO01 (sample SAMN10412371, study PRJNA504923) | tailings metagenome | isolation source: Replicate 3 from Balatoc abandoned mine | place: Philippines: Itogon, Benguet | collected 2017-08-28 | reverse complement strand
TGACTCGCATTCGTCCCCCCAATCGTGTTCACAGCAGTGGCTTCGCCCTCCCGTTTCGGGCGAGACCACAAAACAGAAGAATCTTCCGACACCCGCTTGTGCCACCCGCTCCCCGCACACGCGCGACTTCGATGCGTCCGCGTTAGATTGTCGTTCCGGCCCAACTCTCACGTTCGCTCGATTTCTGGGAGAGACTTATGCTGGCTCGCGTCCGCGTCCTGCCTGGCCTGCTGTCGCTTGTGATCGGGTCGGCCAGCGCAGCCGACATCGAACCGGTCCGCACCGTTGAACCTCAGCCATTCGCCGCTGCCTGCGAGCGACTTCGCGACGCTCTTGAATATGTCGGTTCGCCGCTGTCGTCCGATCAGCAGTCAGCCCTGCAGAAAGCGATTCAAAACCCGAATGGCCGGGAGTCCGTCGTCGCCATTCAGGCCATCTTCGATCCACTGACGCTCGCCGTGGTGACCATCAACGCCGAGAGCCGCGTGTCCGCCATCGAAGGCCCGGTCAAGAAAGAACTGCTGCAGAATGGCTGGCGGACGTTTCTCGTCAAGGTGGTGAACGAGGCCGGGATCACCCCGAAACTGGTCGTCGCCAGCCCGAACTCCGACACGCCGTACATGCAGGGGCAGGGACGCCGCGAACGGCCGCTTTCGGAAAGCAAGCTCACGTCGCCCGCCGATGTGCCGCACCGCTTTCTCGACATTGATCAGTTCGACAAGCAGCCGCTGAAGTCCAACCTGTCGGGGCTGGGTGTCGAATACCGCATTGTGCAGCTCTACGCCCGCGATGTCGGGCGGCGGGAAGCATCGTTTTCGTTCAGCGTTGGCCAGGGGACGCAGGACCTGGGGTTCCGCAGCGATGTGCCAATCCTGTTCAACATTGCGCCGAGCGTCGAGGTGGTGCTCGATGTCCGCGATCACGATGGCGAGCCGACGACGGCCGCATTCACGATTCGCGATGAATTCAATCGGGTCTATCCGAACCCCGCCCGGCGGATCGCTCCCGACTTCTTCTTCCATCAGCAGATCTATCGCGCGACCGGCGAGACGGTTCCGCTCGCGCCCGGCGAATACTCGATCGAAGTCACCCGCGGCCCCGAGTATCTTCCCCTGCAGAAGAAGATCACGGTTCCCGAGGGAGTGAAGAGCCATCGCGAATCAATGCGGCTGGTGCGCTGGATTCACCCGAAGGAGCGGGGCTGGTTCTCGGGCGACCATCACGTTCACGCGGCCGGCTGTGCCCATTACGACAGCCCGACGGAGGGAGTCGGCCCCGGCGACATGCTGCGGCATATTCTGGGGGAAGACCTGAACGTCGGCTGCGTGCTGTCGTGGGGGCCCTGCTGGTACACACAGAAGCAGTACTTCGAGGGAAAAACCTCGGCCCTGTCGAAACCGAATTACCTGATGCGTTACGACGTGGAGGTCAGCGGGTTTCCGTCGTCGCATGCAGGCCACCTCTGCCTGCTGCGGCTTACGGAAGACGACTATCCCGGCACGACGCTGCTGGAAGAGTGGCCCAGCTGGACGCTGCCGGTGCTGGAGTTTGGGCAGAAGCAGGACGGCGTGGTCGGTTACAGCCATTCCGGTTGGGGGTTGGCGCTGCCCGATTATCTTCCAGACGGAAGGCGGGCCGACGCTCCCCCGCGCTCGGGGTCGGGCAGCGCGGGACGCCCTGCCGGCGGCCAGGCAGCCAATCGCCTCCCCGACGACGCGATGCCGCCGTTCGACGGCATTGGCGCGAACGAATTCATCGTCACCGGGCCCCTCGGGTACTGCGATTTCATCTCGGCCGTCGACACCCCAGCCATCTGGGAACTCAACATCTGGTATCACACGCTGAACTGCGGCGTGACCACGCGCATCAGCGGCGAGACCGATTTTCCGTGCATCTATGGCGAACGCGTGGGGCTGGGACGCAGCTACGTCCAGCTCTCGAAAAACGAGCCGCTCGATTTCGATCGCTGGGCCCAGGGCATCAAGGATGGCCGCAGCTACGTCGGCGACGGCCTCAGCCACGTCTTCGATTTCCGTGCGACTTTCAAGGGGGAGACCGTCCATGTTGGCGAGAAGACGACCGCCGGCGTCAGCACCCTGGCCCTGGCAAACCCGGGGAAAGTGACAGTGGACTTCGATGTCGCGGCCCTGCTCGAACAGGAACAGACCGATCAGACCCGGCGCATTCGCCATGCCCGACTCGACGCCAAGCCCTACTGGAACATCGAGCGCTGCCGGGTGGGCGACTCGCGGAAGGTGCCCGTCGAACTGATCGTGAACGGTGATGCGGTGCAGCGGAAAGAGATCGAAGCGGACGGATCGGTCGACTCGCTCAGTTTCGATATGGACGTGCCGCAATCATCATGGATCGCCGTGCGGATCCTGCCCAGCGTGCACACAAACCCGATCTGGGTCATGGTGGATGGCCAGCCGGTGCGGGCCCGCAAGGCCAGTGCCGAGTGGTGCCGGAAGGCGGTCGATGTCTGCTGGAAGTCGAAAGAGCGAAACATCCGCCCGGCCGAACGCGAAGCCGCCCGGGCCGCATACGACCGCGCGATCGAGTTCTACGATGCGGCCTTCAACGAGGCCGCTCGCTGAGAAACGACGTTCGCATCCAAAGCCCGGCTATTTCGACGGGCCGGGACTTCGACCATTGCGGAGATCGCTCCGGCCGGCAGTTCCGGAGCATTCAGGCCGCGAGGAGACACCGATGGCAAGTTCAGGCGACCGCAGGGGGGCAGGGGACGCGTTGCGAAGCGGCGTACTGTGGTTCGCAGCAGCACTGTGCGGCACGACGCTTCTTGCGGTGGGCCCGCGGGCGGCGGAACCAGTTTCGCGGAAGGCCCCGCGGGAGCTTCCCCCCGGAGAACTGGGGCGTGTGATCGCGCTCGGACGGGAGATCGTCGACAAGACCGGCGAGCACCCACTATCCCGCGACTATGTGCAGAACGACCTGACCTGCAGCTCGTGCCATCTCGATGCGGGAACGCACCCGCAGGCGGCGACGCTGCTGGGGGTTGCCGCGGCCTATCCCGCCTGGTCGCCTCGCGAAAAGCGGGTCATCACGCTGGAAGACCGCGTGCTCAACTGCTTCATGCGGAGCATGAACGGAATTCGGCCGCCCAATGGCAGTGAACTTTCGCTGGCAGTGACGACCTACATCACGTGGCTTTCCAGCGGCGAGTCGATCGCGATGAATCCGGCGGCCCCGCTGGGTCCACGGCATGTCCGCCCGTTGCCGATCGATCCCGCCAGCGCGAATCCGCAGCGGGGAAAAACGCTCTACGCCGAACACTGCGCCTCGTGTCACGGCGAAGACGGCGTGGGGACCGACGAGGGACCGCCCGTCTGGGGCGACCGGTCGTACAACGACGGCGCGGGACTTTCGCGGAACGATAAACTGGCGGCCTGGCTGAAAGTCTCAATGCCGCTGGGCGATCCCGTCTTGAGCGAGCAGCAGGCGCTCGATGTCGCCGCATACGTCAATTCCCATCCTCGGCCACGGTTCGTGCTGGACGAGCACCTGCCCAAACCGGAACGCCTCGGCGAATACAACGCCGTTCGCTGACGACCGGCCGTTCTCAGTCCAGCCGGTCGGCGCCCTAACCCGGCAAGATTCAGTGCCGAAAATCGCTCCAGCGTGATGAGGTCTGCGTTTCGACGCGCGGGCATACCGACTCGAAGAATCCGCGTCTCACAGCCGCGTGCGCGTCGTCGCGATTTTGCGTCGAGAAGCAACTTCCAGGCGGCGTTTCGGGTCGCGGGAAGTCACGACGCCGTCAGCGCCGCTTTCACCGCGGCCTGCATTTTCTCGAGACCCGTTTTCGCCACCACGGCCGCATCCTGCGCCCAGTAGTCCCGGTTGAACAGTTCCAGCGACAGGGCTCCCTCGAAGCCAATGCTCTGCAGCACCCGCAGGATGTCGGTCAACGGCGCGACGCCATCGCCCGGATAAACGCGGTCGGCGTCGGACAGCTCCGCCCGCGGCCGGTCCGGGTAGTCGTTCATGTGCATCACCGGCAGCGCCTTGCCCGACAGCATCCGCAGGCTGCGCGAATCGGAGCCCCCCTTGTGGATGTGGTACACGTCCGTCAACACGCACGCCCTGGGATGGGCACTTTCCAGGGCGCACGCGACCGAGTCGCCCAGTCGCGACAGATTCTTCGAGAACCCCCACACCTCCACCATCGGCGTGACATCCAGTGCGTCTCCCACTTCGAGAGCCGCCCGGTAGCGTTCGCCAGCCGTGGCACAATCGACCACCGGCGCATTGGCCGATTGCATTCCCGAAGGGGGGGCGGCAATGTACGACCCGCCCAGCGCCTTCACCCATTCCATGTCCCGCCGCAGTTGCTCCAGCCCCTGCGCCCGCTCGGCATCGTCGTTGACGAGCCATTTCGCGAAGCCGATCGCGCTCTCCACCTTCAGCCCCGCGTCGTCGATCCGCTGCTGCAGTTCCGCCAGCGTCACCCCCCGCGACAGCGCGTTCTCGATCTCGTTGATCCACGGCTCAATTCCCGAATACCCCGCCTTCGCGGCGAGGTCGATCTCCTGTTCGAGAGTCAGCTTCTGCCCGCGAATCGTGCTGGTGTTGAGGCAGAACCGGAACGGCCCATAGTCAGACGATGACGAAGCGGCGGCGGCGGGCATGGCGCATCCCAGTGTCAGCGATGTGGCGGCAAATCCCGCTCCGGCCGTCTTCAGCCAGTCGCGGCGGGAAAGTTCAGAACTCATTTCTCGCAGCTCCCTCGTGTGTCGGATCAGTCGTCATCGAAACCGTTTCGCCCGCCCGCCTGGCGGGTCGCCTACTTCTGGCCGGGCGTCTCCGGAACACTGTTCTTCCCGGTGCGGATCGGCCAGTCGCGGCTGTCGACATGGGCCTCCTTCATGAACAGCGCCATCTGCCGGGCCACATTCGACTCCGTGGCCGCCAGATCGGTCGTTTCGCCGGGGTCGTCGACCAGGTTGTACAGTTCGAGCGCTCCCTTCTCGCCGCCATGGCGAACGGCCTTCCATTCCCCGTGCCGCACCGCCTGTGTGAAGCCCCGTTCGTGGAACTCCCAGTACAGGTATTTGTGCTGCATCTGTTCCTTCGCCCGGCCTGTCAGCAGCGGCGCCAGACTGACGCTGTCGAGATTCGGAAGCGGCCGGACGCCAGCCAGATCGCAGAACGTCGCGAACATGTCGCCCAGATAGCTCTGATGAGCAGTCGTCTTCCCTTTCGGGGTCCGTCCCGGCCAGCGGGCGATCAGCGGAACCCGGATGCCCCCTTCGTACAGATCCCGCTTGATGCCCCGCAGCGGTCCGCTGGAATTGAAAAACTGAGGGTCGTTCCCCCCTTCGCGATGCGGGCCATTGTCGGACGTGAACATCACCAGCGTGCTGCTGTCGAGCCCCAGTTCTTCCAGCTTGTCGAGAATTTCCCCCACCTGGTCGTCCAGCCGCGCAATCATTGCGGCCAGACCTTTCTGCGGCTCCGGCCAGTCTTCGTTCCGGAACCGGCCGTAGTCGGGAATCTCCATTCCCTTCGACCGCGCCTGGTTGTTGGCGTGCGGCAGCGTGGACGGCAGGTACAGGAAGAACGGCCGGTCGCGATGGTCATCGATGAACTTCAGCGCTTCGCCGAAAATCAGGTCGGGCGAATACTGGTTGCGTTCGGTCGCCACTCCGCTCCCCAGCGGCGTCTCATCGGGAACCACGTTCGTCAGCGGCACACGCTCGCGGTTCCGGATGAGGTAAGTCGGGAAGTAGTTGTGCGCATGGGTCTGGTCGAGATACCCGTAAAACACATCGAACCCCTGCATGGTGGCCTGGCCCGCCGTCTTCTCGCCCCCCAGCCCCCATTTGCCGAACTGACCGCAGGCGTACCCGGCCTGCTTCAGCATTTCCGCAATCGTCACATCCCCCGGACGCAGATATCTCTTGCTGTTGCCGCGGAGATAGCAGTGCCCGGTATGCAGCCCGGTCATCAGCACGCATCGCGACGGCGCGCAGACCGTCGACCCGGCGTAGAAGTCGGTGAAACGCAGGCCTTCAGCCGCGAGGCGGTCGATGTTGGGCGTTTTGAACTTCGTCTGCCCGTAGCAGCTGAGGTCGCCATAGCCGAGGTCGTCCGCCATGATGAACACGATGTTCGGAGGCCGACCGCCCGTCTCCTGGGCCGCCGCAATGCACGCCCCCCACAGCAGCAGACCAGCGGCGAGAATGACCCGGCGATTCATCGTGCCTCCCTTCCAGTCGAGCGTCGGCGAACAGCCGGCAGCAAGCCGGCCCCGTCCTGTTGATGTACCGCAACCCCGGATTGAGACGCAATCCAGCGAGTTGAATTCCCATCACAGCGGGCGCGATCGCGGCTTCCAAAGAAGCTGCGCCCTCGCAGAAACTTCTGACCGGGTGTGAAGCCGCCTTCTCGCTCCGCCGGATGCTCTCCGGTCATCCGAACCTGAACCGCTTGCACTGCGAGAAGAACTCCAGCGGGTTGTCGTACACCACCTTCTTGATCTTCGCATCGCTGTGGCCGCGGCGCTTCATTTCCTGAATGAAGTCGGGGACCGCCAGCGGGTTGGAAGGGCCCCAGTCGCCGGCCGAGTTGACCATGATCCGGTCGTCTCCCCAGCGTTCGATGATGTCGGCCGCCCGGGCTGGCGTGCACTTGGTCGTCGGGTACAGCGTCATTCCGCACCAGAACCCGTTCTGCTTTGCCAGCCCGACAGTATGTTCTTCAACGTGGTCGACGCAGACCCGGCCCGGATCGAGTTCCGAGTGCTCTTTGAGCATGTCCACAATCATCCGCGTCCCCTTGTACTTGTCCTGCAGATGGGGAGTGTGGATGAGAATCAGCTCGTCGATTTTCGACGCCAGCTCCAGATGCTCTGAAAAGATCGTCGCTTCGTTTCGGGTGTTTTTGTTGAGCCCGATCTCGCCGATGCCCAGCACGCCGGTTCGATCAATGAACTCCGGGATCATCTTGATCACTTCCCGCGACAGCGCGACGTTTTCCGCTTCCTTGGCGTTGATGCACAGCCACGTGAAATGCGCCAATCCCGACCACCCGGCCCGTTTCGGCTCAAACTCGGTCAGCTGGCGGAAGTAGTCGCGAAAGCCCTCGACCGAGCCGCGATCGAACCCGGCCCAGAACGCCGGCTCGCTGACCGCCACGCACCCCATGCGCGCCATGCGCTCGTAGTCGTCGGTCGTTCGGGAAACCATGTGGACATGAGGGTCGATGTATTGCATGGTGATTCGCCGCAGTGCAGGTGGGTTCCCGAAGTCGGGCCTGAATGGTCCCGTCGCCGCCGCCGACACCGCGGCAGGCGTCTTCCCGAATCCGGGTCAATCGGGAAGTTCAGCGTTCGCCGTCGCAGTGCGGGGCAGGCTGACTCACGATGATACACGCTTCGAGGAGGAGTTCGACGACGCATCCCCCGGGACGGTATGCTCCCCGGCGGACATTCCCGTCCGGTGGCGTCGCGGTCATAACCGCGGGCGCGACTGCCGACGCCGTCCACCCGTCCGCGAGGGGAGTCCGTGCACTCCCGGACGACGCGATTTTCCCCGCCGATCCATCGCACAGCAGGAGCGGGCCCGATGACTCGAACCCCACTGACCACGTGAATGAGCCGGCGGACAGACGCAGTCCAGCACCCCGGCGGCTGGTGATGGCGCTGCTGGTGCTGCAGACCGCATGGCTGGCCTGGAGCGCCACATGGCAATCGCCAACGCTCAACGAGCCGGGGCATCTGGCATCGGGACTCGCGCACTGGACCCTTGGCCGCTTCGAGCCGTACGCCGTCAATCCCCCTGTCGTGAGGATGGTGGCGGCGCTGCCGGTGCTGGCCGCCGGTTTTGAGGCCGACTGGAGCAGCTTCCGCGGCCGACCCGGCGAACGGGCGGAATTCCTGCTGGGCAGCGCGTTCATCGACGCCAACGGACCTCGATCGCAGCGGCTGTTTGTGTGGGCGCGCTGGGCCTGCATTCCGTTCAGCCTGCTGGGGGCGTGGATGTGTTTCGTGTGGGGCCGGGCGCTGTTCGGCGACGCCGCCGGCCTGCTTGCCTGCGGGCTGTGGTGCGTCGAACCGAACCTCATTGCGCATGGCCAGCTCATCACGCCCGATGTCGCCGCGGCTGCTTTCGGACTCGTCGCCCTGTGGACATTCTGGCGCTGGCTGGTGCAGCCAGGCTGGGGCCGGGCGCTGCTCGCGGGCGCGGCCCTGGGGCTGGCGATCCTGACCAAATTCTCCTGGCTGCTGCTGGTTGGCCTGTGGCCGATCATCGCGCTGGGGGCCCTCGTGTTCAGCCCCTCCGGCGCTCCGGCGGCCCGCAACGGGAGGTCAATTCTGCAATTGGCCGCCATGCTGGCGGCGGCGCTGTATGTCATCAACGCGGCGTATGCCTTCAGCGGTTCGTTCAGCCGGCTCGATTCGTTCCAGTTCGTCAGCGAACGGCTGTCAGGAATGACCGGGCCCGGGCAGCTGGGAAACCGGTTTGCAGACTGCTGGTCAGGCCGACTGCCTGTCCCGGCGCCGCGGCCGTTTCTGGCCGGGCTCGACCTGCAGCAGCGCGACTTTGAACAGTTCCCGCACGAATCGTACCTGTGGGGCGAATGGCGCCGCGGCGGCTGGCGGCACTACTACCTTGCGGCGGCCCTGGTCAAACTGCCGGTCGGGCTGTGGCTTGTCGCGATGACGGCCATCGCTGTCGCGTGGTTCCGTTGGAGGCGTCCCGCAGGGCAGGGGGGGGCCGGTGCGTTCCCCCCGCACGATAGTCGCGAGCGCAGGCTGGCCATCGCCGTACTGGTCCTGCCGACGGCGGCGCTGTTTGCCGTCGTCAGTTCGCAGCTCGCGTTCAATCATCATTTTCGATACGTGCTGCCCTGTGCCGGTCCGGCGCTGGTGCTGATGTCGTCGGTGCTGTCCGGGGCCGGGAGCTGGCTGCGCGCCTGGGTGCTGACCAACGCCGCGTGGGTGGCGGCATCCAGCGCGATCGCGGCGCCCTTCAGCCTGGCGTACTTCAATGAACTGGCGGGAGGCATGCACGAGGGCTCGCGCCACCTGCTGCACAGCAACATCGACTGGGGGCAGGACCTCGTCGCGTTGCAGCAGTGGATCAGCGACCATCCCGACTCACGGCCCGTCTACCTCGCCTATTACGGATTCTACGATCCGCAGGCGTATGGCGTGCGCGCCGAGGCGGCGCCGCAGGGGCCGTTCTGGGGCGAGAGGCCGCGGGACTGGTCGTTCCGTCCCGGCTGGTACGCCATCAGCGTCAACTACCTGCGCGGAACCGCCTGGCGGCTGCACAACCGTCAGGCCTATGTCCCGCTGCTCGCGGAAACGCCGGTCGCCTGGTGCGGCGGGTCGATTGCGATTTACGAAGTCGATGAAGCGCTCGCTCAAACGCTGACGGCAGCCGTCGTCAACGCTCCGTAGGGCCGGCGCTGCCGGCCGCCGTCGCTCTCACTGGCTGCACTCAAGCTACCGTCGGCGAAATCGCCCCGGACCCCATCAGTTCTTCAGCGGTTTCCAGTAGCTCAGCAGCACGTAACCGATGGTCGCCGGCGCCGATGCGAACACCGCCATCCACAGCTTGCCCAGCCACGGCTGCGTGATCTGCAGCGTCGGCGACATGTTGAAAAACACGAGCGTGAACATCGGGATCATGATGCTGAGGCACATCATCAGAATGCCCATCTGTTTTCGCTGCTGTTTCTCCTCGGCCGACAGCACCACGCTCCCCTTGGCCGCCTTCTTCTTGGCGGGTGCCGGCTTCTCGGCCTTCTTCGCGTCCTTCGATTTCGCTTCGGCCTTGTCCCCCTTCTTCGCTGTCTTGCCTTTCGGCGGCGGAGCCGGGGCCTCGACCTCATCCCGCATGCCAGGCGCGTAATACTTCGCGATGCCTTGGTTGATCGCCCGCGGCACGGCGATGACGGGCCGGACAGGCACGCCATAACGCAACCGCAGCTCCTCTTCCAACTCGTGCTCGATCTCATCGATCGTCGCGATCATCAGCCGGTCGTCATCGATGAACAGCGGGATGAACGAATACTGCTTGACCAGCGAGCGCGGCACCTGATCGAGGGCGTCGTCTTCGGGCAGCACATCTTCGAGGTCGACGTACGAATACCCCAGCTGCATCGCCAGCGCTTTGGCAGCCGATTCCGGATCGACCAGCTTCATCTGCACGACGGCGTCGCGATGCGACAGCCCGCGGCGATCGGCGAATTCCTCGACCTCCGATTTCTGCGAGCGTTCGATCTTCCCCTGTTTGACGAGCACATCAATCAGCGGCAGCCTGCCGAACTCGTCGCGTTCCTCGGGGAATTCGCGCCCCAGGCCTTCGTCGTAGTCGCGCTTCCGCTCGGCGTCCGTCAGGCACAGCATGGCCTTCGCCATCTCGTTCAGCATGTCCTGCGACTGAACGGAATACTGGCCGGTGGCGTATTTGCGAACGTGCGCGTTCAGCTTCTTGTAGTGGGCGCGAATCTTGTCGGAATCGTCTTCAAAGCGTTTCAGCCGCAGGAGGTCATAATGGTCGGGCGGCCGCTGTCCCTCGGGGATGCCCAGCCATTCCTTGTAGAAATCCATTCGGCGAGTCCCTGGTGTGAATCGAGTCTGGAAGTGTGGCGCCGTGAATTGATGGTATTGCAATTTGCCCAATGAAAAATGCAAATTTCAAATCGGCCCCGCGCGGAAGCTCAATTTGAAATTTGCATCAGGAGCCGGGCGGTTCACAGCGACGCGTTCGTCACTCCACCGTGTATTCCGTCGCCAGCGATTCGAAGGCGTCCGCCTGGTCGTTCGACAGGCCGGACGCGCGATCGATCTCGATGCTGGCTTCCGTTTTGCCGGTCAGCTCGCGGCCGCTCACCGCGATTCGGCCGTTCTTGTCGTACATGTACGTCACTTCCACCGGCGACCCCGCCGGCAGGTTGGCCGGCAGTCCGGTGATCCGGAAATCGCCGATCGTCGTGCAGGCGTCCGGATCGCTGGCGTCCCCTTCCAGCACGCACAGGTGCACCCGCTGCTGGTTGGCCGAGTTGGTGACGAACTGCTGCGTCACCTTGTGCGGCACGGCCGTGTTCTTGGGGATCATGATGTGGTTGATCTTCCGCGTCCGGTTGTTCGGATCGGTGATCTTGATGCCCAGCGAGTGCGAGTTGACGTCGGTCGTGGCGACCGAGCGGAGCCGGGAAATGACCGCCTGACCCAGGCGCGAGTCGCCCCCCGTCAGCCGGGCTTCGAGAATGGCCGCGTGAATGGCGGCGCCCTGGGCCACGGCCTCTTCCGGGCTGACATCGCGCGTCGGGGCGACCCCGGTCACTTCCTTCAGCATCGTTTCGACCACCGGCATCCAGGTCGATCCGCCCACCAGCACCACGGCGTCCAGTTCGCCCCGCTCGACGCCGGCCTGCTGCATCACCAGCTCGGTGGTGTCGCGGGTCCGCTGCATCAGGTCGCCCGTGATGCGCTCGAAATCGCCGCGGGTGATGGCCACGGTCAGATTCTTGCCGTGGTACGAAATGTTGATCGGAATCTGCGCCTTGCCCGACAGGTCGCGCTTCGCCTGCTCGCAGTCGAGCGTCAGCATCATCAGCGATTCGGGGTCTTCACGCGGATCTTCGTTGTGCTTCTTGTGGAACTGTTCGGCCACGTGGTCGACGACGCGGCGCGTCCAGTCGAGACCGCCGAGCATCACGTCGCCGTCGGTCGCCAGCACCCGGAAGTTCGTCGGCGTGTAACGCACCACCGTCACGTCGAACGTGCCGCCGCCCAGGTCGTAGACCATGATGGTCTTTTCCTTGTCAGCCAGGTCTTTGCGCCCCAGTTCCCCCTTCTGCCAGGCGTACGCCAGCGTGGCGGCCGTCGGCTCGTTGATGATGTCGATGACGTTCAGGCCCGCGATTTTGCCGGCGTCCTGCGTCGCCTTCCGGCGCACGTCGTTGAAGTAGTAGGGGACGGTGATGACTGCGTTGACGACCGTGCTGTCGCCCGAAACGCCCCCCCCGAGCGCCTTCAGGGCCGCTTCCGCGTCCTGCTTCAGTTTTTTCAGAATGAGGGCCGAAATGAACTCCGGCGTCAGCCGCTTTCCCTGGTAGACGACGAAGAAATCCTTGTTCCCCATCTGCCGCTTGATGGCTTCAATGATGTTCTTCGGATTCTCGATCGCCATCCGCTCGGGGCTGGGGCCGACGATGACCTTCCCGTCTTCGCCCAGCAGCACCACCGAGGGTGTGATCGTGCGGTGTTCGGTGTTCTCCAGGGCGATCGGAACACCGTCGGTGTTCAGCTGGGCGATGGAGGAATACGTCGTTCCAAGATCAATCCCGACCGTATTGCCTGGCAGAATATTCATTCGTGACCTTTTGACGTAGAACGGCTGACGCGAAGCGGAACAGGCCCAGTGGCGCTGAAATCGCCGGGCCAAACGACGTGAACGGGGTCCGTCGGCGGTCTGGGAAGCCGCCGTAGAACGGGCATTCTGACCGTCCGCGAGACGGGAATCAAGCAGCCGAATGGGCAGTTCCGCACTCAAACCGGGTTGCCCCCGGAGATTGCGGGTTGGAGCGTCTGGGGGCAGAATAAGCCTCTCCCCGTCTGGTCTCTCGTCTCCGCCGGCCTTCCTGATTGATGGTGCCCCATGGCTGATCGCCCCCGCCCGACGCGTCGCGATTTTCTCAAACTGACCGCCGCCGGCGCCGCCGCCTGGGCCGCTCCCATGGTCGTTCCGCGTTCGGCGTTCGGAGCGAACGACCGCATCGCCGTGGGCTTCATCGGCGTCGGCAACCAGGGGAACAGCAACCTCAAAGGGTTCCTTCGGCACGACATCGCGGTCACGGCCGTCTCGGATGTCGATGCCACACGGGCCGGTTCTGCGGTGGACCTCCTGGCGAAGCAGAAGCACGAAGCCCGCGCGTTCGGCGATTACCGCAAGCTGCTCGACCGGAAGGATGTCGACGCCGTCGTCATCACCGTCCCCGACCACTGGCACGCGCGGATGACGATCGACGCCTGTGCGGCCGGCAAAGATGTGTACTGCGAGAAGCCGCTGTCGCTGACGATCCGCGACGGCCGGCGGATGGTTGATGCGGCCCGGAAGTACAATCGCGTGGTGCAGACCGGTTCGCAGCAGCGCTCGGCAAAAGAGTTTCGCACAGCCGCCGAACTCGTTCGCAACGGCGCGATTGGCAACCTGCAGACGGTCCTCTGCGGCATCAACAAGCCGAACCACCCCGGCCCGCTCGGCCCCGATTCCGATCCGCCGGCCAATCTTGACTACGACCTCTGGCTCGGCCCGGCGCCGTTCCGCCCCTACAACGAGAAGCGGGTTCACTACAACTTCCGCTTCTGGTGGGACTACTCCGGCGGCCAGATGACGAACTTCGGCGCCCACCATCTCGACATCGCCCAGTGGGCGCTCGGCATGGACGACAGCGGCCCCATCGCGACCGAAGGGACCGCGACCTTCCACCCCGAAAAGCTCCACGAGGTGACCGAAACCTTCCGCATCACCCACACCTACGCCAACGGCGTGAAGGTGATCGCGGGTCAGCAGCAAAAGGACATTCCCGGCGGCTGCACGTTCATTGGCGACAAGGGGAAGATCTACGTCACCCGCGGCAAGCTGACGGCCGACCCCGCCGAGATTCTCGACCTCGCCAAAACGGACCTCGCCGAGAAACTGTACGTCAGCGAGAACCACCACCGGAACTTTCTCGACTGCATCAAGAGCCGGCAGAAGCCGATCTGCGACGTCGAAATCGGTCACCGGTCGGCGACGGTCTGCCACCTCGGCAACATCGTCTGCCGCCTGGGCCGGGGGATTCAGTGGGATCCGCAGACGGAGCAGATCATCGGCGACACGGAAGCACAGGCGATGACGGACAAGCCCTACCGCAAGCCGTGGACGCACGTCGACGCCTGATCGCCTGACGCCGGCCGCGGATGTTTCACAGGCCGCGCCAGCCGCCGGGGGGCCGCCTGCCGGCCGCGGGTCAGCATTTCTGCGGGCCCCACAACGCCACAACGCTCCTGATGGCATCAGGAGCGCTGTGGGCATGTTGCGGACCGGGACTCGGGGTCAGGCTCAGCGCAGTTTCGGCGGCGGCGGAGCCAGACCGACGAAGATCACAATGCCGTCGCCGCCCGGATTCGACAGGACGTCGGTAATGAACCGCGGCTTCCAGTTGTTGACCGTCCATACGTTGCCGGCCTGGTCGATCGACAGTCCGGTCGATCGCATCAACGGGGCATAGCTCGGTTCTTTCTTCTTGCCGTACAGCGGGGTGCCATCGGCCAGCAACACCTCGCTGCCTGCCGAGGGGAGGGTGAAGCCGGAGTCGGGCGACAGGGGGGCGCCCTGCGTCTTGCCGGGAGGCCAGCCCGCCGGGTTTGCTCCGCACAGCCTCGAGACCCGGCCATCGGTGAAGTTGCTGTTCAACGCGAGCGGGCCGAAGTTCGCCACCCAGACGTTGTCCTCTCCATCGACGGTGATGCCCCAGGGGTGGAACACGCCGCCGCCATCATACGCGCCGATTTGCGTGCCGTCGGGAGCATACCCATAGATCAGGCTGTTTCCCTGCGAGGCGAGCCAGGCGTTCCCCAGCGAGTCGACGGTAATCGCCTTCAGCGTGTCTCCCACGAAGTGCAGGAATTGCAGCTCCGGTTCGCCGTCCAGGTTCAGCCGGAACTTCGCCACGCTGCTGGGGAACTCGCCCGTCAATCCGCCGCCGTTGGTCACCCAGGCGTCGCCGCCGGGGGTGACGGCCATGCCGAAGGGCTGGCTTCCGGGATAGAGTTCGATGCCCATGCCGCGTTCGGGGTCGCCGCCCGGGAACACAAACACGCTGTCGTTGCCGTAGCTCGACATCCAGATGTTCCCCTGGTCGTCCGAACCGATGCCCTGCACCCGCACCGGTCCCCCCTGGTAGCCGTTCCGCTTCGAGACCGCCTTGCCGGCGGTCGTAAACTGGGACACGCTGCCGTTGCCGTCCGCAGTCGGATTGACGCCGCCCCAGCCGAAGTTGCCGAACCACACGTTCTCGAACGGGTCAATGGTGACCCCCAGGCCCACTCCCAGCAGCCCGCCGCCGCTGAGCGGCGACTTCGGCGTTTTTCCCTTTCCATCCGCTGGTTCGCCGTTCGGCTTCAGCACCATCACATGTTTGGCCGATTCGCCTCCCCCCTGCACGACGTTGTTCGCGACCCAGGCGTATCCCTTCGAGTCGAACGCGACGCTCGCCGGCCCGCCAAACATGTGGCGGTTGCTCCCCGAGTCGTTCACTTTCACGGCGACGGTCCACGCATCGGGCATTGCAAACAGCGGCGCGAAGTAGGCGTTGTCCAGCAGCGAAAGCGCGTAGATCAGTCCCACGTTCTTGCCGGGGTTCCGCGCCAGGTTGGCCAGGGCAACGGCGGTGTTTTCCGGCGTGTCTCCGCCGTCTGGCGTCGTCAGTTCCAGAAAGGCCGTCCGGACGATCGAATACGAGACGCAGGCCGACAGCAGGTTGCCGAGCGACCGCGTGAGACGCAGTGCATTCGTCTGGTCGGCGTTCGGCGACTTCTTCAGCACCGTGGACGATTCACCCGTGGCCGTCGAGGCGATGTTGTCGTTCATCGCCGCGGCGATCTGCAGTCCGAACGTGTTTCCCGAGATTTCGCCCGTCCGGTAGAACTGGGCCATGGAGTAGCACGCGGCGACGGTGGTCAGTTCGTTGATCGTCGCCTTGCCGGGAAGGTCCGGGCCGAGCACCGCGACGAGTACAACGCCGTTGCCCGCGTCGGCCGTGACAAAAAAGATGCTGGCCGCCGTCTTGAACGGGGTGAAAATCGTGAACCGCCCCGACTTGTCGCTGAGGCTGTGGCCGATCGCGAGCGGCGCCCCGGCAGTGGCTTCGTACAGGGTGACGGTCATTTCGGCGAGCGGCCGCGCCCGCCGGCCTTCTCCGGTTTGGACAACTCCCTTCAGCGTGGCCGCATCGACGGACGTGACGCTGCACAGCGTGAGCAGCAACGCTGCCGCCGGAATGCGGAATGAGGGAAAGCGACAGGCTGACTGTGACATGAAAACGAGCCTTTGGAAGGGACTGAGAAATGCCCGCCCTGAGTCCGTGTCGGATGCCGGCTTGACCAGCCCTTCCGACATTTGCAGCGCAGAGACAAAACGTGATTGGCATGGAGAATCTACAAGCGATTGGGGCCGGCGCGCGAGAAATATGCGAGGTTTCAGCAGATGATGCACGGCGGCATCATCGACCGTTGACCGCCTGTGAGAGCGCGTTGCCGAATGGCGTCGATCCGGCCGAAAACCGGCCGCCTGCAACGATTCCACCAACCGCGCAGCGCACATGGCTCCTCTGCCATTTGCAGCAGGCGGTCCGGAAACAGCAGTGACAGCGAATCGATCGCGGCGACTGTCCGTGCCCTGGTGGCTGGTGCGCCGCCCGGCATTGCCTCGGTCCGGGAACGTGTTTTCAGGCCGGCAAAGCGAGATTCCGGGAGGGCGAGCTCCGGCCGAGCCGCATCCAGATTGAGAGTCTGGTTCGTGAAAAGAGAACGCTCTGGCAACCGTTGCGAGTGCCGGAATCTGTTGAAGAAGAGGGTGGTTCGCTGGAGCCACCTCCGCAGTGGCTTCGCCCTCCCGCACCGGTCGCGAACGGCGCGCTCCGGCGATTACATCTCCAGGCCCAGTTGCTCGGCGGGGAGTTCGCGGATGATCTCTTCGGTGGTGGTGACGCCCTGGGCGACCTTCACCATGGCCGCGCGCTTGAATTCGATCATCCCGTTCTCGATCGCGGCCTGCTGAATTTCCGCGGCCGAGCAGCCCTGCGCCACCAGGTCGCGCATCCGGCGGTTGAACGTCATGAATTCGAGAATCGCGGTCCGGCCGTTGAACCCCTGATACTGGCAGCTGGCGCACGCGCCGGGGCCGAAAATGTAGTCCCCCTGTCCCTGTTCGAGCAGCGGGCGGATATCGGCGAAGGTGCCGGGCGATTCGGTGAGGTCGTACGGCACGCGGCAGTCGGGACACAGCGTGCGCACCAGCCGCTGGGCGACGACCGCCAGCAGGCAGTTCGACAGGAAATACCGGTTCACGTTCAAGGACAGCATGCTCTGCACCGCGCCGGCGGCGATGGGAGCGTGCAGCGTGGACAGCACCAGCGTGCCGCTGTTCGCCGCGCGGACGGCCGTGGCCGCGGTTTCTTCGTCGCGGATTTCACCGACCATGATCACATCGGGCGACTGCCGCAGAATGTTCCGCAGCAGCTCCGGGAAATCGAGGCCGATTCGCGAATGCACCTGCGACTGCCGCAGGCCGGGAAGCACGTACTCCACCGGATCTTCCAGCGTGTTGATCTTCCGGTCGCCGGTGTTCAGCGCCTGCAGGCAGGCGTACAGCGTGGTCGTTTTTCCGGTGGCGGTGGCGCCGGTGACGAGAACCAGCCCGGCCCGGTTGTCGAGGATCGACTGCATCCGCGCCAGTTCGGTTCGCAGAAAGCCGATCTGGTCGAGCGACTTCAGGCCGGTCTTGCTGTCGTGGATGCGCACGGCGACATCTTCCCCATGCAGCGTGGGGATGATGTTGATCCGCAGGTCGACGGGGCGATCCTCCAGTTCCTGAATGAACCGTCCTTCGTGCGGCTTGCGGCGGTCGCCCAGATCGATTCCGGCATCGGCCTTCATGACATTCAGAATGTTCCGCCCGGTCTCCACCGAAAGGGCGAACATCGTTTCCAGCCGGCCCATGCGGCGCAGCGCCACGCGGATGGCCGCTTCCTCCGAAAGGAAGAAGAGATCGCTGGCGTTCAACTCGACGGCGAGCGCCACGATTTCGCTGAACGCCTTCGCGGGGGACATGGCGGCGAGCGAGTCGCCCGACAGCGTCCGCTGCGGCGCCAGGGGAACTCCGCCCGGCGCTTTGACCAATCCTGCGGGGGCCGGTTGGCCACCCTGCGGCCCCAGCGGCGGCCAGGCAGAACTCATGACGCTTCTCCGCGAACGACCTTGTGTGCCGCAACGGCGTCGGGGGCGATGTTCAGCACCGTCTCCAGCCGCAGCAGCCGCAGGATCTTCATGACATTGGGATGCAGGGAATGCAGAACCAGCTTGCCGCCGCTTTCGCGGAACCGCTTGTTGCACGACACCAGCCACGCCACCGACATGGAGTCGATGTATTCCGCGTCCGCCAGGTGCAGGACGACGTTCCGCTGATAGGCCGATGGCCCGAGAAGGTGCCGCAGCGGGTCTGCCGGGGGCGCGATATCGACACCGTTGATGCGACCATGCACCGCCACCTGCGTGACAGAATCCTTGTCTTCGATGATCTGGAATTGCATGTCGGCGGGTCTCGAAGGGGGCCTTCAGCGGTCGGGCTCCTCGAATCTATCCGGGATTCGAGGACAACGGAATCGTCCCGCAGTCCGAGTGCCAAAACGGGAATACAACCGTCGCACCCCAAACCGGCCGGGACCGGCGGGAAACGGGGCCGACCATGAAGAAATCGCCAGCATTCCGCCCGTATTCCCGGCGTGACGCCGCGCGAGGCAGCCGGGCGCCGTCAGGCATGACTGACAGTTGCCCGCTGCGCAACGACTGCCGCCGGGATTGGACGATCGGTCATTCGACTGCGGGAAACCGCAGCGGCGGCGGTTGGCGATGACCAGCGGCGGTCGATTCCGGCCTGCTGGGTTTCTCTTTCCGCCGCGGCGGGAGGCCGCTGGATTTTGCAACTGTGCACCCGCGCAATAGACTGCCGGGATTGCACACATCCGCCGGCGTGCGCGAATCGCATCGCGGATCGGAGCGGCTTTGAAGACTCGCGACAGTGGGCCGACTGCGTTCGGCCGGAGACTTTGGCGGCATGGGATTGATGCGGTTCTTTATCGATCCCGCCAGTGCGCCCGCGCTTTGGCCCAACGGTCATCGTGCGTACATCACGTCGTTCGATGGACGAGTCCACGCCACCAAAGTTGATTTCGATGAACGAATTCTGAGTTGCCGACGGCAGCAGCAGGAGAGCGGGAAGCTGCATCTTCCGTGGAGCGTGCCCGGCCGCGGGAACCCGGTCGTCAGCACGACATCGCTGCCGGAGCGCGAGCAGCCTTACATTCTGCCGCTCGAACTGGCGCGCGGCAAACTGGCCGAAGTGCGCGAACAGGCGGCGGCGTGGCAGCAGCTGCGGATGGTGATGCCTCCGGCATATACACAGGCCCAGCAGGCGGCCTTTCAGCTGCTGGCCAAAGCCAGCGCCTCACAGGACGATCTGGCCTTGACCTGTCGCCTGGCGGAGGAATCGCTGCAGCGCAGTTTTGACGCGGCAGAACTGCTGACGCGCGACTACATCGCCCAGCGGCGGGCATCGCGGTCGGCCGGCGGCCAGCGGGCGGCGCTGCTGGGGGCCCGCGTCGATGCCGAACTGCTGTCGCTTCCAGTCGCCGATCAGATTTCGGATGTGTTTGGCGCCGTGGAAGTGCCGATTGAATGGACGGCAATTGAACCGGACGAAGGCAACTACGACTGGGACCGCGTCAACCGCGTCGTGGCGTTCGCCAGCGAACGACGCCTGTTGATGCGCGGCGGGCCGTTGGTCGATTTCGGCCCGGGGGGGCTGCCCGCCTGGTTGAAGACCTGGCAGAACGACATTCTGAACCTGCCCAGTTTCGTCTGCGACTTCGTCGAGACGGCGGTGTCGAAGTACATGGGCATGATTCGCCTGTGGGAAGTCGCCGCGCACGGCAACACCGGAGGCGCGTTGGCGCTGTCGGAAGACCACCGGCTCGCGATCGTCGCGAGGGTGCTGGAGACCGCCTCGCGGACGCTGAGCGATGGCCAGTTCTTCATTCGCGTCGACCAGCCCTGGGGCGAATACCAGGCGCGCGGGCAGCATCGGCTGTCGCCGCTGCAGTTTGTCGACGCACTGCTGCGGTCCAACCTTGGGCTGACTGGCGTGAACCTCGAGATCGCCATGGGCTATCAGCCGGCCAGTTCTCTCAGCCGCGACCTGTTCTCGATGTCGCGGCTGATCGACCAGTGGAGCCAGCTGGGCATCCAGCTGCACGTCACTCTGGCCTGCCCGTCGTCGATGGATGCCGATGCCGCGGCGCAGGCCGACCTCGAAGCGACCGCCACGTCGCCCGCCGGGGCCTGGACCGAAGCCGACCAGGAACAGTGGATGGCGGAATCGATCGGCCTGCTGCTGGCCAAGCCGGCCGTCACCGGAGTGTTCGTTTCTCATCTGAGCGACGCACTGCCGCATCGCTATCCCCAGGCGGGACTGTTGCGAAACGATGGCTCCGCCAAGCCGGTTTGGAACCGGATGGGCGCGCTCGCCCGCTGATGGCCGCCGGACGAGCGACGCCCCTTGCGTGATGCCCTCAGCGCGATGCCGACGGCGCGACGCCCCCGCCGGGCGCTCACGAGTACGACAGCGTTTCTACCTGGGCCGACGCCAGCCAGACCAGCTGTGCCCGAACCGTTTCGGGGGCGATCTGCTGGGCCTTCGCAACGGCCGCGGCGTACTGCGACAACTGGCTGCTGTAGGCCGAGTGCAGGGGCGAGGCCGGACCGGCGAGATCGGTTTTGAAGTCGATCACATCGGCGCCGACGACGGCGCCGCTGCGTTCGTATAGAATCAGCCGGTCGATTGTTCCGGTGATGCAGAGGTCATTCTCCACGAGGGCGAATCGGGACTCCGTCAGGCAGCGGGCCTGAACGCCCGGACCGAGGTCGATGCGGCTGGAAATGACGGACGACTGCTGAAACAGCGCCTTCATCGCCGGGGCCGCGATGGTTTGCAGGAAGGCGTCCAGTTCGGCATCGAGACGCTCTTCCGACCGGCACTTCGGCCGGCCGAGCTGGCGAAGGCGGTCCCGCTCGGGAGCAGCGCCCGACAACCATTCGATCTGCTGGCACCAGAAGTGCCACAGGGTGCCCCGCTCGCGTCCCCCAGCGGCATCGAGCGACAGCAGCCGGGCCGCCGGAACAGGGCGATGAGTTCGTTCCGAGTGCGATGGCGACGCCGTCTGCCGGCCGCGAATCCGTCCGGTCTCGCGATCGCGCAGCTCGATGGGACCGGCCGCCGGGGCCGGCGGCGGCGTGCTGCTCGAATCGGGAGGGGAGGGAAGTTCGTCGAACCAGCGGGGATTGCCATACTCGAACAGAATGGTTTCAGGCGGCAGGTCGGGCCGGGTGCTGAGCGCGGCTCGCACGAGGCCGGCGGCCGTCTTCTGAAACGTGGTTTCGCCGCTGGCGACAGGTTGCTGCGGGGCGATGATCAGATGCAGGGCATGGGCGGCCCGCGTCATGGCGACATACAGGCAGCACAGAGCTTCGTGCACATCGCTGCGGCGCTGCTGCTCGACGGCGCGTTTGAGTTCGGGGGGCAACAGGCTCTGGTGCAGCCCGCCCCGGTAGGTGAGCACAGCGTCGGGGCGTGCCGCCGGCTCGGGAGTGCCGACGCACATCGCCGGAGCATCGTGAATGCGGATGTCCAGATCGGGCAGGACGACGACATCGAACTCCAGCCCCTTCGATTTGTGAATCGTCATCACCCGGACTGAACTGGCGGTCGGCTCTTCGATGCGTTCCTCCTCGATGCGATCGGCGAAGGCGGACGGACGGAGGCTGGCGACGGACTCGTACCCGGCCGCCAGCACACACAGCCGCCGCAGCCGGGACCAGTCGCGGTCGCTGCACTGCGGCCGCAGGCGGTTCGACCAGCGTTCGATGGCGGCCTCGTAGCCGTCCCGAGTCAGTTCGCGGCGGATGTTGAGGGCGGCCGCCTGCGCTTCGGCGGGATCCATCTGCGGGAGAATGCCCAGCCACTCGCCCAGCGGCGAGTGGGCGACATGAAACCGGGCGACAGAATCGCCGGGGTGATCGGCAAACCTCAGCAGCGACTGAATGAGCTGAATGGCGGCGGAGGTCGCCAGACGCACGCCCCCCTCTTCGCTGGCGAGCACTTTTCTCGCGGCCAGTTCATGAATCAGCCGGCCGATCATTTCGTTGCCGCGGGTGAGCACGCCAATCGACAGCTGCGGGCGTTCGGCCACGAGCTGGGCGACGAGGTCGGCCGCCGTTCCGACGCATTGATCGCGTTTTTCGTCGGCGCCCGGGCGATCGTCGACATCGGCCGGCTCGGCCGTGGCCGTCCGCAGGCAGACATAACCCGGAGCGTTCGTCAGGGCCGTCGTCTGTTGCGGAAACGCCTGCTGCCATTCGCGAACATCGCCCTCGAGGTCGCCCAGATTCGGATGGCGGTCGAGGTTCTGAAAAACGAAATTGACCGCGTACAGAATGGCCGGGGCAGATCTCCGGCTGTGGTTCAGCATGCCAGACTGCACGCCGGGCACGTCGCGCTGAACCTTGTCGAACAACGCGGCGACGCCTCCGCGCCACCCGTAAATCGCCTGTTTGACATCGCCGACGCAGAAGAACGACGTGCCCGGACGATGATCGAGCGCCGACACGAAGGGCTGCAGAACATCCCACTGCAGCAGCGACGTGTCCTGAAACTCATCGAGCAGCAGGTGGTCGACATCTCCATCCAGGCGGTGGATGAGCGACTTTGAGTCGACATCCCGCAGGCGTTTCGCCAGGGCCACGGCGACATCGTCGAACCGCAGATCGCCGGTTTCACGCAGCCGCTGCCGGCGCGCGTCATCGAACGTGGAGAGCAGGGCGTGGAGCGCCAGGATCTGGTCGGCCCAGATCCGCAACAGAACGCTTCGCGCGTGGTGGATCAACCGCCGATAAACGTCAATCACCCTCGCCGGCAGTTCTTTGCGATTGAACTTCGTGTCGCCTTCGAGAAGTTTTTTCGCCGGTCCGCCGCCGAGGAACGCCTCCCAGTCCCCCTGCCGGCAGCGGAGGATGTCGGTGGCGTGGGCCTTGCGAATTCCTGGGCATTCCGCGAGGTCGAGCTGCTCGTGCTCGATGAGCAGGGCTTCGAGTTCGTCGCCGGCGATCGGCAGCGGCGGCTGAATGCGGCGCCAGGCCTCTTCCGGACTGATGCGGAACACGTCGTAGTGCGTTTGCACCGCGCGGGTGACGAGACTGGTGATGCTGCGGGGCACTTCCCCTTTGGCGAGCAGGCGGACCAGTCGGCGGGTGTCCGCTTCAGACCCCGATCGCAACACGTCGTCGATCGCCTGCAGCGTGGTCGCGGCGGCAGCATGTTCATCGGCGATCGACCAGTTCGGAGGCAGGCCGATCTCCAGCGGAATGGAGGTCGCCAGACGCGAAAAGAAGCTGTCGAGCGTGGACACCTTGACCCGGTGCAGCTGCCGGACGGTGGAGGCCAGCAGCTGCCGGCATTCGTCCGCCGTGAGTTCCGGTCCGCCGAGAAACGCCGCCAGTTCCCGGCGTCGTTTGTCGTTCAAGGCGGCATCGGCCAGACGCAGCAGAATGCGCTCGAGGATTTCCCCGGCGGCTTTTCGGGTGAACGTGACGGCCAGGATGCGCTCCGCAGGGCAGGTGCGCAGCAGCGACAGATAGCGGTTTGAAAGCTGAAACGTTTTCCCCGTTCCGGCCGATGCCCGGATGAGCAGTCGCGGCGTTTGTGAAAACTTCTCCGGGGGAACGGCCGCGGACGGCGGCGCCGGATCGGCGATGGGCGATTGGCGAGTGGTCCGCGTCATGACAGGACCTCCCGCCCGAACACGCCTTCCTGCAGAATGGCCGCGAAGTCGTCGAACATGGGCGGTTCCGATGCCGGCGGCCAGAATCGGCACTGGGCGACATCGTCTGCAATGCCGATGATTCGCTGTTGTGCGTCCCGCCACTGGTCGGGAGTCCACGTGGCGACCTTCAGAAGATCGCCCGATTCTCCCGATGCTGATTTCCCCAGGGTGACATAGGCGACGGCGGGATCCCCCGGAATTTTGAGGCTCGACGCCAGAAAACGGTACAGCGGGAGCTGCAGATCGACCCATTCGCCGCGGCGGAAATGCGTCTTGTCGGGGCCGTCGCCGGCATCGCCGGTTTTGTAGTCGATGATGAGCCACTCGTTGCGTTCGGGGTGGAAATCGATGCGGTCGATCTGTCCGCGAATGAGCAGCTTCTTCCCGGACGGCAGGACGAGGTCTTTCGATGCCGAGACCTCGTGATGCTGCAAACGCCACCCGGCGCGCCGATGCTGCGCCTGCCAGTGGGCGAAGGCTTCCAGACGCAGCCGGGCCTGTTCGCGCTGCAGCCGGACGGCGGGAAGCGGCTCGGCATCGAACATGAGGTCCGCCGCGGCGTCGAACGACGCTTCCAGAAAGCGCTTCAGTTCGAGGGGGTCGGTGGAGTCGAGCGAGTCGCTATCGGCCCAGCTGTTCAGGGCGGAGTGAATCAGGGTGCCGAAGCTGGCGGCGGTCAGTTCTCCATCGAGGTCGGTCACGCATTCCAGCTTTTCGACGTGCCGCAGGTAGAAGCGATATGGGCAGGCGATGTAGTCGCGGAACGCCGTCACCCGCAGCCGGTCGACCGTGCGGTTCGGGCGCGGCCGCGGAACCTGGAATGCCGACTGCAGCCGTCCGGAGTCGCCCGGTGTGCGGGGCCCGGCCGGCGGCTCAAACGCCGAACGGACGCGCCGCGCGATCGACGCCTCGTCGGTCGCGAAGATCAGACGGCTGGGAAGCAGCGGGTCGCCCTGCGCGTTATGGCGGCCGACGATCAGCCGGATCGACGGACGGCTGTGAACCAGCACCGACAGGGCGTAGGCGTCGCGCGCGTAGCGTCGACGATTCTCTTCGAGGCCCAGTTGTTCGCGCAGACCGTTCGGCAGAAACAGATCGCTGTTCAGCGACGACGGCACGAACCCATCGTTCATTCCGCAGACGACCAGGGCGGGCGCATCGTCCAGCGGCAACTCCAGCCAGCCGATCATTTCGACGGCGTCGGCCGGGTTGTCTGGAGTCAGCAGCTTGCGCGCGACGGCCTCGAGCGCCAGACGAATGGCGATCGACGCCGAGACCGCAGGGGCCAGCTGTTCCGGAATTTCCGACTGCTGCTGCAGCGCATCGTGCAGGAATTCCAGCGCCTGACGCTCGCGCTGGTCGGCTTCGTCGTCGCCGAAGGTGCGAGCGCCGTAAATGTGCGCGATCATCTGCAGGATGGGCTCGCACCAGTCGCCGAGCGGACGGCCGTCGCCGGAAAGCGGGCGGAGCAGCCGGTTGATGCGGTCGGCAACAGTGCGGGACGTGTTGAGCGGCTCGCTCTGTCCGTTCCCGCCGCCGAGCTTCCGCGGAGCATGGTCGATGACGGCCCGGTCGACCTGGGCCAGCCAGTCGGCCGCCAGGTCGTCCGCTTCCAGCCAGGCGGCGACATCCGGATGGCGCAGCAGCTCGCAGGTGGTCGGGGTCAGGTCGTTTTCGAGACGGTCGGCCACGGCGGACAGCAGCCGCGCGATCGACGTGGCGTCGGCTGTTCGCCCTCCGATCCAGCGGGTGCGGACTCCCTGTTCGTCCAGCGCGACGCGCACCGCCGAGGCCAGCGAGTCGTCGGCCAGTCCGATCACGATGTCGTCTGCGGCGGCCCCCTGCGCGGCCTGTGCACGCACAAAGTTCACGACGTCCGCCGCCTGTTCCGGCGGGCGGTCGACAAATGTCAGGCAGTCGTCGCCCAGTGGAATTGTCGCCTGTTCCCAGAGCTCGGGACGGAGCACGCCGAAATCGTCGAACCGGTCCGCCAGTTCCTCGGGCGCGTGGACGAACACGTGCACGCGATCGGCGACGGCCTCGAGCATGGCGCGCAGAGTGCCGTTGAGGTCGGCCAGACCGATGAGCAGAATGTCGCAATCCGTCGCGGGCTCATTCTTATCGATGGCCACGAGCCGGGCCGTCTGCTGATCCCAGAGGCCGAGTCCATCCAGGATGGCGAGGTACCGCTGCTGCGCGGCGGCGAGCGCCCGCCAGCGAGCTTCTTCGCGGACCTCGCGAATGAGCGGCAGATCGGCCACGTGGCGAAAATCCTGCCGGTCGGCGGCCAGCTCGCGGTGCACCCGCGCGAGCAGTTCGCCGATCGTCAGCCAGGCCTGCACGTCGCTGTCGGCCGGCGGGTCTCCCACAATGCATTTGACTTGCTGCCCGGACAGACCGCGGAGCGCTTCGACCCAGGCGAACGACTGGGTGAGATCGTTCGCGAGGGGGCGTTTGAGTGGATACAGCCGTTCCGGAAGGTCGCCGGGGGTGGCGAGCTGGGGAGCGATGTTCCGCCCGGCCGTGCGTTCGGCGAGCAGTTCGAGGAATCGCCGGCCTGCGCGACCGCCGGGCGTGACGACGACGACATTCGACAGATCGACGACGCCGTTTCGCTGGTAGCGGGTGCAGACGAAGTCGACCACGGCGGCGAGTGCCGGCCGGCGCCAGTCGATGAAGGTGCGTTGAGCCCGCATGACGAGTCGATGTGAGATTCTGGACGCGATCTATTCACGCGTACAGTATCCCGTCGTCGGGCCGTCGTAAATGGTTGCGGGTCTGTGGGCGAAGTTCTGCCGGGGCCGACGGTGGGCGGGCGCTGAGGGAGGGCGTTTACGCGAGGATGTCGCGAACGACGCGGCCGTGGACGTCGGTCAGCCGGTAGTCGCGGCCGGCGTGTCGATAGGTGAGTTTGGTGTGGTCGATGCCCAACAGGTGGAGAATGGTGGCGTGGAAGTCGTGAACGTGAACGCCATGCTCGGCGACGGTGGCGCCGATTTCGTCGGTGGTGCCCCAGGTCATGCCCCCTTTGACGCCTCCTCCGGCCATCCATGACGAGAAGCAGGCGCTGTGATGCCCGCGTCCTTTCACGCCGTCGACGCCCGGGGTGCGGCCGAACTCGGTCGTCCAGACGAGCAGCGTGTCATCCAGCAGGCCGCGCTGCTTCAGGTCTTTCAGCAGTCCGGCGAGGGGCTGGTCGATGTTTTTCGCGTGGACGGCGTGTTCGGTCATGTCGCCATGCTGGTCCCAGTTCTTGCTGCTGCTGCCATCGACGACTTCAATGAACCGCACGCCGCGTTCGGCCAGCCGGCGAGCGACGAGACATTGCCAGCCAAAGCCTTCGCTGTTGCCGCGCTCGAGCCCGTACATGGCCAGGGTGGCGTCGTCTTCCTGGGCGACATCAAACGCTTCCGGGGCATCGGCCTGCATGTGGAACGCAGTTTCAAAGCTGCGGATCCGGGCGGCGAGATCGGTGTCGTGCACGCGCGACTGCAGATGCCGGTTGTTGAGCACATCGGCCAGGCCCAGTTCGAGTTCCTGCAGGCCGGCGGCCTGCGATCGGCGTTCGAGGTTGGCGATCGGTTCGCGGCCCCCCACGACGCGGACGCCCTGGTGATAGGCCGGGAGGAAATCGTTGTTGAAGATCTGCGTGCCGGCGTAGGGCATCTGCGGCGCGAGGGCGACGAACGACGGGAGGTTCTGGTTGGCCGTTCCGAGGCCATACGAGACCCACGATCCGATGCTGGGCCGCGAGAAGAAGAACGACCCGGTGTGCATGCCGAGCGTGGCGTTGTAGTGCTCGTTGTCGTTTCCGTTCATCGAGCGGATGACGCAGATGTCGTCCATGCACTCGCGGAGATTGGGGAACAGATCGCTGACGAGCGTGCCGCACTGGCCGCCGGGGCGGAACTCCCAGAACGGCGCCAGCAGGATCCGCTGCTGGTTCGAGAGTCCGCCGCCGACGCCGGTTTTTTTGCCGTCGGCTTTGAACAGCTCGGGTTTGTAGTCGAACGTGTCCATGTGCGACGCGCCGCCATTCGAGAAAACGAAGATGACGCGCTTCGCCCGGGCCGCGTACTGGGGGGGGCGGTCGGCGAGCGGGTCGTTCTTTGCGACTCCGCTGTCGGCCAGCAGTTCGCCGAGCAGCGCTGGCATGAGCAGCGATCCGCCCACCATCGAACGAAGGAACTCCCGCCGCGCGGGACGCGGCGTCGAAGTCGAGGCTGTGGTCTGCATGTCAGTTCCGCTCAGTCGAGGTACACGAATTCGTTCAGACGCAGCAGCGACCGGATCAGCGCGGCCCAGGGTTCACCAGAGGCCTGTCGTTCATCGGCCGAGCCGCCGGCTGGTTGCAGCGGGCGGGCCCGTTCGAGGAAGGTGCGTGCCAGATCGGCTTCGTCGGCGGTGGCGGGCCGCGAAAACAGCAGTTCAAACGCCCGATCGATCCGGGCCTGATCGTCGGTGGCGTAGGACATGATCTGGTCGGCGATGAGGCGCGACTGCTCGTGCACGAAGGGGTCGTTCAGCAGGAACAGCGCCTGCAGCGGCGTCGTGCTCGACATGCGTGCGGCGGTGCTCGCCGACGGGTCGGCCCCGTCGAAGATCGCGAGGTAGGGATGCCGCTGAATGCGCTGCGTCATCAGGTACACGCTGCGCCGACGCGTTTCGTACACCGCCTTGAACGGGTGATGCTGGGTGAAGCCCCAGGTGTGCGGTTCGGGAAAGGGGTGCGGACCGGCCGGGGAGAGGTCGAGGTTGCCGCCGAGCTGCAGCATGGCGTCGCGGATCGATTCGGCATCGAGCCGGCGACGCGGATACCCGGCCAGCAGATCGTTGGAGGGATCGCGTTCGATCGATTCCGCCGTGCGGTCGGCCGACTGCTGATAGGTGTTCGACAGCATGATGAGCCGGTGCATCGATTTGATCGACCAGCCGTTGTTCCGGAAGGTCGTGGCGAGGTGGTCGAGCAGTTCCGGATGCGTGGGCGGTTTGCCCTGCTTTCCGAAGTCGTTGGGCGTGGGGACGATGCCCCGCCCGAAATGATGCTGCCAGAGGCGATTGGCCATCACCCGGGCCGTGAGCGGGTTGTCGTCGGCCAGTATCCAGTCGGCGAGTTCCTGGCGACCGCTTCCACGGCAGTCGTCCGGCAGTTGCGGTTCTCCCAGAACCGTCAGGAACCGGCGCGGGACGACATCTCCCGGGCGGGCCGGGTCTCCTTTCTGCTGAATGGCCGCGTCGCCCGGCTGCTCGGCCTCGGCGACCGCGTAGACGAGTTCGAAAGGCAGCGGCTGGTTGCGAAACTGCTGCACCGCCGCCTCGGCGTCTTTCAGGGCATTCTGCAGTTCCGTTTTTTCATCGTCCATCGCCGTTTTCAGCGAGCTTTTCAGCTTCTTGACCACATTGTCGAGCCGGGCCTGCTCCTGTTTGCGTTCGGCGAGCTGCTGTTCGGCGCGGGGCAGTTCGGCGGCGGCGACGAGGGGGACGAAATCGCGCTGCTGCTTATCAAGTTCAATGCCGGGCCAGGGGTAACGCGTGCTCTGGAAGATGCCGTACAGGCCGTAGTAGTCGCGCGTGGAGATGGGGTCGAACTTGTGGTCGTGACAGCGGGCGCAGCTGAGGCTGAGGCCGAGAAAACTGCGGCCCAGGTTGTCGAGAGTGTCTTCAATCGTGAGATGTTGTGGGTAGTCGTGCACCCGGGAACCGAAGCGGCGCGAGTTCGCGAGGTAACCGGTGGCGATGATGCGCTGCTGGCGTTCGACCTCGGTGGCGCCGCCGCGCAGGTCGCCGGCCAGCTGGTCGCGGACGAATTCGTCGTAGGGGAGATCGCGGTTGAACGCATCAATGACCCAGTCGCGATAGCGATAGATCTGGGGAATCGGGTAGTCGGAATTGTCGCCTGCGGTGTCGGCGTAGCGGACGACATCGAGCCAGTGCCGGCCCCAGCGTTCGCCGTAGCGCGGCGAATCGAGCAGCCGTTCGACGACGCGCGCGAAGGCCCCGGGAGATTCGTCGGCGAGGAAGTCCTGGATCTCCTCGGGCGTGGGGGGCAGGCCGATCAGGTCGTAGGTCGCCCGTCGCAGGAGTGCGCGTTTGTCCGCTGGCGGCGATGGCCGCAGCCCCGCCTGTTCCATGCGCGCGAGGGTGAAGCGGTCGATGTCGCCGGCCGGCCAGCCGGCGTCCTGCACAGGCGGGGGTGCGGGAGTCGTCAGCGGTCGCAGCGACCAGAACTCGCGCGCGGCGGCGACATCGATCTGTTTGCCGGCAAATTTCGTCGCTGAAGAACGCGGATCGGGCGCGCCCATCGTCACCCAGCGTTCGAGGTCCGCGATTTCGGCGTCCGACAGTCTGGCCTCCGGCGGCATCTGCATGTCGGGGTCGGAATAGCGGACCGCCCTGATCAGCAGGCTGCCATCGGCGTCGCCGGGAACGATTGCCGGTCCATTGCTGCCGCCCCGCAGCAGCGTGGGGCGGGAGTCGACCAGCAGGTCTCCCTGCAGGTCTTTCGATTCGGCGCTGTGACACTCGTAACAGTGATTCACCAGCAGCGGCCGGATGCGTTTTTCGAAGAAGGCGATTTCCTCTTCGCCGATGGCGGGGGCGCCGCCATCGTACTCGCCGCTCCAGAGTTCGATGCCGGAGAAATTGGCGGCGCCGCCCGTGCTGGTGATGGCGATCCGTCCGTCGACGGCCGAGGTGATCCACGGACCCAGCCTGGCCCATGCGCCGGCCGGCCCGCTGCGGTAGCCGGGGGCCACGACCTGGCCGTTGACGGAGATCGAGAAGGTTTCGGAATTGTTGTCTTCCCAGACATAGAGGAAGACGGTGTAAACGCCGGGGTCGAGGTTGGTCAGTTCGATGCGATTCCCGCCCCAGCGGCTGCTGCGGATCATGAGGGCGCGATCGTCGTCGGTGGGCGGGACGAGCGGCACCCGCTGATTCTCGACGGTTCTGTCGCGGGAAATCATGTGATCCGAGTCGCCCCCTTCCCAGGGCCGGCCATCGATGACGACCGCCGGACCGTTGAGGTTAATGCCGCGGACGAAGACGGGGGGATTCGCAGCGAGCGCGGGCGCGGGAACGCACAGGAGCGCTGCGAACGCGCCGATCCACGCGGCGCACGTCGATCGGCGCCGCGCGGCGGACGTTCGGCCGGACGTGTGAGCCGCTGACTGCCGGCGTGTCTGCATGCGAGGTGTTTGACCCAGGAGTGTCATCGGTTGCGCTCTGGGCTGGGGCGACTGAAGGTGGCCTGCCATGCGATTCCCGTTCCCTGATATCGTGCCAGTGTGGAGTGTGCCGTGTCGAGGGAAGGGCGTCAGCCGCCGGCGATGCGGGCGACGCTGGCCTTCAGGGCGTCGGTGTCGAAGATTCGCTTCCAATCGGGCTGGAAGATGACAGGGAGCGCTTCATCGATGGCGCGCTGGCATCCCTGGGAGAACTTCCAGTTGATTTCGTTGAAGAGGATGGCTGTCTCGATGTTGAGATGGCCCATGAGGAAATCGCGGGCGGCGGCTTCGGGAACGCCGCGGCGAACGACCTCATCGAGCCCTTCGCGGATGATGCTGAGGCAGGTTGCGGCGAGGGTTTCGGCCAGGGCCGGCTCAAGCAGGGCCATCTGTTCGACGGTCAGCCGGTGCGAGCGGAGAATCGGCCCGAACATCCGCCGCGAAATCGCCTCCCCTTTTTCGTAGTCGGCTTCGGTCCCCTGCATCAGGGCCGACACGATCGACTGCCGGGCCAGGCCGCTGCCAAAGAAGTCGCGGCGGGCTTCGGGGTCCTGTTCGTCGTTGAAGATTGGCGGATGGGCGGGATGGGTCACAAAGGCCGCGATGTCGGGGCGGGACGGCAGCCGGCCGTGATAGGGCGCGGCCGGGTCGAGGTACATGCACAATGTTCCCGGACGGAGTTTCGGCACGACGCCCGCTGCCACCTGGCTGATGAGATGGTCGGGCACCGCGAACAGCACGGCGTCGGCCTGGGCGATGGCGTCGCCGGGTTCGACCGGGGTGATCTGTCGTTCCGCCAGCCGACGGACGCCGGCTTCTCCTGGCTCCACGTGCAGCACCGTGTAGTCGGGGTCGCCGACGAGGGCCTTGCTGGCGCGAAGGCCCATGTTTCCGCCGGCTCCAAAAATCGCGATGGTGATCATCATTGCTTCCCGTCAGGTCTGTCCGGATCCGCGCCAGGTGCGGATGAAGAAATCGGGGCGGCCGACCTGGCCTCCCTTGAAGGTCATTTCCAAACCGCACAGCGCGTCCGGGCCGGAGACGACCCGGCACAGCGGCGAGCCGGGCGCCAGCGGTCCGATCCACTCGAGTGCTTCCACGTTCAATTCGCGGGTCACATGTCCCGACGTGTCGCCCCCCGCGATGGCGAGTCGCCGGACTCCGCTGTCGATGGCCGCCCGGGCGATGGCCGACAGGCAGCGCGACAGCAGTTCGTTGCGGCGTTCCAGCCCGCCGACCCTGTCGAGCAGGTCGGCGGCGAGGCGCAGACGGCTGTCATCCGGTCCGGCGGCCGAATGCACGATGACGCTGCGCCCGGCATTGAGTTCCGCAAGTGCCCCGGCGACCGCCGTCGCCGACTCGCCGCGAGTCCAGTCGTGCGGATCGAGTCGGATTTCGCGGAACCCGGCCGACAGCGCGGCCTCGATCTGCCCGGCCGTCACCGGAGAACAACTGCCCGAAAGGACCAGGATGCGGTCCGCCGGTGCGATTTCTCCCGAGGGACGCGAGATGTCCACGCTGCCGCTCGTCTGCCAGTGGGAGACAAGCGCGTACTCGATGCCTGATGAGCCAACGACAAAGTTGCGGCGTCGTGCTTTGGCCTGACGCCACAGCAGGCGACCGATCGCCTGCAGATGCCCTTCGGTCGAGGTGTCGAACAGCACGACATCGGCGCCGGCGTTCACGGCCGCCGCCAGCGCGGCCTCCGCGTTGACCTCCAGGGCCCGCCAGTCGATGAGCGCGACGCGCGCGTCCGTCTGCCGCTGGAGCACGCGCGTGAGGTCAGCCTCGTCCATCGGCGTCGCCGGGTGGCAGGACATCGTGGGATGACGGTCGAGACGGAACACCGGCGCGTTCGTGCCCGAGCTGGCGAACAGATTTCCGAACAGGCAATACCGGCCAAGGGCCGGCGCTCCGACGACCAGCGGGACGAATGTCGGCGCGAAGACGTCGCGTCCGATTTCGATGCCGCGACCAATGCTGCCGATGTCGGGCGAGGAATCGAAGGTGGAGCAGATTTTGTAATGAAACAGGGGGGCGGCATCCCGCAGTCGCTCGAAGACGGGGCGCAGCTCGGCGTCGAGTTGCCAGGTGGGGAGCGAACGGGAAACGCCCGCAACGCCGACGGCGCGCGTGTCGGGCAGTCGGCTCAGCTGGGCGGCTGTGGGCGGCTCGAGAAACAGCACGGTTGGCAGGCCGGCGGAGGCCAGCACCTCCATCACATCGGCGCTGCCGCTGAAGTCGTCGCCGTAATAGGAGAGGAGCAGCTGGCTCATGAACCGGCTCCCGGGGCGAAGCGTTCCAGCGACTGCCGCAGTTCGGCATGGGTTTCGGCCCAGGTTGCGAGGGGAACGCCGGCGACGGCCGCGCCCCACGCCTGTCGCAACGCCCGCACTCCGGCGGGCGGGCCGCCGGGATGCGCCATCACTCCGCCGCCGGCGATGTACATCAGATCGACGGTGCGGGTGCGGGCGTAGGTTTCCGGCGCCTGGCCGCCCCATTGCCCGGAGGACACGACCGGCATTGCGCGGTCGTCGACGGTTCCGTCGCGGAACAGCGGGTTCAGACAGGCTTCGATCGAGCGGACGACCGAGTCGTCCGGCTCGCAGAATTTGTTCTTCAGTCCGTTCACATGCAGGTGATCGACTCCCGCCAGCCGCCACAGCTTCTGCATGGCGGTGTACTCAATTCCAATGACGGGGCTGCGCGAGAAGAGGCCCCAGCCGTTGCGGTGGCCATGGATCGGCAACTGCGAATGCCGGCGCAGATGCAGGACGCCGGCCAGCCCGACATGGTGCAGGCTGGCCATGACGCACGTTCCGCCGTGCTTCAGCACGGTGTCGTGATGCCGGCACATGGCGTCTGGTTCGTCGGAAATGTTGAAGGCGTACATCACCTTGCGGCCGAGGCAATCGGCGGCGTCGTGAATGACCCGCATGACGGCCGCCACGCGCTGTTCGAGCGGCGAATGGGGCGGGTTCGCCATCAGTTCATCATCCTTGATGAAATCGATTTCCGCGGCGGCGAGCTGCCCGACGAGGGCGGCCGTCTGCTCGGGCGACAGGCCGACGCTGGGCTTGATGATCGTGCCGATCAGCGGTCGATCGTCGACGCCCGCGAGCCGGCGGGTGCCGGGAATTCCGAACTGCGGCCGGGGGCAGCTGGAGAACTCGGCCGGGAAATCGATGTCGAGCAGCCGCAGGCCGGAGAATTCGCGCAGCTCGAACAGGTTGCCGGCGACGGTCGCCATGACCGTGGGCAGGTTGACTCCGACGTTTTCGAACGGGAACGCGACCTTGAGGATGGCCCGTCGATATCGGCCGTCGCGCGCGGGGGCCGCCCCAGGGAGGCTGGGCGAGGGGCTGTCGTCCAGCGGGGTGATCTGTTCAATGCGTGCGAGGGCCCGGGCCCGCAGTTCGTCGGTCTCGCTGGGAACGCGCACGAAGGTGCCGCACGACTGCTCGCCCGCGAGCGAACCGGCCGCACGTTCGATGTCGACCGGCGTCTCGATCCAGTAGGTGGCGGTGATGAACGACTGGCTCATGGAACTACACATTCAGTTTCACAGAACGTCCGCGACTGGCCGATTCATAAGCGGCCTCCACCAGCTGCAGGGTTTTCAGGTTGTCCGCTCCGGTCGTTTCGGCCTGGCCGGCGCCGGTCAGCGCTGCCAGCAGGTTGGCGTGGCAGGGGACGATGCTGGCATGGACGAGGTCGTAATCGGGGTCGGCCCAGGCGTACCGGTGAGGAGCGGCGGTGTGCGACGTCGTTCCCTCGGCAGTGGTGACGCGCACCTCGAAGCCGGGGCCCAGCTCAATGCTGCCGCGATCCCCTTCAATGAAGAGGAATGTTTCCGGAAACCGTTCGCGTTCGCAGCGGGTGGCGTAACTCATCAGGCAGCAGACGGAAGCATCCCCCATCACCATCAGAACAGTGGCGACATCTTCGCCCCGGATGCCGGGATTGATGCGGCGGGTGGTGCAGAACAGCGTTGATGCTTCGCCGAAGAGAAACCGCGCCGCATCGAGGATGTGCGTCCCGATGTCGACGAGGATGAAGCGTTCGAGATCCCGCAGGAACGGCTGATTCCGGAAGACGGGGAAGCTGTTGACAAACTCGATGCGCGCCCGGAAGACCGGGCCGATTGTGCCTGCGGCAAGGACGTCGCGCACGGCGCGCAGCGGGGCCTGCCAGCGCCAGTTTTCGTGCACCAGCAGCAGCGTTCCGCGGCGCTCGCAGTCTGCCAGCATGCGTGCGGCTGCGGCCAGCGTGGGGGCGAGCGGCTTCTGGCAGATCGCCGCAACTCCCTGTTCCGCGGCCAGTGAAACGAGCCCGGCATGCGACTCGGCGGAGGTCACGATGTCGACAAAGTCGATGCGTTCCGCCTGCAGCAGCCGACGCGGGTCGTCGTAAACCGCGGGCACTCCGAACTGGCGCGCTCGCTCGCTGGCCCGCTCGCAGTCGAGATCGCAGATGGCGACGCATTCAGCGCCGGCGACTTCGCCCCAGGCCGCGAGCTGGAATCGCGACCAGAACCCGGCGCCGATCATGGCGAACCGCTGCGGCTTCATGACCGGCCCTCCACGCGGACAACGCTGCGGGGGGGGAGGTCGAATTCCCGATCGCTGAACTCGAGCCAGTCTGCACTCGGGGAGGGGGCGGAAATCATCCGCCGTCGAACGACATCAAAGGGGAGGCGGATGCGGACCACGCTCGCGCCGGGGTTGGCAACAAGAGCGCCGCGCCTGCCGGGGGACTGACATTCCAGTCCCAGAACGGCTGTTGGCCGGGCGCTCTCCAGAATGCGCCAGCGGGCGCGGCGCAGCTCGGCAAGATCGGCGAAGACCTGCACTGCGGGGGACGGCGGGCCATCGGGACGGGCGAACAGCCCCCGGGGACCGGTCGCTTCAAAGTAGGTTGCGAAGGAGGTTCCCGCGGAGGCGAGCGCCGCGATGCTGCCGAGCGTCCACGCGGCGCTGAACGACTGCGAGAGCCTGGGATCGAGCGCGGTTCGCGGCTGGCCATCGAAGCCGAACCGGGGTTCCAGAACGATCGGCCCGGCGATGATTGGCAGCTCGCCGACAAAGGACCGCGCGGTGGCCACGGCGTCGGGCTGCGCTTCGAGCGTTTCGGCGATGGAATCGTCGTCGAACGCGTGCACCTGGGGGTTGATCGCGAAGGAGACGATGTCGAATCCGGCGCGGGGCCGGCGGTCGCGGTTCAGTTCTGCGAAATTCTGATCGGTTCCGCCGCCGAACCGGGCCAGCGGCGCTGCCCGATGAAGATGCTCGCGCGCGCGCTCCACCCAGTGGGATGAGGTCGACGCTTCGTCCCGATGCAGCACGATCCAGACGGCGACCGGCAGCGGCCGGCCGGCGGTTTTCGACGCGAGCCGCGCGAGCGCCCGCGCCGGTTCTTCTCCGAGCGTGAGGGCGACGTGCAGAGTTGCACCAAGCTGGCGCGCCAGGTCTGCAGCGGCGAGCAGCCGGTCGTCGGCCTGTTCGCTGTCGAGTTCGAGGGGCAGCCGCAGATGGTCGGGCTGGAGCGATTGGAGCTGGTCTCGCAGGTCGCTGTCGGCGGCATCGAATGCGGGAGAGATTTCGAAACCGAGTCGGGGCAACGTCAAATCCCGTCCTGACTGAAGCTCGACCGTCCCGCTGGCCGGAGCGCTCGGCGGACGTGCGTCCGTTTCCAGTCGGATTTCAATCTGCTGACGGACGAGGTCGCCCGGCTCGACCCAGACGGGCCGGGGACGATCGAGCGGCGTGCCGTACGTCTTGAACGACGCATCGGTCCAGTTCCGCTGGTCTTCGGTTTCAAAGGTTTCGCCATCGAAGGCGATCTTCAGGCTGGTCCGGTCATCGAGCTTCTGAATGATCGCGGCGATGTCTTTGAATGGCTGGTGGGGCGAGACATCGCCGGGGTAGGCGCTTTGTTCGACGGCGCCGCTGGTGTGGACAATCTGGCAGCGCTGCCCGCGGCACTCGCGAATGGGGTGGAGCACGCACAGTCCGATCCGCTGCCGCAGGAACCGCGACCGCGCCAGGCCGTTGAATGAGCAGGTGATGACGCCGTCCGCTTCTCCGCCGATGGCGCCGGTCCACTCGTAGTCGATGTCGCCTGCGTGCAGGCGGGCTTTGAACGTCACGAGAAAGCTGTGCTCGTCACGCCGGATTTCGACGTCGGACAGCAGCGGTTCGACCGTTCCCCAGTGCTGATCGCGCACGGCGCCGTACACGCCGCGGACGAGCTCGCGGTCGCCGCAGCGGATCCACCGCAGTCCGCCGTTCGTCGGGTCCCAGGTCGCCGTGAGCGGCCCGGCCTGGAGGAGTTCGTAGCCGGCCGTCATGGGGCGCCTCCCGCGGGTTGGCGCCGGCGCAGCGAATCGAGCAGCACCGCGAGCAGAATGACGCTGCCCGTGATGAGCGGGTAGATGTAGGGATTCGCGTTGAGGAGATTGAGGCCGTTGAAGACGACGACGACGATCATGGCGCCGACGACCGCTCCCGGGAACACGTTTCCGCGTCCTCCGAACAGGCTCGTGCCTCCCAGCACCGCCGCCGCGATGGCGTCGAACTCGCGGTCGCGGCCGAACGACGGCGACACCGCCCCCAACTGGGCGAGGGCGGTGAGGCCGCCGATGGCGGCGCACAGTCCGCTGATGACATACACCGCCAGTTGCACGCCGCGCACATTCAGCCCGGCCTTGCGGGCCGTGGCTGCATCGTGCCCGACGGCGAGCACCCGCCGTCCGAACGGCGTGCGCGTGAGGGCATAGTGACCAACCGCCACAACGGCGGCCGCCAGCCAGATGGGAAACGGCAGTCCCAGCGGCGCCCACGACGCCCACTGGGTGAACGACTCTGGCAGGTTGATCGCCTGAGTGCGCGTCAGCCACAGGCCGCCTCCCCGCAGAATGAACAGCGACGACATCGTCACGATCAATGGAGACATGCCGCCGCGCGTGATCAGCAGTCCGTGCGCCAGTCCGCACGCCAGGCCTGTCGCCAGTGCGGCCAGAATCGCCAGCGGGGTGGAAACGCCCGCGACGAGCAGGGCGCCGAGCACGGCGGCCCCGAGGAACATGCCGCTGCCGACCGACAGATCGATGCCGCCGGTCAGCAGCACAAAGGTCATGCCCGCTGCGACAATCGCGCCGGAGGACGACTGCTGCAGAATGTTGGTGACGTTCTGCCAGCTCGAAAACCGGGGGGACAGCGAGCCAAACACGCCGCAGAGGGCGACGAGAATAAGCAGGGGGGCCTGCGACAAAAGGAAGGTTTTCATGCGGCGGCCTCCCGTCCGAGCGCATGCCGCAGAATGTCTTCCCGATTGAAGGGCCGGCCAGGAAGCGACGCGGCGATTCGCCCCTGGGACATCACCAGGATGCGGTGCGACAGGCCGATGAGTTCTTCAAGTTCGGAGGAAATCAGCAGGACGCTCATGCCTTCGGCGGCGAGCCGACGGATGGTCTGGTAGATCTCGGCTTTGGCGCCGATGTCGACGCCGCGCGTCGGTTCATCGAGAATCAGCACCTGCGGCTTGCGCAGCAGCCATTTCGCGAGCACGACCTTCTGCTGGTTGCCGCCGCTGAGTTGTTTGACCAGCCGGGTCGCCGCTCCCTGAATTCCAACGGCCCGGCTGACCTGCGAGACGGCGTCCGCCAGGCGGGCGCGCAGGCGGAAACCGAACCGGCTGAAGGCGTGGACGCTGGCGAGGGCGACATTGTCCGCGATGCTGGCATCGAGCAGCAGGCCATCGGCGCGACGGTCTTCCGTGAGGAACGCCAGGCCGCTGCGGATGGAGCGGACTGGGTCGGGCGAAAGCCTGCGACCTGCGACTTCGACGGTTCCGGCGTCGAGCCGGTCGAGGCCGAAGATCGCGCGGGCGACTTCGGTGCGTCCCGCCCCCATCATTCCGGCCAGTCCCAGAATTTCTCCGCGCTGCAGGTGGAAACTGACATCGTGAAACACTCCCCACCGGGTCAGTCCTGTCACCTGCAGCGCCACGGCGAATCCGGACCGCGGCGGACTTTCCGGAAAGAGATGCGACAGGTCGCGTCCCACCATCTGGCGGATGAGTTCGGCCTCGGTGCGGGCGCCAGCCGGTCCCGTTCCCTGAATGACGCCGTCGCGCAGCACGGCGATGTCGTCGCAGTTTTCCAGAACGGAGGGGAGGTGATGCGAGATGTAGATGATGCCCAGGCCGCGCGACCTGAGTTGTCGAATGATGTCGAACAGTCGCTGCGACTCCGTTTCGGTCAGCGAGGTGGTCGGTTCGTCGAAGATGATCACCCGGGCGTCGGTCGCGAGGGCGCGTGCAATTTCGACAAGCTGGCGCTCGCCCGGTCCGAGGGCGTCGACCAGCGTTCCGGGGTCGCGCAGCAGCCCGACGCTTTCCAGCAGCGATTGGGAGCGATCGCGCAAGGCCCGGCGGTCGATCGCCAGCCGGTTGCCGGGGAGGTCCGTGAGAAACAGATTTTCGGCGATGCTCAGGTTGGGGAACAGGTTCAGTTCCTGATGCACGATGCTGATGCCCTGTGCGGCGGCCTCGGCCGGACTGGCCGCGGCGTAGGGGCGTCCCTCCAGCAGCAGTTGCCCGGCGTCGGGGGGGACGACGCCGCTGATGATGTTCATTAACGTCGACTTCCCCGCGCCGTTTTCGCCCACGAGCCCCAGAACCTGACCGCGGTGCACCGTCAGCGACACGCGCGACAGCACGGTCGTCGCGCCAAAACGCTTGTCGATCGCGCGGCATTCCAGCAGCGGACTGCTCATGCCCAGCCTCCGAGCACGACAGCGCGACGCCGGACGGAATCGGCAAAGGCGGCCACGAGAATGCCGGCCCCCTTGGCCATCAGCACATGCCAGTAATCGAGATCCAGCAGCGTGAGGCTGTTGCCGACGAGCGTGATGAACAGTGCTCCGCAGACGGCCCCCGCGGCACTCGCCCGTCCGCCGTTGAGGCTCGCTCCGCCAATGACGGCCGCGCCGATGGCATCCAGCAGCAGCTCGCGGGGGAAGGTCGGCGAGGCGGTTTCCGATCGACCGGTGTAGATGGCCGAGGCGATTGCGGTGAACAGCCCGGACAGGGCGAACGCCAATACGATCGCGCGTGTGACGCGGACTCCGGAAACCCGCGCGGCGCGGCGGTTCATGCCGACCGCCAGCAGTTCCCGACCGACCGCCAGCCGGTGATACAGCAGGTGGACAGCTCCCGCGAGAATGAGCGCGACGCCGAGCATCGTCGGCACGCCCCAGCAGTTCCCCTGAACGAACTCGACAAAGCCCAGCGGCAGGTTTGCCAATCGCTGCGAGCCAGTGACCCACAGGGCGGCGCCGCCGCAAGCCGTCATCGTCGCCATGGTGACCAGAAAGGCGGGAGCCTTGAGAAGGGCGACGGCCAGGCCCTGCACGGCGCCGATGCCGATGCCCACCAGCAGCATGGCCGCCACGCCGAGCACCGGCGCGGGGTCGCTTCCGGATCGCCAGCCGTGGTCGGCCGACATCAGCATTCCGCCGGCCACGCTTGCCAGCGCCGCCACCCCCGAAACCGAGAGGTCGATTTCCCCGATCGACAGCACGAAGAGCTGTCCCAGCGTGAGCACGATCAGCGGGGCGGCGTTCCGCAGCACCGCGGCCGCCTGATCGCTGGTGGCCAGGTCGGGGCAGAACGGCAGCAGCGCGGCGACGTACAGCGTCCCGAGCGCCACAACCATCAGGTCGGACGCCAGCAGCCGTCGGAACAGGGTGCGGATTGCGGCGTTCACGTGACGGACGCCGTGGCTGACTGTCCGGAACCCCACATCCGGTGGGCTTCTTCCTGCAGGTTGCCCTGGTGGATGACGAAGCCTTCGTCGCGAATCACCGGCTCCACCTGTTCGCCGGCTGAAAGCCGGATGGCCGCCGACACGGCTGCCTGGCATTCCATGAAGACGTCCTGAACGCCGTCGGCATCGAGGTACCGGTCGACCAGCATCTGGTAGGCCATGGCGTCGCCGTCGAAGCCCCCCATGATGACATGCCCGGCTTCGCCAATTTTCCGGTAGCGTCCGGCCGCCTTCAGGGCCGAGACGATCGAGGGGAAGAGGAAGTCGGATGATGTGAACAGGAACTCGATGTCGGGATGGGCCTGGAAGGCGTTGGTGACGCCGGCAAGCGCCTTTTCCTGGTTCCATTCCGTCGGCACGCGGGAGACGACTTCGACGAGGTCGGGCGCTTCCGCGAGGGCGTCGTCGAACCCCTTCTGACGGTTGATGGCGTTCGCATCGCTGAGGTCGCCGACGAGAATCATGCCTTTCAGCTTCCGGCCCGTTTTGCGCGCCTCGTCGAGCATGACGGCGACGGTGTTTTTCGTGATGAGGCGGTTGTCGGCGACGACGGCGGTATGCGGCCCGGCGTTTTCCGCAGCGCTGCGGTTGTAGAGCACGATCGGGACGGACGCGTTGTTCGCGGCGCGGATGATCGGCAGGATGGTCTGGGCATCGCGCGGGACGACGATGAGCGCGTTGACGCGGCGGCTGAGGAAGCTGGCGACCTGTTCGAGCTGGCGATTGGGGTCGCTGTCGGCGATGGCCTCGACGACATCGACCTGCTGGCGTGCGAGTTCCTCCCGCATGATTTCCAGGCTGCGACTCCAGTAGGGCGTCTGGAGGGTTTCAAAGGAGACGCCGATGCGCAGCCTGCCGGTTGCGGGGGGGGCGTTGGGCCGGCAGCCGGCGAGGGCTGCGGCGGCGAGGGCCAGAATCTGTCGACGGGTGAGCGCCACCGTGCCGTCCTCCTGATATCTCAGTGAAGTGCCAGAGAGATATTGAAAGTCGCGAAGTGCTCTTTATGATCTCCCGCATGCCCGTTCGCAAGTCCACCGCCCGCCGACCCGCCTCCGCCCGGTCCGCTCCGCGCCCTGCCTCGAAAATCCTGCTGAAGGATCAGGCCTATACCCGGTTGCGCAGCCTCATCGCCACCGGGGAGTTCTCACCCAACACGTTTCTTTCTGAACGTCAGCTGGTCAAACAGCTGGGCATGAGCAAAACCCCCATCCGCTCGGCTCTGGAGCAGCTCGAACTGCGCGGCATGGTGGCGATCTCGCCCCAGCAGGGGATCGTCGTCAAGGAACGCTCGATCCGCGAAATCATCGAACTGTTCGACATGCGTTGTGCAATCGAACCCTTCGCAGCAGGCCGGCTGGCTGTCCGCGGACTGCTGGACGAGCAGAAGGTCGCCGCGGCCGAGAATCTCGCCCGTCAGAAAGAGGCGGCCGATCGCGGCGACTTCGCGCAGGCGGCGGTGATCGACATCGAATTCCATCTGCTGCTGGCGGCCTTTCACGACAACCGCGAAATGTACAACTGGCTGTCGATCTGCTTCGACAAGCTGCAGGAATCGATTCGCCGCGTGAACCGGCAGATGGCCGGCCGGATGCAGAACAGCCAGGCCGATCATGCCGCCATCGTGGCGGCGATTCATGCGGGAGAGCCAGAGCTGGCGGCGAGCCGCATGACCGAGCATCTGAAGCACGGCCGTCAGTTCCTGCTGGAAAGCTGAGCCGCGAATTGCGGCGGCGGCAGGCTTCATCAGCACCGGGGCGGCTTTCCGGAGAAGTTGGCGCGGCGTGTGCCGTCGAGATCGCCCGCCGGTTACGAGGCTGCCGCGGCGAGATCCATGCGCCGGCTGTGCAGCTGGCAGAGGGCGATCGCGCAGGCATCGGCCACGTCGTTCGGCTCGGGCACGGCCGCGAGGCCCAGCTCGCGCGTAATGGCGAGCTGCATCTGCTCTTTCGAGGCCCGGCCGCTGCCCGTGAGCAGGCGTTTGACCTGCGTGGGGGAGTAGTTCACAACGGGCACGCCCGCATCCGCGGCGGCATACAGCAGCGCGCCCCGCGCGTGGGCCATGAGGATGGCCGTTTTCACATGCTGGCTGTGCGAGAACAGTTGCTCGACCGCCATGCCCTGCGGCCGGAATTCGTCGATGATCGCCCGCAGCTCGCGTCCGAGTTCGCGGACGCGTTCGGCCAGCGACAACTCCCGGGTTGAGCGCAGAATGCCTCCTTCCGCCAGCCGCAGGCCGCGCGACGTGCGGAGGATGACCGCATAGCCTGTCCGGTTCAGGCCGGGGTCGATCCCCAGCGAGACGTTGACGGCCGGTCCGGCGAAGGTGTTTCCGAGCGCGAAGCCCATCGATGGCATGCCTTTTTCCCTCCGTGTCGGTTGTGGCCGTTGTGAACATTAGCCCACCGGTCGCAGTCGCACAAATTCAGTGTCGGCCGCGGCCTGGCGCACGCACGGTCCTCCCAGACCTTCCAGACTCGCTCCACTACAATTCGCCATCATGCATGTTCATGTTCACGACCACGGCCATGACCTCGGCCACAGCCATTCGCCGAACTCCGCCGGCAGCGACGTGCACGCGGTTTCGTGGCGCGTCGGCTGGGCGCTGGCGGTCACCGTTTCGCTGATGGGCGTCGAAGTGATTGGAGGCTGGCTGAGCGGATCGCTGGCGCTGATGGCGGATGCGGCGCACATGCTGTCGGACGCGGCGGCGCTCGCGGCCTCGTGGTGGGCGCTGCGCCGCAGCCTGACCCCCGCCACCGACCAGCGGACCTTTGGCGAGCGGCGCTCGGAAACGCTCGCCGCCCTGTTCAACGGCGGTTTGTTGTTTGTGGTGGCCGGCGGAATTCTGCATGAAGCCTGGGAGCGGTTTTCCGAGCCTCACAACATTCGAGCCGGGTTGATGCTGGCCGTCTCGCTGATCGGGCTGGGGGCGAATGTCGTGGGACTGCTGCTCTTGCATCGGGATCGCAATTCCAGCCTGAACCTGGAGGGCGCGTGGCAGCACGTTCTCGGGGATGCGGCGGGCAGCCTGTGCGCCGTCGCCGCGGCGATCGGCATTCTGTGGGGCGGGCCGGGCTGGGCCGTGCTCGATCCGATTGCCTCGGCGGCGGTGTCCCTGCTGATTCTGCTGGGGGCGTTCCGTCTGCTGCGGCGAACGGCGTCGGTGCTGATGGAGCACGCCCCGCGCGACATCGATGTGCGCCGCGTCCGGCAGATTCTTCGGGAGACTCCGGGGGTGCTGGGCGTCCACTGTCTGCATGTGTGGACGATCTCGACCGACTGCCGCGCGATGTCGGCGCATGTGACGCACAGCGCCGATTGTTCGCCGCTGGAACTGCTGCATGAACTGCACCAGCGGCTGGCGGATGCGTTTCGCGTCGAGCATGTGACGCTGCAGCTTGAGCCGCCGGGCTTCGATGGCTGCACCGGAGACGATGCCTGGTGCCAGATCGACCGCTCGCCGGGGCCGGGGCCGCAGGAGGGCTGAGTGGGCATCGGGCTGAGGGCCGGGAGGCGGATCAGGAGCGCGCCGGCGGGTCGGCGGGGGCGAAATCGGGGCGGACGGGTTCGACGAGCGGATCGAACGGTTCGCCGACTCCTTCCGTCAGCAGCACCGGGCCGCTGGCGGTGATGGCCACGGTGTGTTCGTAGTGCACGCTGGGTCGGCCGTCGGCGGTGACGGCGGTCCATTTATCGCCGAGGATGCGGACATCCGGCTTGCCGGCGTTGACCATCGGTTCGATCGCCAGCACCAGGCCCGGCTTCAGTTCGAAGTCGGCCTTGCGCATGTCGCGGTCCATGAAGTTGGGGACCTGCGGGGCCTCGTGCATTTCTTTGCCGATGCCGTGCCCGACGAATTTTCTGACCAGCGTGACTCCGAGCCGCCGGGCTTCGCGCATCATGTCGTCGGCCACTTCCGACCAGCGTTTTTTCGAGCCGCAGAGATGCACCGCGCGGTGGAGGAGATAGCGGCCGGTCGCCATCAGGTGCGATTTTTCGGCGTCAACCTCGCCGATGGCGTAGGACCAGGCGGAGTCGCCGCACCAGCCTTTCCACTTCACGCCGACATCGAGACTGACGAGATCTCCCGGTTTGAGGACATAGCCGCCGGGGATGCCGTGGACGATCTGGCTGTTGACGCTGATGCAGGTGGAGGCGGGGAAGGGGGTGTCGCCGGGGAACCCTTTGAAGAGGGGGATGGCGCCGAGATCGGTGAGGTAGCGGTCGACGGCGGCGTTGACTTCGGCCGTCGTCACTCCGGGGCGCAGGTATTCGCGGGCGATGGCATGCGATTCGGCGACAATTTTGCCGGCGTCGCGCATCAGGCCGATTTCACGGGGGCTTTTGAGAGAGATCACGATTGGCGACATCAAGAAAAGCACCCCGGTTGCTGGGAGCAGCCGGGGTGGGAAAACTCGAATTTCCCGGCGAGAAGTTCGCCGGGAGTTCAGGCGGCGATCAGGCGGCGTCGGCTTCGAGGAGGCCGGGCTTGTTCCGCATGACGAGGTGGCTGTCGATTTTCTGGACGAGGTCGAGGGCGACGGAGACCACGATGAGCAGTCCGGTGCCGCCGTAGAAGCTGGCGATCATGAACGGGATGTTCATGCTGGTGGCCATGACCGTGGGAATGACGGCGATGGTGGCGAGGAAGGCGGCGCCGACGTAGGTGATGCGGGTCATCACGTGGTCGAGGTAGTCGGCGGTGCGTTGCCCCGGGCGGTAACCCGGCACAAAGCTGCCGTAGTCTTTCAGGTTGTTGGCGATGTCCTTCGGGTTGAAGGTGATGCCGGTCCAGAAGTAGCAGAAGAAGAAGATCAGCGCGATGTAGCAGAGGTTGTAGACGTATCCGCGATCGGCGTTGCTGAACATGTTGGACAGGGTGTTGAACAGCCAGATGTCGGGCCATTTGCCGGCGATCCAGCCGAAGAAGAAGGCCGGGAACATGAGGAGGCTGGAGGCGAAGATGATCGGCATGACGCCGGAGGCGTTGAGCCGCATGGGGAGGAAGGAGCGCTGGCCCCCCATGACGCGTCGGCCGCGAACGTGCTTGGCGCTCTGGATGGGGATGCGGCGGGTCGCCTGGGTGATGGCAATGACGCCGAGGATGACCGCGACGAACAGGGCTCCCAGCAGGAGCAGGCGATCGATGCCGACTTCCGAGCCGAGGCTGAGATCGACGCTGCCCCCTTTGAAGGCCGGGCCGAGGAACTGGGCCCCGACGGCCGGCATCTGGGCGACAATGCCGGCCATGATCAGCAGCGAGATCCCGTTGCCGATCCCGTATTCGTCAATCTGTTCGCCCAGCCACATCAGGAAGACGGTGCCCGAGGTCATGACCAGGGCGTTCAGCATGATGTACCACCAGCTGTCCATGCCGCCGAGGAAGATGTTCGGTCCGAGGGTCTGCGGCAGCATGGCCACCCAGAAGACGCTTTGCACGAGGCAGAGCACGACGGTGGCGTAGCGGGTGTATTCGTTGATTTTCTTGCGGCCGGCCTCGCCTTCCTTCTGCAGGGCTTCCAGCGGCGGATAGACCGTGGCGAGCAGCTGGAAGATGATGGAGGCCGAGATGTAGGGCATGATGCCCAGGCCGAAGATGGTGGCATTGCCGAACTGCGATGCGGAGAACATCGAGACGGCCTGCATGACCTGCCCAAGGGAGCTTTGGCCCATGCGCTCCATGGCGCGGGCGAACTCTTCCTGGTTGATGTTGGGCAGGAAGACCGCAAACCCCATGCGGTAGACGCCCAGCAGCAGCAGGGTCAGCAGGATCTTCTGCCGTAGTTCCGGGATGCGAAAAATGGTGAGAATCTTATCCAGCATTGCGCCGCTCTTGGTCAAAAGTCGAATCGCGGGATTATGAAAGCCGCAGGGGATGGCGGCAAGAGAAGGATGTCGAAGGAAATCAGAAGGCGGAAAGCCGGGGAATCGGGGGGAAAACCGCTCCGCAGGGGGCGGGGCGTCGGGATTTCTCAAATTGAATACCGGCGCTGTTTCTTCCTTCATCCTTTCCCGCTCATCCTTTATGCTCCTCGGCTTCCCTGCGCGGCGAGGGCCGTTTTCGCAGAGGCAGACGTAAGAACTGGGGAGACGTGTGGGATGGCGCCGGCTGATATTCGTCGTGTGATTCTGAACATTCTGGAGCGCATTGCTCCCGACGAAGACCTTTCGAATCTCGACGACGCCCGCCCGTTCCGCGAACAGATGGAACTGGACAGCATGGACTTCCTCGACATCGTCATGGAACTCCGCAAGCAGTACCGGGTGCAGATTCCCGAGGCCGACTACCCGCAGCTCGGCACGATGGACAGCACCGTCGCTTATCTGACGCCGCTGCTGAAGGACGTGCCGGCTTAGGCCTGTCGGCGTGGTTTGTGGGCGTAGTTCTGGGTCAGACGACGGCTGACGGCTGCTGGTCGTGCGGCCATGCGCTTCTGGAACCGTGAACGCCGGGCTGGACGGTGCGTTCGTCGGCGGGTTGCCGCGCGACGGTTGGCCGGATGGGGCTCGCCGGACCGGGGGGCGGCCGTCGCGATCGGTGCCGAACTTGAGCGAATTTCGGGCGATGGGCGGGGTTTCTGACGGCCTGCGGCCGCTGTTCCCGGGGCCGGGAAAGGGACATCGCACTTCCTGCCGAACGAGAACCGATCTTCATCTTTCCGATTGGTGAGGGACTGGACCGCGCGTAGGATTGCGAAAGACAACATCCCGTCGCCTGCAGCTCGCGCATGTCCCCGCTTTGCCATTTCACCGCCGACGTTGAATTCACCAAGCTTGTCGGCTTTCAGCGATCGGTGTCGATCACGCAGGCCGCGCTCGAGATTGCGCGTGACGCCCGCCCGGCGCTCGATTTTCAGCGCATCATGCTGCAGATTGCGGCGATCGCCGACGACGTGCGGTCGGACCTGCTGCGGGTGCGCCATGATGGCGAAACGCTGGCGACGTTTTGCCGGGTGATGGCGGACAATTTCCGGTTTGGCGGCACGCCCGGCTGTTTTGAGTTTGCCGATTCGAGCTATCTCGACCGGGTCATCGAAACACGTCGGGGGATTCCGATTTCGCTGGCGATGGCGTACATGGCGGTGGCGGAACAGCTGGGACTGCCGCTGTCGGGCGTTGCGGCGCCGGCCCATTTCCTCTGCCGGTTCGAAAGCGACAGCGGTCCGCTGTTTGTGGATGCGTTCGGCGGCGGCCGGATTCTCGACGAACCGGAATGCCTGGAATGGCTGTCGGGCATTTCCGGCATTGCGCCGCACGACCTGGTTCCGACGCTGCAGCCCGCGGTTCCGCGGACGATCATGCTGCGGATGCTGAACAATCTGAAGACGCTGCACCTGCGCAAGAACGACTGGCCGGCGGCTGATCGCGTACTGCGTCGGCTTCTGGCGCTCAGGCCTGCATCGTTTGTCGATCGTCGCGACCTGGCGTCGGTGTCGCTGATGCTGGGCCGCCCCGGGCGGGTGATCGACCTGTTTCGCGGGCAGCTGTCGCAGCTGCAGCCGGTCGAACGGGCTGCGGTGGACGAACTGATTGTGTCGGCGCGGGAGATGCTGACGGCATGCAATTGAGGCCGCGACTTCCAGCCGGGGAGGCCCGGACCCGCCGAGCTGCGTCCTGAATGAGAGACCGATTCATCTGAGAATGGAACGCTGTGGCGACTGTTGCCAGAGCGAGATTCTTGATGAGAGCGAGGGTGGTTCACTGGGGGCGGATCAACCGGAGCTTCGTCCTCCCGGGAGCGTCCGTCGTGGTGTTGATCGAGAGGCAGGGATGCCATGGGCCGGGATGGGACTGCTCGGAACGCCGCATCGTCGTCGAGGACCGCTCCGGCGCCGGGATGGCGCCGGGCGTGGAGCCATCGTCTGGCTCATTTCTGGCCGCGCTGCGCGGCGGTATATGTGCGCGATCTGGTGATCCGCCTGCCGCAGCGTCCGGGCGATGGACGGATCGCCGCACTGACGTTTGACGACGGGCCGACCGATGCCGGCACGCCGCGGCTCCTGGAAGTGCTGGCGCGTTATGGCGTTCGGGCGACGTTTTTTCTGCTGGGAGAGAATGTGCGGCGGCATCCGCACCGGGCGCGGGAGATCGTCGCCGCCGGTCATCAACTGGGCAACCACTTCCGGCGGCATATCGACTGCTGGAAGACATCGCCGCGGACGGTGATCCGGGAAGTGTCGGAGGGATCGCGGATGATTGAAGAGGCGACCGGGATTCGTCCGGCGTGGTGTCGGCCGCCTTACGGCCGGCTGACGCACGCGGTTGTGAAGTGGAGCCGGATCCATCGCCAGCCGATCGTGCTGTGGGATGTGTTCCCGCCGGATGCGCTGGAAACGAGCCGGCCTGCGGAGCTGTCGCGGGTGCTCGAGCAGCGGCTGCGACCGCGGTCGATCGTCTGCCTGCATGACAACGAGGCGTCGCGCTGTCATACACCGTTGATGCTGGAGGCGTCGCTGCCGCGGCTGCTGTCGGCGGGGTGGACGTTTGTGGGGGTTGGCAATCCGCCCAGCGAGTGCGAGGCGGCCTGTGAACGGCCCGCGAGACGGGCCGGCTAAATTCAACTGAGAACGTGCTGGGCCCACGCGGCGGCGCCCATGGCGGTGGCGTCGTCCCCCAGTGCGGCGGGGACCACCTTGAAGGCATTCTTGAAGGCCGGCATGACGCGTTTGCGGGCGGCCTTGTCGACATGCGTGACGAAGACGTCGCTCATCGCTTCGACGAGTCCGCCGCCGAGGACGACGACATCGGCCGCGAGGAGGTTGATGGAGGTCGAGACGGCGAGGCCGATGAGGCGGGCCGCTTCCTGCACGATCTGTTCGACGGCCTTGTCTCCTTCCTTGATCGATTCGGCGAGGGCGCCGCTGCGGATGTTGGCGAGATCGGTGCCGGCCTTGGCGAACAGGTGAGGCGCATCGCCGCGCAGGGCGGCGCGGGCGGCGTTGGCGGCGATTGCGGTGCGGCTGGCGACCGATTCCAGGCAGCCGCGCTGTCCACAGCCGCAGAGCGGGCCGTTGTAAATGACCTGGCAGTGGCCGATTTCCATGGCGGTGATGTTGTGACCGCGAAAGATTTCGCCGTGGTACACGCAGCCGGCTCCGATGCCGGTGCCGGGAAAGACGCCGAGGGCGCAGAAGGCGTCTTTGGCGGCGCCGAAGCGGTATTCGCCGTACATGCCGGAATCGACGTCGTTGAGGACGGCGGTGGGGCAGCCGAATTCTTTGGTGAGCATCTTCGCGATTTCGACATCTCCCCACGCGAGGTTGGGTGGGGAGGTCATGATGCCGCGTTCCATGTCGCAGGGGCCGGGGCAGCCGATGCCGATGCCGGCCAGGCGGGAGGGCTCAATCTGGGAGGCGGAGAGTGCTTCGCGGATGGTCTCGACGACGCGGCCGACGCCGGAAGCGACATCGCTGGCGGGCTTTGTTTTCTTGCGTTCTTTGCCGAGCAGTTTGAGAGAGTCGTCGTAGACCTGCGCGAGCATTTTCGTGCCCCCGAGGTCGAATCCGACCCAGCATGCATCCGCAGCCGTCTTTGCCATCATTGTCTCCTAGTCTCGCGCAGAATAGTGAGACGGCGGTGGAAGTAAAGAACGCGGGCGTGGCGCGGTGATGCGAACGGCAAGTCGCTGCGCGGCGGTTCGACTGCAAAATGCAAATTGCAAATTGCGAATCGATCATCGGGAGTGGCCGAGGGGACTCGTGGATCTGTGTTCTACTTCACCCGCCGTCGTGTTCGGAAAGCCAATCAGAAGAAGAAAGGGATCCCTTTCCCTGTTCGAAGCGAGTGCGATCCTGCCGGCAAACACAGTTCGTTCAAGCAGTCCGTTGCGCAACTCGGTCGGACGCCTGTGCAGCGCCGTCCGGAATTCGAACTGCTTCAACCCGTGAGCTGACCCCACGGTCGGCGGGATCTCGTCCCTTCAGAAGAACGGGGACGGGTGCGCGGGGGCGTGGCGTGGGATCGCAACGATATGGGCCGGTCGACTGCGATTTGCGATCGAGAGCTTCACGGTGCAGGCGGTCCTGTCACCGGCGCTACTTCTGTTCCCCGTCGCCGCCTTCCTGGCGCCTGCGTTTCATGTCGAGGAGGCGGCTGGTGGTTGAGGACGGGGGGGCCGCTGGTTTGTCGGTGGGGGGCGGGGATGACTTTGGCGGCGAGGAGCGCAGACCGCCGGCCGGCGGAACCGGCGAACGGGAAGGCGAGACTGGCGGCGTGCCGGTCCTTTCGGAGCGGGTTTTGAGCTGCGAACCGACCGATTCTTTGCGTTTGAGGAGCGCTCCCATCGTGGCGGTGGTTTCCTGTTTCCGGCCGAAGCCGAGCCAGCCCTTGATGACGGTCCAGTCGAGCTGCACGCGGCGCAGGCCGACGTCGATGGGGACGAGGATCGCCAGACCGTAGAGGAACCAGTCGATGATGGGCTGTGAGCTGCTTTTGGGTTCGCGGCGGCCGTAGATCTCTTCTTTCGTGGCGGCCGGCGTGAGTTCCTGGCCCTTTGTGGAACCGACAATTTCGCGGAGGACGTCGTAGTTCGAGGTGAACTTCAGGTACTCGGGCGAATAGGAGACGATGAACCCGCCGTTGACGCGGTCTTCGCGGTCCTGACCTCCCTGGCCGAGCGCATTGATCTGATACAGCCCCGCGCCCCAGGTGGGGAAGGTGGCCTGATAGCGGCGCGGTCCGACCTGCTTGAGGGGAATCGTGCGCTGCTGGTCGCCCGGCCCGGTGATGCCCGCGGTGACATCCATGAAGGACTCGTCGGGATGGAAATCCTCCACCATGATGACCCCTTCGCTGCCGGACATGTAGCTCCACATCCGCAGCTGCCCTTCCTTGCGGACGCGCGACACGCGGACCATCAGCTGTTTGACGAATGCGGTGTACTTCTCCCAGTTGATCCAGTCTTTGCCCCAGGCGGGGGAGAGATCGGAGGTGAAGGCGGCGGTGGAGCCCAGGCCGTAGCGCCAGATGGCGAGGACGGGGTCGGAGTCGCCCGGCTCGGCGTCATCCGGAGTGGTGTAGAGAACGTTCTCGACCAGCGGACTTTCCTTCAGGGTGGAGAGAACGTAGCCGCCGAGTTTCGGGGCGGCGTCGATGCCTTCGAGGACTGGGGAGGGATACCCGGCCGCGACGTCGATTTCCTTGTTCTGGATCATCGTCCGCTTCAGGGTTTTCGCTTCCTTGATGAAGATGCCAGGGAGGCGGTTGGGGTCATCGGGGAAGTAGTAGCGCCCGCCGGTCGATTCGGCGATGCCGCGCATGATGGTGATTTCCTGCCCCCCATGCGGGAAGACGGCCACCATGGACATGGTGACCTGGTTGTCGCGGAACTCCTGCACGAGGGCGGGCGGGGGGGGCTGGGGGTCGCCATCGGAGATGATGATCATGTGTTTCGCGGCGGCGTTGCTGTCCTTCAGTCCGCGCAGGCCCATCGACATGGTGGGGGCGAAGGCCGGCATGTCTCCGGGCGCAGCGGCGTTGATTTTCGTGGCCAGCTCGTCGTAGTTGGCGGCGGGCTGGAGCTTGAAGACCCACTGCTCGCCGGCTTCGTAATCGATGACGCCGACTTCGTCCTGCGAGCCGAGCACCTTGATCGCCTGTTTGGTGATGCGTTTGGCCCAGGTGTTGCCCTCGGGGAATTCGCAGGTGTGGAGCACGATGACGAGGGCGCCCTTCGGCAGGATTTTTTTCTTGGCGATGTCCATGTCGACGGGGAGGATTTTTTCGACCAGCGTGCGGTGATACCCGCCGGGGCCGAAACTGTTCTGCCCGCCGACCATGAGGAAGCCGATGCCCTGGTTGTAGACGGCGTCGTGCAGGGCCTGGGTCTGGTCGGCGTCGAAGGCGTCGTGGGGGACGTTGCAGAAGATGACGCAGTCGTACGGCATGAGCGCGAGGGGATCGCGCGGGAAGGAGTAGGCGTCGACGACTTCGGCCGATCGTTCGCCTTCGACAATGGCGCGGCGGAGGGTTTCCCAGTCTTCTTTGCGGCCGACCGGGTCGGTCACCAGCAGCACTTTGCCTTCGCCCTCGACAAAGATGTAGCTGACAGCCGTATTGTTCGCCGCGAGCTGATCGTCGTTTTCATCGACGAGGATGGTCGCCTTGTATTCGTAGTAGCCGGGCTCGCGCAGGTACAGCGGCAGGTCGAAGCGGTTTTTGCCGGCCTGGTAGTCGATGGGGAGGGGGTCGCCGACGGGCTGACCGTTTTCGGTGAGCTGCAGCCGGCCGGTTCCGGCGGTGAGCGATGAAACGACGACGGAGGCCTTGTAGGACTCGCCGATTTTCACCGACTGGGGGAGTTCGAGCCGTTCGACCCAGACTTCCTTGTCGTAGCTGTAGGTGATGGGAACGACATCGACCGCGATGCCGCGGGTGCGGAGGTCTTCGAGGACGGGCCTGAGGTTGCCGGAGGTTTCGGCGCCGTCGCTGAGGAGCACGATGCGTCCGCGGGTGTCTTCCGGCAGGAGCGCGGCCGACAGGGAGAGCGCCTGTTCGAGGTTGGTTTCGTCTCCCGCGATGCGGGCGTTGAACATCAGCTGGCCCCCTTCGAGAGGGACCGACTGACGGGCCGGCACTTCGACCGCGGCGTTTTTGCCGAAGGTGACGATGCCGACGGCATCGTTCTGGGGTTTCTCGGTGACCGCCCGGGCGACGAATTTTGCGGCCTGTTCGCGGGAATCGAGGCCGATCGACTCGGAGAAGTCGATGGCATAGACGACGGCGAGTGAATCGCGGGTGCGCACCGAGCGGGGTTCGGCCATGAGGGCCACAAACAACCCGAGCAGGAGCAGCCGGCAGATGAGGGCCGACAGGGCCCGTCCGCGACTGAGGCCGCTCCAGCCCTTGCGCCACATCCACCAGACCCAGACGGAGACGGCGATCCACGCGAACTGGCGAGGATGCGTGAACATGACGCGGCGCGTGGCGAGGAGCCAGCCGATGACGGCGGCGTAGATGGCGAGAAAGGCCAGCAGCGGGAGCAGTTCGCGCCCGCTCAGCGGCCCGCCCGACGCCGGGAAAAGCGTTTCCGGAAAAATGGTGCGAAGGATCGAGCGGCGCTTCACAGCTTCAGCTCCACAAGCCTTCGATTTCCCGTATCCGCCACGAAGATCCGGCCATCCGCGGCAGTTGCCACGCCCCAGGGAGTCCAGAATTGTCCGACATCGCGCCCTGCAGTTCCGTACCGGCCGATGAGTTTCCCTTCCAGCGACAGTTTTGTCACCCGCCCCGAACCGAATTCTGCGACGAGCAGTTCGCCGGCGGGGGTGATTGCCATGTCATACGGGTAATAGAGGCCGGCCGTTTGCGCATCGGCGAGGACCGCTTCGAACTGGCCGTCTTCGGAAAAGCGCTGGACACGGTTGTTGACAGCGTCGCAGACGTAGATTTTGTGATCGTGCCAGACGAGGCCGGTGGGGCGCTGGACCTGGCCGGGGTCGGTGCCGAACGAGCTGAAGGCGAGCTGAAATTCGCCATCGGCCGAGAAGCGCTGGATGCGGTCGTTGCCGCCGTATTCGCAGACGTAGAGGCGGCCCTGCGGGTCCTGCACGACGGTTTCGGGGAAGGTGAATTCTCCGGGGCCGGTGCCTCTGGCGCCGAACATGCGTTCGCAGGAGCCATCGGGGTTCAGGAGGACGATGCGGTTGTAGTGGGTATCGGCGACGGCGACGCGGCCGTCGAGCATCTGCCAGAGTCCTTCGGCCCGGCCGACGGAGTATTCGGGCATCCAGGTGATGCGGAGCAGCTGGTGGTCGCGGTCGTAGATGAGAAAACGGCCGGCGTCGTCGAGGACGTAGAGGTCGCCGTTCCGGGCGACGAACAGCCCGCGCGGGGTTGGCAGTCGCGCTTCGTCGGCGGGGATCTGCCAGGCGGCGATTTCTTTGACCGGCAGTTGAACATCGCCGGTCGCGGGGCCGAAGCAGCCGGCCAGAGGGACCATCAGCGACAGGGCGATGAGATTGAACCACGACGACACGACGGCACGACGGCGCCTGATTCGCCGTCGCGGCAGTCTGCAGTCCGTGCTTCGCCCATTAGCCATGCGGAAATTCTCGCGGCGCTTCGCTCACACCACAATCGACGACGACGCGCCCGTTGTCGACGCCGATGACGTGGTCGGCAAATTTCGGCCAGGTTTCAGAGTGATGCGACGAGAAGATCAGCGACGTGTTGCGGGCATTGCAGACGTCGCGGATGACGCGCCAGTAGCGGTCGAGGCGGCCGGGGTCGACGTGGACGAGCGGTTCATCGAGGATGAGGACGGCGGCGTCGGCCGCGAGGGCGCGGGCGATGCTGAGACGGGACCGCTCCCCGGCGGACAGTTCTTCGACGACGTGCGCAGCGGCGCTGGGGAGGTCGAACCGCTGGAGCCACTGCTGAATGGTCGAGTCGTCTCCCTGGCCGGGGAGGACGAGGCGGATGTGATCGGCGATGGAGACGCCCGGCCAGAGGCCGCCATCGGCGGGTGACCAGAACAGCGGCAGTCGGTTGGCCGGGCGCGGTCCGGATTCGATGTGTCCGGAATCGGGCGATTCAAACCCGGCGAGGAGGTTCAGCAGCGACGTTTTCCCGGCGCCGGAGGGGCCGATGATGACGGTCCGGCCGGGGGGGATGTCGAGCGTGACCTGGCAGAGACGCGGCCGGCGCGGGCCGGTGAGCGAGACCTGGTGCAGTCGGAACAGTGGGGTCACGGGGCGGGTGTTCGCTGGAAAAGACGCAGGGCGGCGGCGAGGAGACTGCCGGCGATGAACGGGACGGTGAGGATCATGGCCAGTTTTACGCCGAGGGCCTCGACCTGCGCGTAGTGGAGGTGGTTGTACATCATGGCCGGGGCGGGCTGAAAACCGGGCATGCTGAGAATCATTGGCAGCATGACTTCGAGGTAGCTCCACCAGGCGATGAGAAATGCCCCACCGGCGAGGGGCCGGCCTGCGAGTCGCCACCAGAGCGAGTTCGCTCGGGCCTGCTGAACACTTGCGGGGCTGGCGGACAGCAATTGAACCTGATGCGCCGCGATGCGGGTGCGGGCGGCGATCGATTCGTGAACGAGGACAACGCGCGGCCATAACCACAGACACTCGGCAAGGATGAGGGGCAGCGGCGTATACGCGAGTCGGGGGAGAAAGCGCTGGAAGAATCCGGCCGTCAGGAGTCCCAGGGCCAGAGTGCCGACGAGCCCGGGAAGCAGCGACAGCGTGAGGATGGGGGATTTGCTCAGGACAGTGGTCCCGCTGGTCGCGGCCAGCGGGCTTTGGCGAGCATGCGAACGGCGACGCCAATGCAGCAGTGAGGCGGCCGCCCAGGTGAGGGCGACGCTCGTTGCGGCGAGCAACACGGCGTCCCAGACTTCGCGGGTCCAGCGCGGCTGCAGGGCGATTGTGCCGCTGGCGCGCAGCAGGCCGTCAAACAAATGCCAGGCCGGTCGGCCAATCACGAACGCCACTCCCGCCATCGCCCATGTCCAACTGAAGACCGCCAGCGGTCGCCGGGCCCGGGAGGGCGGTCGGGGGAGGCATGCTTTCTCGGCCAGGATGGATAACGGTGAGCCGGCGAGGACGCGTCCCAGTCGAGCCAGGAGGGGCAGGACGAACGGAACCTGGATCGCAACGGGCCAGAAGACGAGGGTGAGCGTTCGCGCGGGAGGCAGGCCGCGGACGTGATCGGTGAACAGTCGCTCGGGCCAGCCGGCGACCTGCATGAGGGCCGCGAGTTCCGATTCCTGAAAAGAGAGCACAAACAGGAGTGCGGCGGGGCCGACGAGCGTTTCGCCCCGCCCCTTCCACCAGAAGCGCAGTCGCCAGATGAGCGAACCAATAGCCGCCCCGGGTTGCCGGGCCAGCCGCGCACACTGCCAGGCTTCGGCGGAGAGGGCCGGCGGCGGCGAATGCAGCAGCAGCCAGGTGGCGGCCGGAACGAACTCGAAGCAGATCAGCGCAAAATACAGCAGTTCGTTGAGCCAGCGCTGGTTCAACAGATGGATCGAGAGTGTGCGGTAGCCGAAGCCGACAATGAGATTGGGCGTGAGAAACGCTGCGGCGAGCAGCAGTGAGTGCGCGGTTCGCGCGGTGCGCGAGTCGGTCGTTCGAAACCAGGTCGCCAGCAGTCTGGCAACGGTGACGCCGACGAGGACGACCAGCGCGCTTCGGAGACACGACGCCAGGAGCGCGCCGCCGTACGTCACGGCGCAAACTCCCTGAGCAGCCAGGCGAGGCACTCATCGCGCGATTTCGTCAGCCCGCCGAGGTCGGCGGCGTCTTTCGCCCAGACGTGCATTTCGGAGATCTCGGCGGGGAGCGATGCGACATCGACCCCCGTATGAACCGGAGCCTGCCGCGAACCCGATTTCGCCAGCGCGATGTCGCTGTCGGCCGAGAGGAGGAAGTCCACGAACTTCCGGGCGTCTTGCGGATGCCGGGCCCCATTGACGACCGACACGGTGTTGGGAATGGCGATGGTCTGGCCGTCGACGCGGATCGGCAGCATGGCGACGGGGGCCTGCGCATCAAGGGCGCCGAAGAAGTCATCGGTGTCGGTCATGCCGAGGTCGCAGGTTCCTGCGGCGACGAGATCGCGGACGGCGCCGTTCCCTTTGACGAAGTGGACCCCGCGCTCCTTCAGGCTGAGATGCCACTTCTCGAATTCGACAGGGCCGAGCCGACTCCAGAGCAGGCTCCAGTGGGTGAGCGTGGTTCCGAACAGCGGCACCGCGATGGCGACCCGCGAGAGATCGGCCGACTGCATCCGTTCCTCAATCGCTTCGGGAGTGGCTGGCATTTTGTCGGTGTTCACAATCCAGACGCGATAGCGGACGCCGAAGCCGGTCCACAGGTGGTCGGACTGCTGAAAGCTGGCGGGGCGTTTTGGTTCTTCCGGCGACGAGTACGGTTCGAAGATTCCCTTGGCCGCGAGGGACATTGTGCCGAGAGGTTCGTTGTTCCAGAAGACATCGCAGCCGGGGTTTCCGGCTTCGCGTTCGAGACGCTGGACCAGGCCCAGCGACTTGGCGGCCTCGCTGTCGTAAACGGCTTCGACGCGGATTCCCGTCTGCTTCGTGAACGCATCGACCAGTTGTTCGGCGAAGACGACATCGTGGGCGCAGTAGACGACGAGCGCGGACGCGCGGAGTTGGATGAACGCCCAGCCGACGGTCACCAGCAGGACGACCGACGCCGCGGCCACGATTCGTTTCGAAAAGTCGCTCACCCGTCAGCCCTTTTTTGGTTGTATTCCCAGCAGTCGTGGAGTGCCATTTACCACACGCCCGACGCTACGCTGGAATCATGGCGAATGTTGGGGAGGATTGCAGCGGCCACTTGGTCATGCGTCACCAGGGAGTGAGACAGCTGTGGAGAACGATGAGATGACACCTCCATCGCGGCCAATCGTTCGACGCAGCTTGTTGTGTCTCTTGCTCATCGCTGCGCTGATTGCGGGCCTCTGGTGGATGACTCGCTCAGCGATTGATGAACGCTTTGTCGGTACCTGGCGACTTCAGGATGACAGACAGTATGGCATGACGTTTCTGGAAGACGGGACGTTCATCAGAACCAAAAATGGCAGGCCGCTCTGGGGTCGAAACAAGTCGCGGTGGAGCGTCCGGGGCCAGACTCTCATCATCGAGTATCCGCATTCAAACCCGTTGGAAAACCTGGCACGGTGGATTGCTCTCGCCTGGTCCAAGGCGCGCAGTACTAGCCCACCCCTCGGATTTGAGCAGATCGCCATCACCGACGTCGACCACCGAGTGATTCGAGGTACCTACTTTAGTCCTTCTTAAACCCTCGGCCTCTGGCCGAGGACCGGAAGAGGTTCGGACCG